>Ga0307511_10002690_pt1 | contig 18517 bp, 26 predicted proteins | sample 13_EM_MG_FD_200266 | JGI IMG/M metagenome (GOLD analysis project Ga0307511, IMG submission 200266) | Populus trichocarpa ectomycorrhiza microbial communities from riparian zone in the Pacific Northwest, United States - 13_EM | ecosystem: Host-associated > Plants > Roots > Unclassified | place... | reverse complement strand
CAATGGTATCCCCTGGGAGAGAATTGGACCACAGTGCGAATCCAACCTTTGTTCGAACCTTCAACAACTCATGTGTTCCTGCGTACAGGGCTATGACTTCGGCTGGGAACCCGATGCCGACGGGTTCCGGGGCCACGTGTTCACAACTCCGGACAACTCCACTATCGTTTTGTCTATCAAGGGCACGTCGGCGGGATTTCTCGGCGGCGGAGGGCCAACCGTGAAGAAAGACAAACTGAACGATAACCTCCTGTTTAGTTGTTGCTGCGCCAAGGTGGACTGGTCATGGACTCCGGTTTGCGACTGTCACCGCGGCGGCTGGAAGTGTTCTCAGGACTGCCTCGAGAATTCGCTAACCACGGAAAGCCTCTTCTATCAAGTCGGAACGGTGAGAGAAACGCCCACCCCCCCTGATTTACACCCACACCTAACGCAGAGATGACGCAGAACCTATACAACAACATATCGTACATTTACCCTAACTCAGACATATGGATCATCGGCCACTCGCTTGGCGGTGCGTTGGGCTCGTTGCTGGGTACCACATTCGGCGTCCCAGTCGTCACGTTCGAATCTCCTGGCGACCGCATGGCCTCGCAGAGGTTGCACCTACCTTCACCAGTATCGTTATTTCCCTCTCAACACATTGTCGCCCACGAGCTCATGGATGCCTTCGCAGCCTTCTACCCACCACATTACTCACGTGTACCACACCGCAGATCCTGTGCCAATGGGGACATGTACCGGTGTTCTCTCTTCGTGTTCCATCGCCGGTTATGCTCTGGAAACCCGGTGTCATCAAGGAATGACGATTGTATACGATACTGTGTCTAACCTATCATGGAGGGTCGATCTCAGATCCCACCCTATTGCGAATATGATTGAGACAATCCTAGCTGACCCATGGCCACCTGCGGAGGAACTGGGTAGGGAGGTCCCAGAGGCGGTTGCGCAAGGTGACGATTGTGTGGTGAGTTTCCCTTTCGATGACCAATGTTCTCCCTTCCGCTCCCCGCCTAGGTCCTTAACAGGCCCTTCGTTTTCAACTACTAACACGAACCAACCTAGGAATGTTACAGTTGGGAGTTTGGAAGTTTCGACTAGTTCGGGATGAGCGCAGCAGGCATTACCCCTGTCTCCTCCGCGTACCTACCGGTTACATTTGACACCTATGGTTTTACATTTACTCTCGCTTACCAAATAATGATCAGTACTTCAACAATCTGTAAGTCGAAGGCGAAGAGAAGATTATTTTCTAGCACCCTAAGTGAAACCGAGTCGTGCGGCCGCGAACGGGCTCGGAGCCTTCCCGCCTCTCCAGCGAGTCCGATGAAACGAAGACAGCTACATTTCGCGTCGGCGGGCTTGAGAGGCTTGGGGACAGACCAGGGACGGACTCGGAGAGAATAGTGGAATCGAGGTCGGGAGTTAGCACGATTGGCCGGAGAGCGGCCTGAAGTGTGACGGGTTCATTGTCCGACGAGAGAGCCGAAAGAGCCGAGGAAGGCAACGTAGACGATCTGAAAATCATCATCCGGAGGAGATGGGGGTCGAGGAGATGATTAGGAGTTGGAGCAATGCGGGAGCGCAGTCTTCGTGAGCAGGTGTAACGTGAAGCTTCCGTTTCCTGTTTCCCACGGGTGCAGTTTACTATCGATAACCGACATCGCACCCGCCGCGCTTTCACGATGAAGCAAGTACTCTACATTAAAGAGTCCTTGAGGGCCCAGTCATGGACGTCCGGTGGCGACGCCAAAAGCACCTCCACATCATCCTTCGAACATTACACGCGAGGCGTTGGTCCATCACGGACCGAGGATACGTGAGTGTGAATATATCTCTATCTTCTGAGCCGCTCATTCTCCCCGTACTCCAGTGTGTGACCAGAGCCCCAATAACAAATGAGTGGCAGCGGTTCCGGAGGTACGCGGCGCGAGTCGAGCTATCTATTTGGGGATGGCGCTTTGCGGAGGTGACCCCCGAAACGATCTCCTTCGGGGTGCAGTCAACGCTCGACCCGGTTTGGCCCAGACTTACCTCGTTAAGGCTGACGGACGGGGTGGGTTGGGCTGCCATCTCATCCATCCTAACGCTCTTGTCCTCGCGAATAACAACGCTCACACCCACCCTACCACGAGATGATAACGCACTCCTCCAACCCATACTATCAGTCGTCACTGATAGATGTCGCTGGCTACAAGAACTCGTGTTGGACGTTGTCACTCTCGATTCAGACTCAACCAATGCGGTTAGAGAACTAATCATCGTTTGCAAAGATACCCTTCATACCGTTGACATTAGATCCTCCTTCAAAGGGGTGTACCTTCCCATCATTGCGAACCTACCCCGACTACGGAGCCATAGGCTGTAGGCGGCTCATAATTCCTGTGACTTCCCATCAAATACCTTTCCAAGTCTCGAAGAAGTCCTCATCCTACGTTTCCGCGGACAGCGGGTCCAGCATTTCCTCGACTGCCTTTGCATCACCGGCTTGAAGACGGTCAAAATACACGGCATCGACGTTATTGCTTTCGGGGAGTCGATAGTGGCACTTTCCAAATTTTCAGCCTCGCTCGAAGTCCTTGAGATCTCAAAACCTAGACCTCCCCGGTGCCGTTGATCCTCCCCTCCTCTTTACAAGCCTAAAGACCCTTTATGTGGGTGCTTGCTCTGGGGGGACGGCACCCACCTCGGTCCATGCGTGTTCCAACCCACAGACCAGACTGTTGCAGGACTTGGAGTAGCGGTACCGAATATCACTCACCTGACCCTGGGTGGCCCGACCTGCCCAAATCTCAAATATGTCACTTTCTTGTCATTGGTCAGCCTATCAAAGAGTTACCGGGATTTGGAAACACTCACAATTAGGGTTGATTTCCGGAGCATGGTCATCCCTTCCCTGCGTTGGAGCGAAGGTTTCCAAACGGGTGCGACTTTCGACGGACCCCAAGGCAGTGCGTGTAAACTTCGCAAGCTCGTTGTCGGGTTGTCTACCCTGCCCAATCACCCAGACACTGGATGGGTCGTGGCGATTGGGTTGGGGAAGATCTTTCCATCCCTGTCCGAGATCGTGAGTTCGGATGAGGACGATTGGGGGATAGTCTGGAGAAATATTGGGACGTTACATCAGGTTTTTCACACCGTGCGATGAGAGGGTAAAAGGTCAACCTTCCATCCCCCCCCCCTTACCTATCTTTCACGTTGACCGCATGCATGGCGCACTCGCATGAGATTGTCACCATCGCCAAATCTCTCTCAATTCCCCCAGTTGTACCGACATGTTTATAGGATACCTTTTCCGACCTCCACTTTCTTCGCTTTGTTACTTGTTCGTAACTTCTCAAGACCCCTGTGAGTCCGGACGGTAACTGATTCGTGACATTAAATTGCCAAGCATGTACTCTCTCTTTCCTGCCCAGACCAAAAAAAGTAGTGGAGGACTCGATCGCAGCGTTCCTGATTTCCTCTCTTCTCGTGATCCACGAAATTTGAAACCCTGTACCGATTCCCCCTCGCGACTGTTCAAAGAGGAATCCCGCAACTCACAGCCCATGGGCGGTGGTGGAATCGAACCCGGGAACTACTGGAAGCGTATGGCGGGGTCGTTTTCAGTGAGCGGACAAATAGTCTACGGTGACTTACACCTGGCGACTTGGTGTCTGGTCACATCCAGTCAACTTTGCACACCCTAGCCGCGAGATCTTACATTGATATTTTTGATGTTTAGTTTGGCGAGTGCGGCCTCGAGGGAGGCGACGCGAATGACCTGAAAATCATCATATCGAGGTGGGCGGCATTGCGAGGCGGGAGTACTCCGAGTAGCGCGGAATCAAAAGGATCACGGGACTTCCGCCTCTGTTTTCCCACGGGGGCAGTTGTGGGCCACCCAGGGCCACCCTCAGTGGTTTACCATCGATAGCCACCACCACGCCCGCCACACCCCTTTACGATGAACCAAGTATTCTACGTTGAAGAGTTGGTGCAGCGCATAGCCTTCAATGCGGACGATGGATCTTCTGGATCCGTGACTCTCCTCGCCCTTGCATGTTGTTGTAGAGCTCTTGAGAGCCCAGTCATGGACGTCCTGTGGCAACGCCAGAAGCACCTCCACATCATCCTTCAATCATTACCCGCGGACTGTTGGGCCATTGCGAACGAAACATACGTGAGTGTGGTCTTTTAAGTCACTCGCCGACCCTCTAAGTCACTCACTCCCCCGTATTTTAGCATTTAACCAGAGCCCCCACAACAGATGAAGTGCACCGGTTCAGGGGATACGCGGCACGTGTCGTCGAACTATTCGTCGGGGGCTGCCATAGTACGCGGATATCCTCCCAGGCGATCTCCTTCCTCGGGATGCAGTCAATCCTCGACCCACTTTGGCCCAGACTAACCTCGTTTCGGTTGGTGGACGGGCCTGGTTTGGGTTGGGACGCCTCGTATATCCCCACGTTTCTCACGTTTTTATCCCCGAAGATAATAGCCCTCACACTTGCCCTACCGCTACTTCCTGGCCTGCTCTTACAACCCGTGCTGGCGATCGCCTCTGATAGGTGTCGTCAGCTGCAAGAGCTCGTGCTAGATAATGGCACCTTCAACCCATACCCCACCGATGCGGTCGAAGGACTGATCACCGCTTGCCGGGATACCCTTCGTACCCTTGAGATCAGATCCCCCTTCAACGCTGAACACCTTCCTGGAATAGCGAACCTACCGCAACTACGGAGCCTTAAGCTAGGAAGAGCTCAAATCCCCCCTGACCTTCCACCAAATATCTTTCCGAGCCTCGAAGAGTTCGTCATCCTACGTTTCGACGGGCAGCACCAGAATTTCTTCAATCGCCTTCGCACTGTTGGCCTGAAGACAATCAAAATACACTACGTCGACTTTTTCCGTGTTATCGAGGAGCCGATGGCGGCACTTTCTAGGTTTTCAGCCTCACTCGAGGTTCTGGAGATCTCGGGTGTCGCAAGCCTTAAATTCCCCAGTGCCGTCGTCCCTCGTCCCCTCTTCACAAATCTAAGGACCCTTTATGTGGGCTGCTTGCGTTGGGAGAACGGTGACCACCACGGCCCGTGCACATTCCAACCCACCAACGAATCCGTTGTAGAACTTGGGGCGGTTATGCCAAATATTACTCACCTAACCCTGGGCAGCCCGACCTGCTCTAACCTCAGATGTGTCACGTTCCTGTCGTTGGTCAGTCTATCGAGGGCTTGCCAGGATTTGGAAATCCTCATGATTAGAGTTGATTTCCGGAGCATGATCGTTCCTTCCCTCCGTGGGAGCGGAGATGTTGATACGGGGGGGACTTTCGATGGAACCCAGGGCAGTGCGTGTAAACTTCGCAGGCTCGTTGTCGGGTTGTCCACCCTGCCCAATCATCCGGACTCCGGATGGATTGTGGCGACTGGGCTAGGGAAGATCTTTCCATCCCTGTCCGAGGTCGTGGGTTCAGATCAGGACGGCTGGGGGAAAGTTGGGAGAAATATTAGGATGATACGACAGGTTCTTCGCACCGTACAACAATAGGGACCCCGCGGTAAACGGTCAATCCTCTGGTCCCCCTCCCCTTTGCTATGTTTCACATCGGCCGCACACATGGCGCGCTCTTATGATTGTCACGATCACCGAATCCCTCTCTAGAATCCTCCAGTTGTATCGACAAATTTGTAGGATAGCCTTTTCCGGTCCTCACTTTCCTTTGCCTTTTGTCCCCTATTTGTAACTTCTCAAGATCCCGAAAAAGCAGTGGAGAGCTCGATCGCAGTGTTCGATCCTGGCGTATCTTGCAATCTATGAAACCCTATACCGATTCCATCTAGCGACCGTGTCTTGTCTCCCATGGATGGGAATGATTTGTCAGACTCACTTGTGAAGTGAGCCGAGCGATCAGTCTTCTCTGAGTCGTGATATGAACTGGCTAGGCTCACAGCAACACTACAGCCGGGGTCCGGTTGGGACGGGTGTTGGCCTCCAGCGATCGCTTCTGGGTTCGTGCCTTTCCCGGGCCCAGAGGGCAAGCAGGGGGAAGTCCCGGGTTTCGAGCTCTCTGGAATGTTCGAGGTCTCTGCTCCACTGGGGCCAATCTGTTGAACGAGATGGAGGTTAGAACGTGATAAGGTACGGTAGAGAACAATCGGGGGGAGTCACATTCTGGTTCGGGAGCGGGGGAACGGGGGACCGGAATGGTAAAGGCGTTGACAGAGATGGCACCGATGACGAGAGAGGCAAGAACGATTTTGGAGAACATGACGATTGGGAGTGTGGTGAGAAAAAACAGACAACGACGGCACCAGGCCTGAGGTTTGGGAGAGAAGAATTGGTGGGAGCTGCGCAGCGGCTGGGGGAACCGGGGGGTGCACCTCGACCCTTTTATCAATTTGGGGGACCAATTGATATCAGATTATCACTTGTAGGCGGCGAGTACATTTTGTACCGCGGCCAAACATGTTCCATTTGTATCCGGGATCTCGGTATTTTCTTGATTCACCATGCTCCTCGCCTCGAGTGGTGGAAATAGCTTTCGACCCTTTGTTCAAGCTTCATCTCCCGGATGGTCGCGTTTATTCATGTGACCATATTGAGTGACTGTCCGCAAGGTTATGCCGCGTGCACCCGACTCGGAAGATCTATGCACTTAAGATAGGACTGCCGGGACCCCGAACGCTCCATCGGGTGGGGGATATTGCCTCCAAACCTCTCATCTGGAATCAAGAAATCACGGCGCCTTGATACTCTTGATATGCGCCTCGATCGGGATCCTCTCCCCAAGGATATCCGGCGCGGCCATCCACGTCCTCAAACTCCTCCATATCCGCGTCCAACGTGTGAATGGTCCCCAAAGTCGCAGCGACATGCCCCGACGCCTTCCTCCTGTACGCGGTCGTTTGGGCTCGTGATCATTGGGGGAGGCACCCTGGGTCAAACCACATCATCGAACTGTGAACGGACCTGGAGCCTTTCTCCCTCTTTGGCGAGTTCGGTGAATCAAAGACGAGGTTCCTTCGCCGGCAGAGTTGGGAGGGTTGGGGACGGACTCAGAGATGGTGGTGGGGTCGAGGCCGCGACCTGCCTGGTTTCATCCCCCTCAAGTATGGCCCGGAGGGAGGACCTGATGGGAGTGATGAAGACTGCTTCCGTTTCATTTTTCCCACGAGTGCCGTGTTTACTATCGATCACACCTGACACTTTTTTTTACGATGAGCCAAGTGCTCTACATTGGAGAGCTGGTACGGCGGATAGCCTTCAACGCAGATGACAGATCTCCTGGATCTGCTTCTCTCCTTGCGCTTGCGTGTTGCTGTAAAGCTCTCGAGGGCCCAGTCATGGACGTCCTGTGGCAACGCCAGAAGCACCTCCACATCATCCTTCAAACGTTACCCGCGAGGTGTTGGTCCATCGCGGACCGAGGATACAAGAGTGTGGATATAGCATCCCAATCTTCTAAACCACTCATTCTCCCCGTTTTTCAGTTTGTGAACAGCGCCCCCACAGTAAACGAGTGGCAGCGGTTTAGCAAATACGCAGCACGCGTCGTCGAGCTACTCATTGGCGGGTGGCGCATGGCGAAGGTAGCCCCTGAGACGATCGCCTTCTTCGGGATGCGGTCAACACTCGATCCTCTTTGGCCTTACCTCGTTAAAGTTGGCGGACGGGTTGGGTTGGGACGTCATCCCGTGCATCCCTATGTTCTTGTCCCCCAAGATACCAACCCTTACACTCACCCTACCGCGAGATAATAACGTACTCCTCCAACCCATGCTATCGATCGTCGCCGATAGGTGTCGCTGGCTACAAGAACTCGTGTTGAACGTTGTCGCCTTCGATTCACACTTTCAAGGAGTTGATAGCAGCGCTTTCTAGGTTTTCGGCCTCTCTTGAGGTCCTGGAGATCTCGGGTGTCGAAAACCTGGACCTCCCTAGTGCCGTTGTTCCTCCCCTCTTCTTCACAAATCTAAGGACGCTTTATTGTGGGGTGTTTGCGCTGGGATAACGGCACTCACCATGGCCCGTGCGTGTTCGTACCCACCGACCGGGCGATTACGGAACTTGGAGCAGTGATGCCAAATATCACTCACCTGACCATAGGCAGCCCGACCTGCCCCGACCTCCAACCTGTCACATCCCTGTCATTGGCCAGTCTATCGAAAACTTGCCGGGACTTGGAAACCCTCACGATTAGAATTGATTTCCAAACAATGGCCTCTTCCCCCCTCGGTGAGCTCGCAGCTGTTAATGCGGGGGCTACTTTCGACGGAACCCAGGACAACGCGTGTAAACTTCGCAGGCTCGTTGTTGGGCTATCTATCCTGCCCAATGGTCCATCCATTGCTGGATTGACCGTGGCGGGTGGGTTGGGGAGGATCTTTCCATCCCTCTCTGAGGTCGTGGGCTCGGGGAGGGATTGGGAGAATATATTAGGATTTTACGCCAGGTATTACGATAATGGGGTCGCCACCGTGTCGACCCTCCAGCCTTCAAATTATCCCCCTTCGCTACGCCTCACATAGGCCGCATACACGGAGCCCTGTCATGATCGCCGAATCTCTCTTGAATCTCCCAATCATAACCTTCACTTTCGACTTTCACTTTCTGTTCCTTTGTCACGTTTCAAGATCCTCCTAGGGTCTGGACCATAATGGATTCATGAAAGAAATTGTACTTTTGCTTTTCTGCCTTTTCGTACGAGGGGTCCGAAACTCTCCACCCACTCCGTTTCGCGACCGTTTAAATAGGAATTCCGCAATTCACAGTCCTAAACCGATCCTATGATATACACAACACAATGCTGACCGTACAAACCATTACGCGTCGATTCCCAGAATCTTGTCAAGCCTCTCTTCCTGCCTCAACGTAGCCCTCATCTGCCCTTCTTTCAATCTATCCACTCCCGCCTTGATACTCTTGATATGCACCTCAATCGGAATCTTATCTCCAACAATATCCGGCGCGGCCACCCTCGTCCTCAGCTCCTCCATATCCGCGTCCAACGCGTGAATGGTTTCCAAAGTCGCAGCGACATGACCCAACGCCTTCCTCCTGTACTTGTCCACGTTCTTGAGTAAATCGAGGTTAAGGTTCATCTTCCTGAGTTTCCGCTTATTCCCTCCGAGGTGCGTCCAAAGCTCGGCGAGGACGTCTTCTTGTGCCGCGGTCAATTCCTTGTCATCGCGGTGAGTCACTTCGTGGAGGACCATCAGATGCTCCTCGAGCCGCATGAGGTGGCCCATTGAGATGTCAGCCTCCTCACGAAGACGGGACATGTGGTAATCGATATTATCCATCGACATGAGGAACGTCTCGATCACGGCTTCCTTTGTCGGATTCTTGTTCGAGATGGAGAACGGCAGCACGCGTTCCATGAGCGAAGGAGGAGTTTTGGAAGCTTCGATCGTTTGTAACGCGTGGTCGTTCAAGGTCGCGATCCTAGTTAGATGGTTGAGTTCAGAAAGTTTTGTGTGGGAGTAGTAAAAGAGAGTGACACTCACGAATCAACCGCTCCTTGGATTTTGGCCCCAAGCGAATGCAAGCTTCTCCCGGTCCCCCTCGCGTCATCCGAAAACTTACTCAACCTTTCCGCTATCTGATCCTTACTCTTCAACTCGCTCACCCTCACCAAGGTGATCAGATCGTTATTCGCCATCTCCGCTCTCTTCACCTCCACCGCGAGACCCTTGCTCCCAATACTCTCATCAAGCAACTGATCGAAGGTCCTTGTTTGCAAATCGACGAGCTTGGGGTAATCCGCCCAGACCGGCCTTCCAGCGGCGGGTTGAGCCGGAGTGTCCTTGAAGATATCCCAACGGCAAAACGGAATCATGGGGGAGACGATCGGGATAGAGCACACCGGTTTGGTGAAGTAAACGAGCTGTGACGTCATCATCGAGCACAGAAACCACAAGATGGTGATCCCAAGCGCGATCGAGAACATCCGACGATTGAAATGGAACGCGTCCGCCACGACTTTCACGACGTAACCGAGGATCGGGGTACCATAGTCTTTGGCAAGTTCTGCCACTTGTTGTTGTGCGGTGGGTCCGTCTTGTGGAGGAGGAGGGGGAGGAAGAGGAAGAGGGAGGGGAGCTGGAGGTGGAGGTGGTGTGGTTTCATCGACGTCGCTCTCACCCTCCTCGGAGAACTCGACATAGTATCTCCTCTTGGCAGGTTTGGCAGGTCGCCTCAACGGTCCCCTCGTGGAACCAGGTTGCGACGCGACGAAAACCGTATCCGGACGCCTTCCTTTCCGGCGCGAAGCAGAACTCGCGGGGGAACTCGAACGACGGACATTCACATCCTCCCATTCATCGTCCTGGTGGTTCTGTGGATTAAGTAACGCGAAGGATCAGCGCCACAGATCCTATTTCAATATTCAGGCTTTGACTTACTGTGTGATTCGCGTCGTTTCTGGTGATGTTACGATGCCTCGGTGGGCGGGGGGAGTTCTGCGATCTGTAACTTGAAGAGGCCATGGACGTTGAGAGTGTGGCTGCAGGTGGCGGCGTGGGGACCACGAGCTTCCCACTTGGATCATAGGCGCTCAAGGTTAAGCGCGGCATCGATCGCGCCGATGATGATAAAAGTACCACCGCCGAAAGAATGGATGATTCCTGAAAGATTTCGTTTCGAAAGGTCCACACACCACTGAGTAAGTACTTGTAAACTCCATTGCTCATTCAGCCGGGTCCGGCGCTCCTCTCCTCTTTTCCAAATCCTTTTCAAACTTGAACATCTCAAACGGCTCCTCAATTGAAAAAAAAAAAAATTCAATGCATTATGTATATACGCATACAGCGACGTCGTGCACTGTTCTGTGTAGTGTATTTTCGTAAGTAGCGGTTTCTTCCATACGTGGAAAAGTAAGGTCACGATTGAATGGGATACAATCTGAGCGTGGGGGTAGGGTAGGGTAGGGTAAGTTGAACGAACATCAGGAAGGTGCCAATGGAGGTGGGTAGATCGATACAAGCCCCTTCTATAGGCTAACATGAGCGTCCGATGGGGAGGGTGGTTGGTGTGAAAAGGAAACCCAAGGAGAGGAATGAGGCCCCTAATGAGGAACGAGACAAGGAAAGTGATCGTGATTGTGAAACTCGTAAGAAACGAAAGAAGCAAGGTCGAAGAATGATAAGAAAAGCACTGGAAAGCTTCACAGCAAACGAATAAAATGCGTAAAGAAAGAGATGAGGTCATACATTGGATGAAATGCGGAGGATAGGGTTCTCGATAAAATGAGGGGGATATAAGGTAACAAACCGTGATGGTGGAAAGCGTCACGATCCGCTATCGATGGAGAGAGATGGAATGAAGGTATGGATAAGTCACCGCGGTGATGGGTGTGGGTCCGAGGTCCACCTTACTCGAATACCCGCAAGGTCAATTTCCCCTCGGATTCGCGCACGATATCCTCCCAAGCTTCTTGCGATTGAATCGGGAGTAACGAAGACTGATTGGTAGAGGGACTTCCTACACTCCCCGCACATTTCCTCATAGGCCCGGGAGATGCAGGGCTCGTGGGAGAGCCTCGTGTAAAAACGGGGACGAGGTAAGCGAGAGGGAAGTCGGGCCGCAGCGAAATGCCTTCTTGGTTAACGAACTTGTCGTAAATTTTGTCCCTGATCTCGGCGTACGTGGTCTCATAAGCGACGCGGAACATGACGATCGCGTCTTCGGTCAGGTATGCTTTGACAGAGATGGGCTTGAGGGATACCGTGCTCGTGGACATCATCGAGATTGGGCTCCTGGGTGACTTGAAACCATCCTGAACGCTCGAGGGGAAATGAGGAGTAGACGGGGTAGGGGGTAACCACGGGAGGTGGAACTGTTCTGGCGGACGGTCTTGGAATGGCTTGGGCAATTGTTCCGAGGTTGGGAGGAGGGAGGAGCGTTCCCGGTATGAGGGATGAGCCTCACTTTCTGAATCGCAAGAAGTGTCCATTTCCTCGATGCCTGTGTGAAAAAAACGGGGTCAGAAAAACGTCCGGTGAAACAAAATGGAATGGAGAAGTGCTCCAAAATTGAATGTGATGAGTGTGACACGTACCGAAGAGGTATGAATCCAACGTTACGTCGTCACAATCTTCAAGGGACACCTCTTCTTCTGGGACCGACATCGGGACGAATATATGGGGACGGCTCCGAGGACCGACCGAAAAGGTCCGCATCAACGAAACATCACCTGGCTGAGGGGTCATGTATACACCCCTTGGTAGCACCTGATCGACGGACGTATCACTCATGATAGAGTCGATGGTCATGATAGACTCTCGCGGATTCCGTTTAGCCGCTGGGCCGAGCACGGGCAATGCTTCACCCTCGGGTAGCCAAGGCGTGTGTGGCGTGACAGGAGAACCAGTGCAGGAGTAATCGATCGCATCACTAGAGTCGATGCTGTGCCGGGGAGAGGAGAGAGGGGGGAGGTCGGACGTAGAGGTCCTCCATGAGGGGACAAGAGACCTGCTCGAGAACAATGAAGAATCTCGGGAGGATTCGGTGGTGTTCGTCATCGTTGGCGAGCGTTCTGGTATTTCATGCACCTCTTCACCTGACGCCACCTCTGGGGGGTAGACAACGGCTCTTCGATGACGACCGTCCTTGCCACGAGACCTTGTAACAGGCGGTCGTGTCTCAGGCTCGTGCCCATGCGCAGATGATTGGGACGGAGGTAGCTCCAGGCCCGGCACTTCTGGTAGAGCTTCCAGACCGAGGACCGGCGAGTCAGCTTCAGGAGATGGGGGACATTGGATATTCTCGAAAGTCTCCCTGACCATCGGTGTCTGCGGGAACGCGTTTAGGACCTCGTTGGGAGAGATCCTGTCGCTGCTAAGCTGCTCTTGGCCATCCCACATTACCACCGTTGGACTCAGTTCGTCGGAGGTGACAGAGTATGCGCTCGCCCGAGAGCTCGGGCGCGAGCCATGTAAACCGTTGGTGGGCGCGTGCGAAATGGCGATGGATGGGCCAGGCGGAGTGGGAGCGGGTGTTGTTCGCCTACGCGATAGCACATTATCACGGCTATAACTTCGAGGACTGTATCGGATGGAATCTGAAGCCGTAGGATCCGCTGTGGTACGCCGTGAGGGTTTCGAGCGAGGCTGGGGGAGGTCTCGGGATGTCGTTTGTGGGGAGGAGAACATTTGAGATGAGTTGGAAACGTCGAGGTAGAACGGCACGGAGTCGAGAATGGGTATTTCGGGATTCTTGCCCTTTCCTGGTCCATGTTTTCGCGCAAAGTCCTTATCGCGACGCCACCAGCCGAAAAAGACCCTCACCGCAGAAGTCGCGCGCAACTCCTCGATCAGGGCAGGTACTTCGGGAGCGAGCAACGCCTCGATGATACTCGCGAATTGCTGATGGCGTTGGTCGATGGTTGCCTGATTGGCCCGAAATAGGGACGCCTTCTTGGTGAGTTTTGGGATGTAGTTGTGGATATCGAGTGAGACAGAGGTGGGGTCGGGTCCTGGTGGGAGGGAGTCGAACGAAGCGGCTTGTTTAGAGTCGATGTATACGCCGTTCTTCTTCACTCCCTTGCCCTGTTCCAGCCGTCGACGCTTCTCCCTGGCCTGAATGGAGTACTCGAGTTCAAGCGTCTCTTGGAACCAGAGACAATCATCCCAGCGCCTCCAAATCTCGTAATCCTTATAAGGTGAGGTAGAGCTAACGGATCGTGACGAGAGGGATTTTCGGTCGGCGATATCGTCCTCGAGAGTCGAGATGACGCGTAGACCATAAGCCCATCCACTACCTGGTTGGGCGGGGGGTGGGGGGCGTCGTTAGCGCCAATAAGTGAATACAGATACCATATTCAGAGACGCACCGATTTTTTTCGGGGGTAGCACTAAAGCCTTGAACTGCTTTGGGGGGTCTCTGAGGACGGCCCGCTTGTATGCCTTTTGAATGGAAGGAACGGTTAGTTCGGCTCAGAGTGGACAGATGGAATAGAGGGGGGGCTCACATTGGGTGGAGGTGGTCCAAGCCCTCTAGGATTTGCTTCCTGCTGATAATACTCAAACATTGTGGGTGTAGAGACGAGAGGGTGCTGACCATGATGTACAGTTCTCCCCCCATCTTTGTAGCTTGACCAAAATGGGACGAATATGATGGGACAGCGTGGTAATAGGACATGGTTGGATAGTGGAACAACAACAATAAGACACCGGGTCGCCTGGGTGTCGCAAAGACAATAAGAGCAGATGCCGGATCTAGGAGTCCGATCAGCCTAGTCTGCAACGTGGCAGTGGGAGAAGTGAGACGAACGAGGGCTTGCGGGGAGGATGCGGTGGGCAGGGGGGCGAGAGGCGGTGGTGATGGGAGTTAAGAGCTTTCGCGAGATGAGATGAGCGGGAGTGGGAACGGGAGTGGGATGAGCATGCGGACACGACCATCGCGAATATCGACATCAACTTTAGCTCAGCCACCGATCAGCTTCCCCCCGATTGCGACCACCCTGCTTTCGGTCGCTTCCATCAGCCATTCTCCAGTTTTTTTGGCGCACGGAACCCCGCGCTCGTTCGTATAAACGTTCAGCCGGGATGTACGTAAATAAGAGAACCACCGTGCTTCCCGGTCTGCGAGCACCGACTACCCCTCTCGGTGAACCAAAGGAGCGCCAGGAACACACACGGGAGTCTGTGCACCGCATGCCCTAGGCGTGGCAGGGAATCGCCCAGTTGGAAATCCCCGAGGATGACGCGGCGAAGGGACTTGGCGTCGACGAAGACGGGTCTCATCTGCGGGGTTTTTGGCTACATCGGTCATCGCAGTCGAACCCGTGGGGTCACATCGTTAAACAGTGGAAAGTGACCCAACCCGCCGGGTTCTCGAATCCATGTGATACGAAGGACGCGATTGGAAAATAACGAGCCGTCGCCCGGGAACCCGAAGGCCTGACGTACGACGCGATGCGATCCCTTCATCTCTTGCATCGGGCGGCTGTCCCACAGCGGGAGATTAGATCGGACGGATCGCGGGGGAGGGCACATCATGTGGGCACGGCGGGTGACGAGGGCTGGATGTGACCTGTGTCGACAAATTTGGAGGTCTGGGTCGAGTTTCAAGAGAAAGAGGCGGACGTTTGGTCGCGACGCTACAGGGGACAAACTCAAACGATGCGTGGGAGGCGTTTCGCTGTCTCGGGGATCTTTGGGGCGCAATACCAGTCAACCAAGCGTAAACAGACGAGATACAGCACGCCCCGTACTCAAAGTGAGCGTGGGCGGGATGGGAAGGAGGCGCCACGTGGTCGGCAAGCACCCAGGCTCCGGTGATCGAGTTCGGTAACTTGACAACAAGTTAGAAACCACCTCCGCCAGCCAAGTACCAGAACCAAGGAACCGCCAAAGCTCCTGCTAAGCTGACGGGCTGTTGTCCCGCTATCTGGCACGCGCAGAAGTTGGGCCAGGGATCCCTCTGATTGACGGACTCGGCTCTCCGCAGTAATGTAAGTTTGAGTTTGATTTATGATAGCACCCCCATCCATTCCACCACGTCCGTTATTTTTGACAAATGAAACGCGAATTTCAGGCCACTACCCGACGAGCGACCACGTCAAAGTGTCGCGAATCTCATCGGACGGTTCGAGCAGCAGACGAAGAAGCAACCTCCCTCATCACCCGGACCTCGCAGCTCGAGCGTCGTCTCTCATACCACCGGCGACTCGGCCAAGGAGGAAGCAAAGGAGAAGAGGGAATGGCCACCGCGCACCTCCAATATCAATTCCACTTCAAACGATAGCAGGGTTAGCGGAAGAGATTGGCCTCCCCGACTCAGTAGGCAGAGCACGGGTGACTCCTCCGGACAAAGATGGCAGCCGATCCAGCCAACCATCCAAGCCTCACCATTCCCCGAACTGAAGAAGGCTACAGCCTCTCCACTCACCAAGAGTTCAGAGCTTTTCACTCCCCAAGAGGCCGACAAATCTCCTTCACCGCCCGCGGAACCACCGAAAGTGATAGATGTCACTCCTCCATCGCGGAAACCTACTCTCGTGGAACCCGAGCCTCCGAAACCCGTTGAACCTGAACCGGTCGAGCCTCCAAAGACACCGCCACAACCGACAGTTGCCCCTCCCACCACCAAATCAGACTCGTCTCCAGTTGCGAAGAAGTCTCCCCCGAAAACGGTCAAATCCACGCCAACGAAGCCCAAGCCATCGAACAAACCACCGCCGTCTTCGTTTACCAAGGGAACATCACTTCATCCTGACGCCGACGATCGAAGAGCATCTACTTCCGCTCGGCCACAGTCCAGACCATCGTCTCGCACAAACTTGAGATCAAAGACTCCAACGTCTACACCAATCCGACCACCGTCATCTACTCAGAGAAAACCCCCGACGGAGCCACCAAAGTCTACACCCCCCCCCGTCAGGAGATCCAAGACTCCCAGCACCCCCCATCGCCCTCCGACTACTCCGAGTAAACCCGCCCCGGTAATTCCGAAGACGCCGAACTCAAGACTTTATGCCCCTACTGCTGCTTCCCTCGCGAAGTCAACAAACTCCCCACAACCTCCACCGCCGGAACGGAAGAAGACGCTCAGTTCCGGGGCGTCGCTAGAGAGGTTGAGCAAGCCCACCGCCTCTTCTTTGTCAAAATCAAAGGGCCCGCTCTCTCTCACGCCTACCACCACTCCTCCAAAGTCGAAACAAACTCCGACGAGAACGGGGACACTGAGTGCGTCTAAGAAGACTACCCCAACCAACAAGACCAAGGCAGCCGGTTCAGTGAAGACCTCTGCGAAGGGAGATGGCGGTGCGCTCGGAGAACAAAACGGGAACGGGTTGGCCGCTGGGGAGGCTTTGAACCTTGAGTCCGTACTATCAGACACTGAAACCCACGAGCCGGGATCAGACTGCGAACACGGACATCTCGGAAACGGCTCTCTCGAAAACAGTTACACCGAGGAACTCCTTGAAGAGGCTAGCCTCTCCTACCAAGCAGACCAAGAGCACGTGGAGGAACCAGAGGAGCTTGCTCGTTCTCGTTCGCCTGAATCCGTTGACCATGCTGAAGACGACAGTGTTCCTGACCATTCACACGACGCCGCCGGTAGCGAGGATCAGGAACAGGCGAAGGACGAGATTGCCGACATCGTCGGACTCCTCGAGTCGACGAGCTTTTCCTCGAAACACATCTTATCCGATGAGGGTGTAGCAACCAGCGAGTCGCGTACTCCAGGATCAGACAACGAGCGTCGGGGGATTGGAGAGATTCCAGACGAGGACTGATCAAGGAAGAGGGTAGTCGCAGACGCTGTAAAGCGTGTCCCGCCCCCCCCATCAAACCCAGAAGATCAGGTGCCCGTGCCTTGGGGATCCGTAGTTCAATCTCTTCCCCTCGATACGAAGCGAGGCGCATCAATCTTTCTTATCCTGTAAATTTCTGTCGAATTTTTGGTTCAGGCTTCCAAATCCGGTACCGTGCGAGCCGTCCATTCCTTCCCCCTTTTTATTGGGTCTCCTGGGTTTACCGTTTTCCCAGAGTTCCTCTCTTCCATGGTGTTTTCCATGGGCCCTCCTTTCCTTGATTATGTCCCTCGTTGCTTTCTGCGTATGCATGCTTTTACGGCTTTCCTCTCCCTCCCTCTCTCATCGTCAATAATTTCTGGTCTTTTTATTCGCCTTGGTCAGATTACCTGCACGTCACTCTCTACCCCACGTTTAGTGGTATCTCAAAGTCGAATTCACCTTAACTGTGATTAGAATTATCCGCTGCTCTCTTTCTCTTTTCCGACAGGTCCGACTCTGTTGCCTTTGAGTTGGTCTTCGCACCGGTTCCTTGCAAATACTACGTCATGGCACACAACTTATCGAGATAGGGTTCCCGGAGATAAATGCCCCTACGGGTGTGGAGATGGTCGAATTTGCTCGAATGTACCGTGGTGAATGTTTGGGAACCTCGCACCTCAAATGGCGGACGGGGGAGCATCGGAAAGTTCTCCATTGGTCCTCGTCTCTTTCCAATCCCGTTTCATTGCGCGACGATTCTTCCCCTTCGAGTTCAATCCGCCCTGAAATGCATACATCAACACGTGAAGACCCTGCGGATCCATACAGTCCCTACCGCCCACTTCAAATTCCGCGAGTGAACTCATACGTGGCGATACCTCGGAATGTAACCTGTTTATTATTATTCTTGAATTGAAAGGCGATATCAGAACGCCTCTGACCGTTCTAGCCGACCACGGACACACGGTGCGCAGTTGGTTGGCGCCCACCGACCTTCAACTTCCATGAACGATGATGATGATCGATGAACCCACGAAAGATCCTCGGTAAGTTGTTACGGTTAGCCAGGGGGTGCGAGCTCGTTCTAATGATCTCATGGTGTTACGATAGAGCTGAGATGCCATCCCCGTCCTTCCCCAGCGAGATATTTTGGATGTTCATCGTGTTATGTATTTCAAGTTTCGTTCGTTTCGATCGTTTTCCGACATATTCTCCGATATATTATACTTCCACTTTGATCGGTAGACAGCTGTATATCAGTTGCCTTTTTAGACGCGGGCCGCTCCTGTA
>Ga0307511_10002689_pt1 | contig 18521 bp, 19 predicted proteins | sample 13_EM_MG_FD_200266 | JGI IMG/M metagenome (GOLD analysis project Ga0307511, IMG submission 200266) | Populus trichocarpa ectomycorrhiza microbial communities from riparian zone in the Pacific Northwest, United States - 13_EM | ecosystem: Host-associated > Plants > Roots > Unclassified | place... | reverse complement strand
GTTACGATTTTTCTTAATCGTTCTCCTTTTGTGTTAGTAGTCGCTTCCCTCCATGTTCATTTTATCCTGTGACTGCTACTACATTTACACTCGTTTAATTGCTTGGCATTGTTTCTTGCTGCAATCGATGACCATGGTGCTATGCATTTCTGAGTGATGCAGCAAGCTATTTCTAAGCCTAGGTGGAATTGCATGAAAGGTAGGGATTGTATAATAACGACAATAGGTCAGTGGGATGGAAAGTCACGAAAGCATAAAAAGACGGAAAATAACCGTGGATAGACGAAGGACCTACTTAAAAAAGTCCCAGCACCTTCCGTACATATTTGCCTATCTATGCCGAAATAGGTACAGAAAGTACATAAAAGTCATGGATAGAGTTTTGTTAAATTACTGATGCATCAATACTTAGAAAGTCAATACAGTAAACCTGGGGAATACTGTTGGAACTCATGCACTGAGAGGATCAGGTGACTGCAATGGATTAATGGGAGCAATCCAGGTCCAGATGCAATGGGTATACAAGGTACAACTTTTCCTGTAGCTAAAACAACAAAACTAATAATTATCAATCATTGTCTTGTAAGTTTGATACATAGCAACTCAATATTCTGACACTCCCACAAACTAAACACAGTATGAAAGAATGTTGATAGAACTGAAGAGGGGCACAAAAGTGGCCAAGGTTTACAGAAACTGGAGGGTAGGAATATGCAATGAAAACAGTTTACAGTATACTGGGTAACAGAATCCATAATGAGGTAGCCGGGGTAACAATCTCCATTGACATCCTTTGCTCATACCAACAGTCGTGACAATCATCATATCATAGCCTTCACCAGCGCTCCCACAAACGCCATCGCACCGACGAGTCCACCCATGCCGTCCATGCCCAGCCTGATGTCCGTCAATCCGACTGCACCGCTCTTACCAGAAGAGCCAGCGGAGCCAGCAGAGCCTGAGGCCGAGGATTGACCAGTCGGCGACGGTGCCGAACCTGAAAGGGTAGTCGTACCGCTGATATCTACACAAGGCAAAGTCTAAGTGTGTCCCGTCCCTAGTACCAACGGACAACACGCACATTGTTCGAAATCAGGGATAATCGGGCTGGGTTCCAAATACGCTTGGGTGTTGTTCAATGCGACACCGACAGGAACAATGTGACTGAACGCGGCTTTAAGCTGTGGATAGAAACTGACAGCTTCGTCCATCGTGAAGCTGTTGAGCTCGTGGGTAAGCATGATCGTGCCAGCCTGGTTGATAGAGGGTCGCGTTAGCGCAAGTGGAGTTCAACGGTGAGCAGGGGATGCATACACTGGCAAACGTTCCATTCTGTACCATCTGAATAAGGGCCTGGTAGTTCGCGTCGACAGTTGCAGCAGTGATATTGCCAGTGTTGGCACGCCAGTCGTTGGAATCGTATTGCCAGATGACGGTTCGGAGGCCAAGGGCTTTGGCAATATACCGAATGCGGTCGTCGATGTCACCGAAGGGCGGCTGTGCATGTAGCCAAAACAGTAGTTGGTTTGCTTTAAGTTGAGAGACGTGATGAAAGAAGGCGTACCCTCCAACACGTGGGTGTAACACCAACGACGAGCTTAATAGCTTGAATCTGGTAGGGATCAGCATTGCCACTGACTACCAAAGAATACCACACGAACGGCTGTCAAGGAAACCCAAGAACGACGTCAGCAACCCCGCATTAAACGGAAGTGCACTTACTATAATATAGCTCCGCAAAGGCCTGTTCATTCGTCAACGCGGTCACTGTTCAAACAAGAACCAGGTAGGTCAGCTCAACGTCATCTTCGTGAGGCTAACGCACTATATTTGTGGGACCATGTATCTGGGGCGGGCGGGGGTCAGCCACATGGAAGAAGTAAGAATAGCGGGGAGTACTCACGAACACAAATCTCGTGACCATCTGCGAGCCCGCGCTGCGCCTCGAGCGGCCAGTCCATGACGTTGCTTCCGATGTAGAACATCGCTATTTGTATTTAACATGAGGTCGCGAAGTACGGGATAAAGCATGTGGATGACTTACTGGCTTTTTGGTTCTGTTGTTGTAAAAAGTTGTAAAAGGCATTATGTGTGCAGTTCGGACCGTCATCAAAGCCATATCCGAGGGTATTGGGCTGTTTGCAGCATATCAGTAATTGTTCATGGGTTTACACAGTCGCTACTGGCTCACCTCAGGGACACCTGCGGTGTCGGGGGACAGGCCTGCTAACTTTGGCGTCGTGCAGTGGGTATACGTCCACCAACAATCCGGATCCGTCGCAGAGTACGTGAAATTGGTCCAGTTTCCTGTCAACGACCCCGGCTGGGTGCCCTTGGGTGCGATATTGGGAATTCCGGATGAAATAGCGCTGTATTTTGACTGTGCGTTGGTGTCATTAGACAAGATCGATGCTACCGTCCAAATGGTGGGGAACGAATAGCGGGCGTCTGCTACGGGTGCGTAGTAGTAGATTGTGCATTCTGTGTTGGGGTCTATGTAGTATATGAAAGAGGATTAGCGCATGAACGTCCGTGTGGTGGGAAAGTGAGGTCAGACATGGGAACTCGCAATTGATAGGCTGGCATCGCCCGCTATAAAGGCGCACCGAACCATGAAATGAAAGCAGAAATTTTCACGTTCAGCAAGAGGGGAACTGTGTTGCTGACGGTCATAACGCCAAAAGTGACAGCGGTCAGCCGCAGTATTGCACCCCGCCATGCGAAGCACCCGAATACTCGCGAGTCAGGGAACCGAAAGGCCAGTAAGGTGCATGTTCCAAGGGGATGTGCTGCGACGCGACGTCATGCAATGCCCGCCTCATTTCTGAGTTGAAACACGTTCATGCAGGTTCACGGCACATGGTGAGACGCGGCCGCGAACGTCGAGGTGTGGAAAGGGACAACGGGGTAGTACCCACCAGTTATTTGTGCCTCTGACTGCTCTGATGAATGGTCTTGCGCAAAGACGGAGCTGGCAAAGAGGGATGCAGCGAGGAGGACGGCCCCAAACGACCTGCTTTCAGACGGAGAAACGAGCGACGAGAGGAAACGCATCGAGGCGGAGGACTAGGCTGCGAGTGGATGTAGGAATAGTTGTGGGTGTTGGTGGGGGTATTCGTGGTCCTTGCAAGGGGAAGAGGAAGAGGAAGAGAAGAAACCTCGGGGGGATCGATTGGGTGGCTGGAGAGGCCTTACCTAAGTAGGAGGCGGACCAGAACAACAGACCAGACCTGCTGCCCGCAAACCTTTATTTATAGAACCATGTGCTAAATTTAGATTTCTCACGGGATCGACTTTATATTCTGGACGTAGCCCAAAGGCGCCATCGGACAGAGCACCAGTACAGGCAAAAAACATCGCATGCTTTTCAGCTCGTCCCCACCTGCAGATTTGATCCCGTGGGTATGACGCATGCCAAGCCGAGAACTTAAAATGCTTATTTCGAATGCCCTCACACTTTCGCGGCGCCTATTCCGTTCTCCCTTTATTTGCCGTTTGATTGGATCAGGATACAATACTTATGTTAACGTTGAACACCAGAAGGTTCAAGACAAATTTTCACTCAAAACAATAATACATATCACGCGCTTGTGGTTTCGGTGGTGTGAATGCCAGTTGACTCATGCTCTCACTCCTTGTTTCCAGGTCCCTCATATTCGCCTTCGCCTTCGCTGCCCTCAACCTCAAGTCAACTGTATGGAGAGCCATCGCTTTTAGCTTCGTTATAAGCCTTGCTATAGCCAGCATACGGACCGAGAACGGGCCAATTACGAGTGCTTCTGGGGTTGCTCTGGGGTTTGTTGTTCTGGAAGGGTTGCGGTATTTGCTTCTGACTCGACCACTGGAGGAGTTTCGTCATGAGTCGGACAAAGTGCCTGCATATCAGCTGCCATATATGCAGCGATTCTTCTGGCTCATGAGCATCTCTCCAAGGGGAATTGGATGGTCCTTCAATGCAAGTACTGGTTACATTACACGATGTCGAATCCCTTCTTAACCAGCCTTGTCTTTGCGTCACAGGACTTCCGCCCTAATCCCGTGGATCCACGCCATTGCACTCGTGGCGCATTCATAATCTCGCGGCTGCGTACTATTTTTGCCTCCTTCTGGCTTATGGAGGCTGCGCGTTCGTACATGCGTTGCAATCCTGCCTTTTCCACTGGAGCTTCTATCGCCTCACAAGGGTATATCCTGCGATGCGTCAATATCATTGCAGTCTACTCCCTGTTTTACGGTTTCATTTATTGTTATTGCTCCTTGTTGGCTGTGGTTGCAGTGGCCATAAATCATTCCGAGCCACGGGCATGGCCGCATCCCTTTGGGTACTGGAAGGATGCGTATACGGTCCGGAGATTTTGGGGGTATGTTGACAATGGTGGACAAGCATTTACAATAATTACTGATATCGCTCATTTAGACGAACGTGGCACCAGAACGGTCGATATGTGAGTATCGCGCTGTGAAATGCTATCATAGCATTGACCCCGAGCTTGCATTTCAGCTCTTCACTACCTTCGGCCCTCATCGATACAATCGTCGTCCATGGGATGAACCCCCGTCTGTGGACCCTTCGCCTCGTGAGCCGAAAGACTCGTGGTCAAGTTTGTATTTTAGGATCTGTAACGCCTTCGTGTGTTCTGCCCTATTTCACGTCTGTGTGGATGTCGCAATGCAGTTCAGCCTATGGCAAAGGTATTCATCTATGGAGATGCTTTCGTCAGGGAAAGTATATGCCCCCTTCATGATTGGGGTGTCTGCCTCCTTTTACCTTCTCCAGCCACTGGGAGTGCTCGTGGAGGATGCTGTGATGGAAGTAGGCAAGCGCCTTGGGGTGAAGGCGGGGTTCTCCACGAAACTAATTGGGTATGCATGGGTATGGGTGTGGATGAGCTTCACGTTGGTTCCCCATTTTGATGGCTTGCGCAAAGCCATTCATACCGCATTTCTTGAGTATTCGGAAGCGGGGGGCCCCACTGTGATAGAGCGAATCGTTCACACGGTTTTTAGTGTTGATCTTGTATCAGTGATATCCCCATACAGTTGTCGGCTGAGAATGGTTCAGTGATTACTAATTAGGGAGGATTGAGGCATGATACTAGATGTCACATTGCCCTCACTACTGTATCGTGTACATACTATAGACCGCACCGCTTTTGAATGTTATTGACAAGTATCTGTATTCCTGACTTTTTTTTTGTGAACAGCACCTCTCCTACCGAAGTAAAGAAAACTTCCATCGACCACCAGAGAAAAATTTACCCCAACTTCTGTCGTAGTCAATCATTAATGCGTCTCTCTTTGTGGCTTTCTGGTGCGAAAAACAAACTTGGGATGTTGGGCTCAGATTGTCTTTCGTAAATCCTACATAGTGAACAATGGTAGCACTAACGCCACAAGGACGTTTACCCCGTCCGCACCCCAGTATTAATCCCCAAGCCCGCGCACAAATTCGCCTCCATCGTGCCCATGACCCCGCGTCCGGGTATTTTCACCACCCGCTCCTTCATCCCCACCCCAGCCACCTCCAATCCGCTCAGCACAGCCCGCCATACACCCGCAACCTCCGTCGGCCCTCTCACCCCCGACCCGAGCCCATTCGTTGCACCCCCACGTTCCTGCGCACGAGTCCTGCCGTCTAAAATAGCCAGCGCAGCGAATGCGACCGGGAGGCCCACACACGTCGCCATTGCGGACGCCTTGGACGTGCCATACGTCATCAGTGTCGAAGTGTGCACCTCGACGTCTGTGCTGCTGCGGTGGCCTACACCCCCGGCCTCAGGAACGACGACGATCTCGTGCGCGAGTACAACCATGTCCCGTTCGCCGGGGAGATAGCGGAGCTTGTAGGCGAGGACTTGGGTGAAAAGGTCGATCGGGGCCATTGCCCGCGTGGGGAGGGCGGACATGTCAGACGTCGACTGAGAGCAGATGGGAGGGGATGATGGAGATGGAGACCGGGGGCGGGGCATGATGCCCAGCCATGTTAGTGTTTCGGCTACTTTCTCCACCTTCTCCTTTCCACATCTCCCTTGCAAGAGGTCAGTTAGAACAGACCGGACGGAATCGTAGTCACTTGGTAGACTATCTCCTAGTTTGTGATGCAGCGCAAACCGCGTCAGGTCAGTCCATCCAGAAAGGGGCGCCGGTGAGTGGGTTGGGGGAGACGTAAGTGAGAGAAGGCCGATAGACTTGAACGCGTCCACGAGGTCTGAAAACCCAGGATATCTATGTCCGAGAGGATCAGCATCGGCGTTTGCTTTGCAGACCCTGTACCCAGTGTAGGATGGACATCGACGACGCACCTCAACGTTCCCCTCACCACAGTCCTTAAGTCACTCAGCTCGCCAAGCCCATACGTCCCCACATACGGTAAACTGTCCCTGTTCGCAATTCCCTCGAATCTGAGCGCTGCACCTTCTGGGACAGTCACGTCAGGAAAATATCTGCGGAGCAGTTCTTCAGAGGGGATTTTGATGTTCTGGGATACATAGCTATCAGCCATTTGCAACAGTAGAGTACGCGAGCTCACTTACCTCCCCACCAAGTTTAAACCGCGCCTCGTTCAACGCAGCACTTAGCACACCCCTCGGGCTCCAGCTGAACTTATACCCGAGCGGAACCTCGTCTCCCTGTGTTGACGCCACAACGTCTGGGGCGGGCAGCCCCCCGCAGAAGCTCGTAAACGACTGTACACACTTACGCTCCTCGCGGAGGCGGGTGAGGAGAGAGTGGGCAGAACAGTGGTCGATCCCCGGGTCAAGGCCGATCTCGTTCAGGAGGAGGACGTCGGCGGATTGGGCGCTAGTACGGGTAAGTTCACAGGATTATACGTGTAGGACAGTGACTCACTGTTCGTGCAGAGCGCGCATAGCAGGGGATATGTACGACGCCGTAACCATGTCTTTGCCGAGCTGTATGCACAGCTTCGCAATGGAGGGGTGGAATGGGACCGGGAGCAAGCTAGAGAGGGTGTTTTGCTTGAAGTCAGCGATCTGTCCGTGCACGGCTCCTCGCAGGTTCATACTGTCGCGAACGAGCATAGGAAACGCACCTGACGACTAGATCGGCCTGTTCAACAAGTCGTAATATAGCCTCCCTATCCTTCACATCCAGAAAGCGCGCATGGGCATTAGGGATGTGTCGAGTGAGGTTCTCAGCTTCAGTGATCGAGTTACTTGCTAAGATTTCCAAAGGGGCCGTTGAAATGGTTCATGTTAGGTGGATGAAGACCGGTATGCGACGTAATATACATGTGGATTGAATGGTATGCGGATGAGATAAATGGTTCCATACAGATTGAAAAAAAGAAGCTACTGACCAACGACCAGTTCGACGTCTCTCCGCTTACAGATCTCTTCGACTGCAGGCCCCGCAACCATCCCGCTTCCGAGCATCAACACTTTCTTCTTGCGTATGGTATCTCCAGCAGCAGTTGTGGGTATCGTGTCAGTGTCATTGGGGCCCTGTGTTGACATGGATGAGGTAGATGTAGACCGCCACTTCTCCACCAACTCCAACAGCCACGCGTGCTTGTCTGCAAGCCTTCCTTCGCTTGCAACAGTCGCGCGGCTCAGTGCATCTTCATACTCTTTCTCCGCATTAGCATTGACTGGCCTCCCACAATATTTGTTAACAAGAGCCCTCAAATATGGTGTCAGCACGCTACTGAAATGGTTCGATGCGTCGAAGGGTAAACTGGTGGGAAGAATGTCCACCGACATGATGTTTAATGTCGGAAGATGAGATGGGAGGGAGGGGGGCCTATACTTGAAAGAAGGGTCCGAAAGGGTTGAAGCGCGGGGCATGAATTGGAGGCCGCCCTAGAACAAAGTGGATAGCGTTCAGTGTAACCAGCCAACGTGACTATGGCGCAAAACGGAGGATACCTCAATATCACAACTGATGTCCCCAACCGTCCCGAACCGCGCGGGCCCAATCTCTGCCGCGAGACTCAGTGCAACAGAGAGTTGTTCATTCGTCATGAGGCGGGGGAAGCCTGGCAGCCAACCGACTCCATTCAAAAAGAGGGTAAGGTAGGGGGCGACCTAGTCAGACAGCTCAGTAAACATATCAATAGACATGGTGAAACATGCCAACCTTGATGGCAAAGTCCGATACATAAAGGGACGGGTTCTGGTAGTAGTGGGATCGACTGTATCGACCACCGTCTGTGCAGGAAAGGTACTCCTCTGGGGACGCATGTACGAGATACACCTGAGATAATATGGTAAGATGTCGATGCACAAAGAAACGTGAATACCTTGTGCAAATCAGTGTCTGCAAAGATCAGATTAATTGGCTGTCTTCGCTCTTGCATACGCCAACTTACCGGGATTGGCAACGATCGAAGAAAGATCCTTCACAGCGATCTTTGTAATAGGCAATTCCTCAAGGATCGAAAGAACGCCTTGCGAAACCTGCCCGTTCCTGCGATGCTGTATAACGTGCCAAAAGGAGCCGAGGTCTGAACAACTTACCCTGTAAGGCCAATGATGAACGAACCTAGAGTCTTCGGTGTTCCATCTTCAGAGATACGGTGTCCAATTGCACGCAATGCTGTTCGGAGGGAGGGGATCGAAGGATGGGTGTGAGGACGAGGGGTATGCTAGGCACTTCTTAATTAGGGTTAGGGTTTACCTGGTATAACTTACCAAGAAGGGGGAAGCTACGCCAATCTCGAGGTGCGCATGAGCAAGCGCGGAGAGCGACTCCAACGCGCCAGCGACTGGTGCCTCAATCGTCAGCAAGGGAAGTGAACAAACCGTGATGGGTACCTCCTGCGAACCATCCGAAGCCCACGGTTCTCTTTCCATCGGCGCCAGTGAGAAGTTCGTAGTCAATCAGCCGCGAAGATAGGGGAGACCCGTCTTGGCTAAGAAAGCGGGACAAAAGGGGCATATTGTATAGCTGGCCCTTGGTGGTGTGGGAGAACATGAGGTGGGTGCGTGGAACGAGAGAGGATGCAGACGCCGATGTGGGCACTGGTATTGGGGTTGTGATGAGTTCATTCAAGGGAGTTTCCTTGATGCCTATGAGGATATGTGCTGGTTCGAGGGTGGGGTGTATCTTGGCGCCAGCCTATCAATGAAAGAAGAAGCTCAGTCATGCAGAAGACAACACTTCGGTGATAGGGGAAGTGATGTCTCCTGGCCGTGAAGAAATGAAATGGTGTGTACATACCTTAAGGAAGTGATCGACAGGGAAGACTCGCCTGTCACATGGCTGAATGAGGACGTCGACACCGTCTTTGTGGACAAGCTCCTCGACGGCGTCAGGGGTAAGTGGGCATCTGCGTTCCCAGATTCTGGCTGGGTCCTCGCGCCGGATGGCAATGGTGGGTTTGGACGAAGATGAAGACGAGGATGTGGCGAGTGCCCGTCGCGGTGGGAGTAACCTTACAGGGAGTCGTTGTCGTAGACTGAGAGAGGACATGACCACGCCCCAAGTGGACCAAGAGAGTTAGCTAGCAGCATGAGACTTGAGACTGCTTTATATATGTGCGAGGGAAGTGGCAGGGAAAGATCCGCCCGGCAGATCGCCTCCATTCTTACCCGCACGCGAGAGGGGGGCAAGTACTTGCAAAGCTGAAACTGATGGGTGTTCACTTGCCCGTCGTGCCGAGACTCTCAGAATTCAAAAGCTGCGCAGTCGGAGAGGGAACGATTGTCTTCTGAGTACTAAGGAAGCGCATGATCCGTCTACAGACGACGAGTAGGACAGCGACAGAAGCTGGTCAGCATCGGATATGGTGTAGCGGCTAACATGGCTGTCTTTCACACAGCAGCTCCGGGTTCGACTCCCGGTATCCGAACTTTTTGGCTTCTTGGATCAATGACCTGAATCTTTTGCTGGACGACTCGACTTGCCTTCACCATGGCCCGTCAAAAGGGCCAGAAGCAAAAAGCGGCCTCACAGAAAACGCACTCCCAAGACACCTCAAAACCTTCGCAGTCGAAAGGTGCTGCCAAAATCCAGCTCGACGCATCACCACTGTGGTACGAGAATGCACCCCCACTCCAACCAACCGCTACCAGTGCTGTCGTGACCTCTGAAAAACTGACCTCTCTACTGGAACGGGCAGCCTCCTTGCATACCGATGCAGTCAACACATTCCAGTCAAAGTCCACAGTCACGTCTTCGAATGCTGACTATAACTTCCTGCAGAATATACTGCAGACTGGAACACTATCGGATCGTCTAAGTGCCCTCACGCTACTCGTCCAGAGCAGCCCCCTGCACAACACAAAAGCACTCGACGCACTGAAATCCATGGCAGAGCGTGGCAAGGGCAAGGGCGGCAGAGAGGAGAGTCTCAAGGCCTTGCGCTGCATAGTCGATTGGTGGGTTGGCGGCGGGGCACCTAATCGCAAACTCAAGTATGTCTCCCCCCCCTGCTCAAGGAGACAAATCTGTATTTACTGTCCAGATACTTTCGAGACCAGCCACTAGCACATCCAAAGGCCGACGACCGGCATCTCGTGGTGTGGTACTTTGAAGATTGGCTCAAGAAATTCTTCTTCTCTGTTCTACAAATCCTGGAGGTGTGTACCTCTGTTCAGACTCGTCGTAATTGTACCTATCTGTCGTCAGACGCTTTCGGCGGATCCTCTATCATATGTTAGGATGCAGGCCCTCTCTTTGATCTTCACCCTGCTCAAGGAGAAACCAGAGCAAGAGCACAACTTGCTACGACTGCTCGTCAATAAACTCGTGTGTCCCACATAAACTACTGACCCGTGACCTTGATACAGATGCATATCTTAGGGCGACTCTGAAAACTCCATATGCTCCCGCACGTCATATCATATCCTGCAGCTCCTCCAAATTCATCCATCAATGAAAGCGGTTATCATACGCGAGATAACATCCCTCATTCTACAACCAACCACGTCGACGCCGGCCACAGCAGCGCCTCCCACACAAAACACACACATACGATTCGACAAGGATGGATCCACCCCCAAGTCAAAACCAAAACCAAAACCACAACCAGACCCTGCCTCCAAAAAGCACGTCAACGAACATGCGTGCTACTACGCCACGATAACTCTCAATCAGATCATGTTCCTTGCAAACGAAAGGGAAATTGCATCGCAGGTCATCGACGTGTATTTCAGGTTGTTTGAAGATATCCTCGGGGAAAAGAAATCAACGGATGAGAACGACGATGCGCGTTCCGAGGCATCGCATCCTGATAGAAAGTCCAGGTCAAAGCAGAAAGGCAAGGAGGTCACTGGCGAGGGTGGATTCACAGAGGTCGAAGATGCCAATTCCAAACTGGTCTCTGCTATCCTTACAGGTGTAAACCGCGCTCTTCCTTTTGCGAAGCTCAGTGCGGGAGATACAAGGTATATTCCTACAGCAACCTGGCCACACGTTTTTACTTACATGAGAAAGCCTGAACAAGCACATCGATACGCTTTTCTTCATCTCCCACAAGTCCACGTTTAACATTTCTCTCCAAGCTCTCGTCCTCATCCAACACATATCTGCAACCCTTACCAACCAGCCTAGTACGTCCACACCGAACTCTCAATCCAAAAGCATATCGGATCGGTATTACCGGTCTCTATATGCGTCGCTGCACGATGGACGACTCGCATCATCGTCGAAGCAAGCGATGTACCTCAATCTGTTGTTCAAATCACTCAAGGCGGATCGCAATGTCGAGCGCGTCAAAAGCTTCGTTCGCAGGTTCGTGCAGGTACTCGTCAGCGGAGGAGCTGGGGGGAATGAATTTGTCGTTGGCGGGTTGTATTTACTTGGAGAGGTCTGTTCTTTCGCAACCGTTTCTTCTGCATATCTGTGAGACGATGTTGACCCTGCGATGTAGATATTCAGTACGTTCCCCGGTCTGAAGGGTTTGTTTCAGGGTACGTCGAACGCACCTGAAGGGGAGGAATACGACCCTCGGAAACGCGACCCTCAATACTCTCGACCATCCGCTTCACCGTTATTCGAACTCGTGAGCCCAACCTTAACTTGTGTATATGCGCGCTAACTCTTTGTGCAACAAAGCTACCCCTCCTCAATCACTATCACCCTACGATTGCCCTCCACGCTCGCCAGTTCTTCACCTCGCAACCAATTACTTCAAGCGCAGATCTCAACCTCAACACGCTTTCGCACTTCCTCGATCGATTCGTGTACAAGAATCCGAAGAAGCCGAAGCCTAAAGGTGCAAGTGCGATGCAGCCGGGCGCAAGTGCTGCCGATGGTGTGAATGTGAAGAAGACGAGAGGAGAAGTCGGAGGGGGCGTCTTGCCGAACGAGGAGAAGTTTAGGAGGAAGAGGGAAGAGGATGTGAGGGTCGACGAGGTATTCTTCCATCGGTATTTCTCTCAGAAGCACAACAGCAGGCGGGTGAAGAAGGAGGCGGGCGATGATGATGGCGAGAGTGATGGAGAGGGAGATGAGGAATCTGGGGAAGAACATTCGGAGGCGGAGTCTGTGCCTGCGAGTGATGTGGCCTCAGGTGAAGATGACAGCGAGGAAGGAAGCGACCTCGATGAAGACGCCGTGTGGAAGGTAAATGCGTTTTTTATCCTTGTCATCCTTCCACAGACATATTTCCCCTTTGCCAGGCAATGCAAGCAACAATACCAAAGATGGGCGAAGATGACGAATTGCTTTCTGTGCCCGACGAAGATGATGACAGTGATGAGCTTGATCCCGAAGAGGACGACGACCAAGGGGATGATGAGTCCGAACAGGAGGACGACAGCCCCCATGATGACGCGTTATCTCTCGCAGAAGAGTCTGACGACGACGATCTCTTAGCTATCGACGATATCCCTGGGCTCATAGAATACGACGGGTCAGACGCCTCCGCCGACGAGGGAGATCCAGAGAATGGTGACAGGGATGAAGAGTGGGGTGGAATTAGCGAAAGGAAGGTCAAGCGGAAACTGAAAGAGAAGGACCAGGACGAGAAGAAGCGGAAAAAGAGGAAAACGTTGCCGACGTTTGCTAGTTATGAGGAGTACGCTAAGATGATCGAGGATGGTCCAGAGGATGATATTTAGTGTATCATTGTATTGCACGTCGATCCTCTTCCAATTTTTGAGGTGTCTAGGGGAGATCACTTGTTTGGCATTGCTAGTAGCCTGCCTTCTACATCAACTCCCTTGAGGCCATCAGCTGTTCGTGATACAATATAGCCTGCGAGCTAGTCCGGTGGCTTGACGTAGAAGAGTCGGGTACTTCAAGCCGCCGGGCAAGCTAGTAGCTACCCGCTGCGTTGCCTCCTCGTCACTCCAAGACATTGGCGCTGGGTGAAAACCGTTCATGGTCCTTGTGTTCGAGGCCGCCACCGCACTTTGCGCTATCGCACTCGTGACCTCGTCCTATACATATCCGCCCAAGGAAGCCACGATATCTGCCCTCTATGGTCAATCTACGCCACTCAATTGAGTGCATTTGGCTGGCGTCTCGGCCTCGTGACGAGAATGTTCACCGTATCACTGATCAGTGACTTCCGCCACGGCGCAAGTAGATGTACGTTGCCCCAGTTGGTCGTCACCAGACCCTTGATCAGTTACCCCCGTCCTAGTAGGCGTCGTGGCTGCTCTCTATCTGAATGACAGAAGGGCACCCAGACTCATGGTCCGGTACGGAAATGACTGGCAGCAGGTCGTTATCACCGTGTTGCAATCATGGTTTCCCTTCCTATGGTGCGGTTCCATGGCTGGGGCAGCGTGACAAAGCAGAACATACCCCTTCTTCTACAGCATGAGTCTGCATCGTGGTTCTCGCGCGCCCGTATCCCTGAAATACTAATCACCCTCATGCTCCTGTGCTACTGTCTGACCCTCATCTCCGTCCTTACTGGAGAGCAATGGGGGAATCGCTCATACGGTGGAACCACGATCGAGCTCAGGATGTCTTCGACCCATGGGCGGCGCTGTACAGCTACTCTGCGAGCGCGCATGCTGGTCATGAGCTTAAGGGTGATGCAGAAGCGTGCGTTAATGCTTCACCGATAGCGAGCGTGCCAGTCGCAGAGACCCGCTTTTGCAATCAACCCGCGAGCCACCACCTCCGTGGAAGCTCTAACTTGCAGGAACGTCAACGAAGCACATCCCCGCAGTATTATGACAGTGCATCTGTATGCAGTGGGGCTTGGATTGCCGTAGCTTTGAAAGTCACTTACATTTCCGGACAGGACTCTTCACTTAGCACCGACTCGGACTCGATTTCATCCATTTCAGGATCGTCCCACAGGCCTTCACGCCATCGCACTGACTTTGTGGAGCTCCAGTTGCAAAACGCGGAGCTGAAGAAGGCACTACAGGTTCAACAGGAACAAGTCAGTGAACTTCACACTCAGCTCTCCTCTCTTCGTGGAGAGCTATCAACTACAACGTGAGTCTTTGCTCTGTCCGGCTTCTCAACTTTTGACCATCTCAATGCTGTAGCGCTTCCTATGAGCGGCTACTTTCTAGAGTTATACCAACCCCTAATAACTCTATCCAGCTATCGTCTTTCCAGCCGTTCTTCCGCATATTAAAGTTCGCACGAGCAGCAAACTCTAAATTCCCGATTTATCAAAGAGAGGACTACAATGGTCAATTCTATTGGACCGAAGAATCCTTTGTGAAAGAGCATCATAACGGGCTTTCAGGGCTGACTGTCTTTCAGGACGAACACTCTGGCCCTTTACCGTTCCTTGTGGGGGAGAATGGCGTCGTCGTTTCCGCGCCACGTCAGGATCAACTCTTCCGTTATGGACGCATACTCTATAACACGTTGCTGAGGTATGAGATGGCCCCAAGGGTCTGGGACGATATCGACGTCTATGCACTCGAATGGTTTTGCCTGGCGATGCGTATCCGATGTTTGGAGTTCCGTCTGTGCGATGATCATTGGAAGGCCGAGGCTTTTGCTTCCATGAACTATGGCAAATGGCAGCAGCCGCATGGAGCCACTTTGTCCAGCTCGGACTCGGAGATGATCTGTGCCCATCAATTACAACAAACAGAGACGGGTATCCCGGAGCGGGCTCAGGAGTTCCCAGTCTCGCAGAGTGGATTGGCCAGTCAGGAACCATGCAGGCATAAGGAAATTGCTGTACAGGCCACAGATATTTGTTTGCCAGATGAACCAGAGCCAGTAGGGGTTAATTACACTTCTGGTGCAGCTACCCATACTCCTGCGGACGATGCGATTAGCGACACCCCGCCAGGTATGTGTTTAAGGTTTACAGTAAGATACTGATCCAAGACGCTTCTTTAGCATGCAGTATGGTCGAAGTTCAAGACAATGACGTAGATCCCCCAAGTGATCCCATCTTATTTCCTGTTGGATTGTCCTTCTCTTGCAACTTATTTTCAATGGATCCTGTCGAGGCTCACGGGGAAGATCCGCCAGGTAGGAGGTCTATCGTGGAAATTTTGCTCAGAAGCTAACCGCTATCACCTTTCGAGATTACTCTGCATTGAAAGCGGCGGAATGTGCACGCTCTGAGGCTATCAAGGCAGTTCATAAAGAGAAACGACAGCAAGTGAGTTCGTACACTGTGAAGCCTGTTCTCAAATGTCGACATATCACTAGTATGAGATCCTCAAGGGCAACCCCATATACAAATGCAAGGCTCGTGGGAAGGAGAAGAAACAACATCATGTACATGCGAGAAGAGAACTGGGCGATTTTATCTCCTTATGTCTGGATGATCTCGAATACGAGAGAGAGCAAGCTAGACGAAGGACAATTATGGCGAGTACGTTGCATCTGATTGATTGGTTGCTTCATGCTCACGAATTGCAAGGGCAACGGATGGCGAAGTCGAGGACAAGTGTTAGACGCCGTCAGGCTGACAAGCAGGCAACGATTAACCCCTCAGCCACGGAACAAGAAGAGCAGAAGGAAAGAGAGCGGAGAGCAGATGTGCGAAGACGTCTTGACGGCTTCGCTAAGTACGTCGATCATGTCGAGCGAGCTTATCGTAAAGAGGAAAGTTCCCTCCTTGCTCGCCAGTTTTCTGAAGAGTCCACCTCCGATCGCGACAACTTCCTCATGAGGCGAAAGGTAGAACTCGAGTCGGAAGAGGGGCCGTTGACAACCAAGAAACGGTTGTCGCGCATGCTGCCAGACTTTAAACTATATCATGGTATCGTCATAAGCAAACGAGTGAAGGAGTTCCGCATGAAGCAAGTAGATGCGGAAAAGAAGATCGCAAAGGAGAAAGAGGAGAGGCTGAAGGAGAAGCACGAGCGCGAAGCACGAGAAGCAGCCCAAGCGGAAGCAGCTGCCCTCCAAGCCAGTGGGTCGTGCCATGCCTCAACGTTCCAGAATCTCATTTGCATGGCAGAGGTGCGTGAAGCACGAGAGAAAATGGCTGCAGCCCAACATCAGGGCAAAGCTCCCTCTGTTTCAGCCCAGGCATCGACATCAAGGAAATCATGGAAGAGAATCCCTGAGATAGTCACTACGACCCCGAAATACAGACCCACCATTTTGGAGTCGCGGACAATGCCCCCCACTCAGACCGCAGAGCGAGGTGACTCACAGGCTGAAGCCCGGATGAAAGCCCAAGTTGAGTTTCAAGCGCGGATGAAGGCTCGAATGGAGGCCCAGGCTGCTGCATCGGCCAACAGACAGCGAGAGTTGGAGTTTGCCGTTGCGCTCGAGGACGCACGCAGGAAAGCTCAACGAACAGACACTGGAGAAGGCTCAATCACCCCTACGCACCTAACAGACACCCCTCGTATCCGGGCGGGTACCGCCTCTCCTGCTCACCGTACCTCTTACATTGCAACAAGCCCTGGTACACTCCGACCTGTCTTGACGTCCGAACCTGTCGCACAAAGACACGTAAGTGGATGGCGGTCACGAACCACCGCTATGGCACAGGGTGGGGGTTCCATGACTCCCCCTACGCCTCCCAAGCTACCACATTTTGCCAATGATTCTCCCGGTGTGTTCGGAGGATCAGCAAAATTGCCACAAGCTCAGCTCGCTCCAGTGTCCTCGCATGTGGGCCCGTCAACGCCTGTTGTCAGACGAATTGAAAGTGTTGAAGAAGCCGTACCCACTATCCCGAGAGCTGACACGTCAGCTAAGGGCAGCTGGCGACCTAGACGACTAGCGAATCTGTCGACAGTTGCCACCAAAGTGGTTGACGATACTAGAGAGGCAACACCTGTAGTTAGGCCTCTGAAGACTCATGTCACAGCTACCAACTTGACAACGCCTTATAAAACCTGGAGAGCACGCGAAACAAAGGGTTAGTACTAAATGTCACTTGTGCCTACACATATAATATGCTGCACTCCTTCAACTATTTACATAAGTGCTGCAGTGCAAGCCTCATCAATGAATCGAGTCTACGCTTATGGCGTGCAAGGTAATAACATCACATCTTCCAGTACAACAAGGAGATTAGAGATACAACAACTTTCGACTCGAATGACCATACTTGTTCAAGGTACTCTTTTCCTCATCAAGATTCGGGTAGTGGGATCTGGGATCAGGAAGATCCCGAATTCCGAAGTCTTCAATGTACTTGGCGCGTTATCTTCGAGCTTTAAGTCATATGATGTTACAATGTGGGCCAGCAAAGTCTTCTGGATCATTGCTGCGAAGAACCTCCCCGGACTAGGACGTAAGCCACAGGTAAGGTGCAAAATTTCAAAGACAGGGATACACATGACTATACCATGCTTGTTTGCCATGCCCAAACAATAGGAAGTCCGAACTAAGGGAGACCAGTTGCTCTCTTGTTTCATTTTCGTGAAGACGAAGTCGGGCAAAACGGAACGGGTCGAATGCATTCGGTGAATTGTAGATTTCCTCATTGTGGTGAATGGCATATGATGGAGTAGAGATTAGGCATCCTCTTGGCACAACTCTGCCGTCTGAGAAGGTGAAGTCTTTCAGTGCCTTGCGTTGCATGACCACTGATAGTGTGTGAGTCAAACTGAAGACCTCGAAAGAAGAACTCACGGGTAGTGAAGCCACCAAGGCGGTAACTCTCTTTCAAGAAGCTATCAACCATGTGCATCTTGTCCGTTGCAGCTTTTGTCCACCCATCTTGATGAACTAAGTAGTCGACTTCCTCACGGAGAGGTTTAAGATACTCCGGGTGTGCCGCGAGGTTGTACAGTGCCGACAGGAAAGTCTGTGAAGGGATTTATGTCTTTACGGGACATACACATAAACAACGCTGTCTCACGACTGAAGTCCCCTGCGGGCATGACATCAGAGAACCAGCCTAGGGAGTCGACAAACCGAACGTACATGGACTGACGCAAACCACATGGCCATGATGCGTTGTGTAATCTCCCACTCCGAGGTTTCAGTACCATTTTCGATAACCCATTGAAGGAAGTCGTTCTATTGAGAGATATTGAGGCTGTCATTGAATAATAAAGCGGACGAACTGGTGTATCAGTCTGGATTCCTTCGCAAGGACGTACGGTCCTGCCCCTTTGGCGTTCTCTGATAATAGGGCCAAGGTATTTGATGCCTTCGCTAGTATGCCTGGATGTAGATGTCACAAATTTTGCAAGGACACTAAAGAC
>Ga0307511_10002688_pt1 | contig 18528 bp, 16 predicted proteins | sample 13_EM_MG_FD_200266 | JGI IMG/M metagenome (GOLD analysis project Ga0307511, IMG submission 200266) | Populus trichocarpa ectomycorrhiza microbial communities from riparian zone in the Pacific Northwest, United States - 13_EM | ecosystem: Host-associated > Plants > Roots > Unclassified | place... | reverse complement strand
CTTGCCCAGGTAGGGGCCGTTCCATTTTGCGGTGCCTGCGGGCGCGGTGGTCAGCGCGCCCAGGCCTTGTTCGGTGCTGGGAAAACGGCCAGTATCGAGCCGGTAGGTGTCGAGCGCCTTGGAGAAGGCGTCGATCTGTGCCTTCGCGGTGGTGACTTCGGATTTGCCGATCTGGGAAAAGTAGCGCGGGCCCACGTAAGCCGCGAGCAGGCCGATGATCGCGATGACCACCAGTAGTTCGAGCAGCGTGAAGCCCCGTCTATATGCCCTGGCGGACGGGGCCCGCCTGGCGATTTGCACAACACCCCTGAACATGGTCTTCCTTCGTATTGTTCTGATTTTCCGGCTATTGTTGTGGCGGCAGTTGCGGCGTGGCAAGGTCGGCCCGCCGGTAGCTTTCGTAGCGTGTCAGCACTTCCGGGACATACAGCATGGTCTCGCGGAAAGGCGGCACGCGTTTGGCGTGGCGCTCGACATTGCGTTCGCCCGCATTGTAGGCAGCCAGAGCGAGCGCGATATTGCCGGCATACTGGCCCAATAAATCCTTGAAGTAGCGCGCGCCTGCGTCTAGGTTCTGCGCCGGATCATGGCGGCTGACCGCGCCATAGCGTTTCGCGGTACCGGGCATCAACTGCATGATGCCTGCCGCCCCGGCGGGAGATACCGCGTTCGTATTGAAGCGCGACTCCACGTGCGCAATGGCCCGGACCAGTGCCGGCTCAAGGCCGTACCGCGCCGCTGTTTCGCGAATCAGGGGCTCGAGCCCCTCGCGGCGCTTGCGCATGTCAGCCGATTCCTTGGGCAGCGCAGCCGGCGCTGCGGCATGTGTCGACGCTGCTTCGTCGCGAAGCAGGAGCGTGTAGGTCGAATCGAGCGGCTGCGATGCGTAAGTGGCGCCGCTGCCATTGGCGTAGGAAACGTACACGTCGCCGGCGTGGGCGGCACCTGACGTGCAGGCACACACCAGCCCTGCCAAGACTCCCCTCCGAAAACCATGCATTCTCATCGAATGAAACCCGCAAATACAGCGACCAATCTCTCGCCCCCGAGCGATGGTTTTACCATTTTATCGAGACGGCTTTTCTTCTAATGCACCATCGAGCGCTTGGTTTTTCATCTTTGCCATAAGCGAAAAAACCAACATGCCCATGTCATCGATCAGAGATAGTAGCGCACTTCGCAGTGGTCAAAAAAAAGAAATTTACATTTGCCGAAAATACATAGCAGAACATGGCAGAGCATCAGATGCAACCACAAACTGTTCGTCTTAGTTTGGACTGTCCCGGGAGCAGTAGACACTTATCAGCCTCGTACTCCATAGCGCCGGGGAGGAGGGAGTTGGGTTTGCGAGGACGGGTGACTGGAAAATATTCCACCCTGGCATCCCTTGCGCGTGCTCAGTACAGCGGCTCCTCAACTGCCCCTTTCGGGCCACCATGCGGCGGGGCCGGCCGGGCGATGCGGGCACCACAGTGCGCCGCGAAGCGCCGCAGGGTAGGTGACAGCGGCTTCTTCTTGTGGTGGATCAGCATCAGCCGGCGCCTGAGGGCGGGCAGGGCGGTTTGCAGCACGACCAGGCGCCTGGCCGCCACCAGGTCCTGCACCACATAGCGCGACAGGCAGCTTAAGCCCATGCCTTCGGCAGCCGCGTTCTTGATGGCTTCGGAACTGCCCAGCGCCATGTCCGCCTCCAGGTAATCCAGATGCGGCAACAGCACCTGTTCGACCGCTTCGCGCGTGCCGGAGCCGGGCTCGCGCAGCAACCAGCGCGCCTCGCGCAATTGCCTGAGCGTGAGCTTGCCAGCCTTCGCCTGTTTTGCCAGCGGATGCGCCGGCGCGGCGATGACCACCAGCTCGTCTTCCTTCCACGGGACGACGCTGATGTCCGGCGCATGGCAGGGACCTTCGATGAAGCCGAGATCGACCTCGAACGCGCCCACCGCGTTGACCACCTCCAGCGTATTGCCGATGCGCAGTTGCAGGCGCGCGTGCGGCACCTGCTCGCGGAAAGTGGCCAGCAGCGGCGGCAGCACGTAGTTGCCAATGGTCGTGCTGGCGGAGAGTTGCAGATCGACAACACCGCCGTCCGCAATGAAGCCGTTCTCGATGCCCTGCGCGGCTTCGAGCAGGGCAAGCGCCTGGGGCAGCAGGGCGCGGCCCCGCTCGTTGAGCATCAGGCGCTTGCCGACACGGTCGAAAAGCTGCTCGCCGAGCACCTCTTCCAGTTCGCCCAGCGCCGCGCTGGTGGCCGACTGCGAAAGCGCCACGCTATGCGCGGCCGCGCTGGTGCTGCCGATGCGCGCCACCGCGCTGAAAATCTGCAATTGCCGCAGGGTGAGTCGCACGGCGCCTCCAATCAAGCTGTTATGCAGCTTGATTATAAACAAATAATTTGTTTTACAAATATGGCCGTGAACCGCAAAGTAGGGCGCAAATAGCCTTTGTACCGTCACTGCCATGTCATCCGCCTTTTCCGAACAGACTCTTCCGGTTCGCCCTGCCAGCGCGACGGCCCGGGGATGGCAACAGTTGGCCCGCTACCTGCCCGGCCTGGCATTGGCCGCGCTGGTAGCCGCCGCGGCGATCGGCCTGAGCCATATCGGTTGGGTGCAAGCTCACGGCATCAGTGCGCTGACGCTGGCGATCGTGCTTGGCATGATTCTCGGCAATACGATCTATGCGCCGATCGCCCCGGCCAGCACCGCCGGCGTCGGCTTCGCCAAGCAAAGGCTGCTGCGCCTGGGCATCATTCTCTACGGCTTGCGCCTGACCTTTCAGGACATCGGCCAATTCGGCATCGCCGGCGTGGCCATCGATGCGCTGGTGCTGGGTAGCACCTTTGCCTTATCGTGGTTCCTCGGTGTCCGGCTGTTCGGGCTGGACCGGGGCACCGCGATGCTGATCGGCGCGGGCAGTTCGATCTGCGGCGCCGCCGCGGTGATGGCCACCGAGCCGGTGCTGCGCAGCCGCGCCGAGCAGGTGACCGTGGCCGTATCGACGGTGGTGGTGTTCGGCACCCTGGCGATCTTCCTGTACCCCGCGCTGTACCACTGGAACGAGGCGCACCAGCTGATCGCGCTATCGCCCGGTCAGTATGGCGCCTACGCGGGCTCCACCATCCACGAGGTGGCGCAAGTGGTGGCGGCGGGCCGCGCGGTCAGCGATCAGGCGGCGGATGTCGCGGTGATCGCCAAAATGGTGCGAGTGATGATGCTGGCGCCGTTTCTGGTGGCCTTGTCGATCTATCTGGCGCGCAATGCCGACGGTGGGCAGCCGGCGGGCACGGGCAAGGGGCACTCGCGCGGCATTGGCGGCGTTACCATCCCATGGTTCGCGCTGGGATTCGTCGCGGTGGCGGGATTCAACTCGCTGGGCTTGCTGCCTAAAGCCGTGGTTGCCGCCGTCATAGACTTCGATACGGCGATACTGGCGATGGCCATGGCGGCGCTGGGTTTGACCACGCATATTTCCGCAATCCGCCGCGCCGGACTCAAGCCCCTGGCGCTGGCGGCATTGCTGTTTGCCTGGCTGCTGCTCGGCGGCGCAGGGATCAATCTGGCGATTGGCCGCTGGCTGGGTTGAGCCGGAACGCCTGGTGTCGGCCGGCCGGAATTGGGGTGGGCGTGGAGAATTAGGCCAATCGGTAAGGGCGGGTCGCCAGCAATTTTCCCGAGCAACCAAAAGGCCAATCCTTAATTTAACATAATATACATTATAAATTATTTAAGCCAACAGGCCTTCAGGTGACCAGGCACGTTTGTATCTGATTTTTTTAGTCTTTTTTGGCAACAGTCCAAAATCCGCCTCATGGTCACGCCGCTTGCATTTTTTGGCCACCCAAGGGAATATCCGCCTGTCTTCCAGCTCTTCCAACACGAGCCTTGCAGGCCTACAAGAACCTTTCGTTCCAGGCTTGGGCATGAGGGTACGGCATTGCGCGTCGCGCCTTACTGGTCCAGGCAGCAGTTTCCCGGGGAAAGCGATTGGTTGGCCTGGTGAGCCAAAGGATGTCCGAACCTTGTCGGGGCCGGGCCAGTCCAGTTTAAGGGCGTCCGGCTGTGAGGCGACGCGATGATCCGCGAACCGATTGGCCGGCCCGCCGACATCCTGCTGGTCGAGGATAATCACGACGAGGTCTTTTTGACCCGGCGTGCCTTTCGCGATTGCGGCCCGTTCGTCACCTTGCATCATGTCGACGACGGCGCCAAATGCCTGGCCTTCCTGCGCAAGCAGCCGCCATACGAGAATGCGCCAACCCCGGACCTGGTGTTGCTCGACCTGAACATGCCGGTCATGGACGGCCGCGAAGCCCTCAGGGCGATCCAGGCTGACGCGGGCTTGCGCCATCTGCCGGTGGTGATCCTCACCACCTCGGGCGAAGAATCCGACGTCATGTCGATGTACCGGATCGGCTGCAATTCCTACGTCACCAAACCCGTCAACTTCGACAAGTTCGTCAGCCTGGTCAATCAACTGCTCGACTACTGGCTGAACCTGGTGCGCCTGCCCACAAAATAGGCTCCATCAAGCTTGGCGGGCGGCCTCGCGCAGCGCTTCCCATACCCGCGCCGGGCTGTAAGGCATGTCCAGGTCGCGCACCCCACGGGTGAGCAACGCATCGCGGATCGCATTGACCGCGGCCGGCAGGGCGCCCGCCACGCCCGACTCCCCTGCCCCTTTGGCGCCCAGCGGGTTGGTGGTGGCCGGCACGCTGTGGTGAAGTACCGTCATGGCGGGCATGTCGGATGCGCGCGGCATGCGGTAGTCCATGAAGGACGCGGTGAGGAGCTGGCCGCTTTCGTCATAGACGATCTGCTCGCCCAATACCTGGCCCAGCCCCTGCATCACGCCGCCGTGGATCTGCCCGGCGACGATGGTCTCGTTGACGATGTTGCCGACATCGTCCACCGCCGTGTAGCCCACTACCTGGACCACGCCGGTATCGGCGTCGATCTCGACCTCGCAGATATGGCAGCCATTCGGATAGGTCATGCGCGGCGAGACGAACTTGGCGATGTTGTCCAGGCCCCCTTTGGCCGCTTCCGGCAAGGCCGGCAGCTTGCGCGCGACGGCCGCCAGGTCGAGCAGGGACATTTTCACGTCGGTGCCGGCGACGCGGAATTCGCCGTGGCCGTATTCGATGTCGGCCGCCGCCGCTTCCAGCACCTCGCCGGCAATTTCCTTGCCACGCCGGATCGCCTCGTCGCAGGCCAGCACCAGCGCCGAACCCATCATCATCACGGAGCGCGAGCCCACGCTGGGCGAGCCGGCCGGTACCAGGTCGCTGTCGCCCTGGATCATGCGGATTTTCGCGACGTCGACGCCAAGGTGGCGCCCGACCACCTGCGGGAAGGTGGTCAGGGAACCCTGCCCCATGCCCTGGGCGCCGACATACAGTTCGATGTAGCCGTCCTCGGCAAAACGCAGGTCGGCGCTTTCTTCCAGCATGGCCCCCGCGACCTCCAGAAAGCAGCCGATGCCGATGCCGCGCAGGCGGCCGCCCTTCTCCGAAGCCGCGCGGCGGGCGGCGAAACCTCGCCAATCCGCTCCGGCCAGCGCCTTGTCGAGCACGGCTTCGAATTCGCCGCTGTCGTAGATCTGGCCATTGGCCGCGCTGTACGGCATCGCCGAAGGCGGCACCATGTTGCGCCGGCGCAGATCGACCCGGTCGATGCCCAGGCTCAGCGCCGCCGCGTCGATCAGGCGTTCGACCAGGAACACCGCTTCCGGCCGCCCTGCCCCACGGTACGGGCCGAGCGGCGCGGCATTGGTGAACATGACCCGCGACCGGATGTGGATGGCGGGGATCGCGTAGACGCTGGAGAGGCAGTTCTTGGTGTTCTGGGTGGTGAACATGCCGGCCGGGCCGGTGGTGGCCGCACCTATGCCCATCCAGATGTTGGCGCTCAAGGCGGTGATCTTGCCGTCGCGGTCGAAGGCCATCTCGCCTTCGAGGATGCCGTCGCGCCCGTGGGTATCGCACAAAAAGCTCTCCAGGCGGGTGGCGCACCACTTCACCGGCCGGCCGATCTGCTTGGCGGCCAGCAGCAGGGCGCCATAGTCCGTATAGATCTGCGCTTTCATGCCGAAACCGCCGCCCACGTCATAGGTCAGCACGCGCACCTGCGCCGGCGGCACCTTGAGAATGTTGTTGGCAAGGTTGTTCTTGATCGCCGAGACCCCCTGGGTACAGGCGGTCAGGGTGTAGCGGCCGCTGGCGGCATCCCATACTGCCAGCGCGGCGCGCGGCTCCATCGCACAGGGGGCGACGCGCGGATCGAACAGCCGTACCCGCTCGACATGATGGGCGGCGGCGCGGGCCGCTTCCCAGGTGGCCGGATTGCCGTCCTCGAAGTCGAAAGCGACATTGCCCGGTGCTTCCGGGTGAATTTGCGGCGCATCCGGCGCCATGGCGGCGGCCACGGTGGCGGCGGCCGGCAATTCCTCGAAATCGACCTGCACCAGTTCAGCGGCATCCTGCGCCGCCTGCTCGCTTTCGGCCACCACCAGGGCGAGCGATTCGCCGACGTGGCGGATGCGCCCACGCGCGAACACGGTCAGGGGCGCGGCCACCAGCGGCCGCCCGTCGCGCCCCTTGACGGTGGGCGCGGGCGGCACGCTGCCCAGTCCGGCGGCATCGGCATCGGCTGCGGTCAGTACCGCGAGCACGCCAGGCGCCTGCTTTGCCTCGCTCACATCGATGCCGCGCAGCTCGGCATGGCCGACCGCGGCGCGCACGAATACGCCATACACCTGGCCGGGCAATGAAACATCATCGGTGAAACGGCCGCGGCCAGTGATCAGGGGAAGGTCTTCGCTGCGCAGATTGGCCTGCGAGCTGCCGTAGCGTTGGGGGGATGAGGACACCGGAACTCCAGAAATTGCAAAAATGGCATGGCGTGCGAAGCCGCCAGCAGGGCGCGATTATTCCATGCCCCGCGGGCCCCCTGCCCCTTGCACGACTTATGCCTTCGATATGCAAGGATTACCCTTGATGTAAAAACGCAGAAGGCGCCGCGCCCAGTGGCGGGCGTAGTCGACGCCGATGCGCGGGCGCTTGACCACGGTGAAGCGCGGTGCTTCCGGAAGCGCCGCGACATAAAGATCCCGGCTCAACAGGTCGTGGCCGTTCAGGCGCCGGTCGATGCCCATCGCCTGGCACAGCAGTCCCGGGCCCTGGGTACGACCCTCGATGCCTTCGAGCGGCTCGATGCCGCGTAGCAGCACGGCCGAGGCCATGCCTTCGGGCTCGGTCACCACATTCATGCAGCAATGGATGCCATAGATCAGATACACATAGGCATGGCCCGGCGGGCCGAACATCACGCGGGTGCGCGGGGTCAGCCCGCGCGCGGAATGCGCCGCCAGGTCGTGCGGGCCCAGGTAGGCCTCGACTTCGACGATGCGGCCAACCTGGCGGACCCCGTCACGAACATGAACCAGAACCTTGCCGAGCAGATCGGGGGCCACCTGGATTGCCGGGCGATCGTAAAACTCGCGCGGCAGGGGCCCCAAATCGGCAGGGACGGCAACTTGCGGGAGGCAATGGCGGACGGGCATGGGGCGAGGCATCTTACCCGACCTTTATCCCGGTCGGAGATAGGGGCTTGCACCTGGATATGCGATTCCGCCAAGGCACCTTTTTTCGCCTACTTACGCATTGTGTGCAGCAATGCGTGGTGGAACAGGCCTGGAGACAGCGCTTGGGTTAACATAGCAAAAGCGTGCGAGCAGGGATGCGTCCTCATTCGCGTCACGTACGTAAATATACCAAGGGAAACACTGATCAAATCCCGAAGCCGTGCGATGTGACATTTACCCTCGCTCTGGAATCGGGGGTTGTTAAGGGGGCATAGCCCACCTTAATCAGTATTTCCCAAGTAGTTTCCCGTCCTCAATCCATGAAAAAAGCGCTTTCGACCGTTCCCGTGTCGCTCGGCTCCTCGTCCCTGGTACGAGCAGGCGATATCGCTTTTGTCATGGCTTATGTGCTGTTTGACTGGCTGAGCTTCGTACATCCGCTCTATGGCCTGAACATCACACCCTGGAACCCGGCACCCGCGCTCGGCCTGGTCTACTGGCTGCGTCATGGCAGGCGCGTCGCCGTCCCGTGGTTTTTCGCGCTGCTGATCGGCGAAGCGCTGGTGCGCGGCTGGCCGGTGGAATTGCCGCTTACCGTCACGCTGTCCTTCTGCCTGGCGATCGGCTACAGCCTGATCGGGGAATTGCTGCATCGCCGCTTCATTGACGGCGCGCCGCCCGACAACCGGCGCCGCCTGTTCACCTGGCTGGTGATCGTGGTGCTGGGCACCCTGCTCAACGCGCTGGTCTACGTTTCCCTGTTGTCGTTCTCCGGTTCGATGCCGCAGGACGCCTGGATCGAGGCCGTGACCCGCTTCTGGATCGGCGATTGCGTGGGTATCGTCGTGACCATGCCGATCGTCTGGATGCTGGCCGAGCCGCATGGCCGCGCCATCCTGCGCCGCCTGCTGCTGAGCTGGGAGTCGCTGGGCTACATCGTGCTCGGGCTGGTGATGCTGTGGGCCACCTTCGGCTTCGGCATGGGGGCCGGTTTCCAGCAGTTCTACTTCCTGTTCCTGCCGATCGTCTGGGCCGCGGCGCGCCAGGGCCTGGCCGGTGCCGCCTTCGTCGCCTCGGCCCTGCAACTGGGCGTGATCGTGGTGGTGCAATGGCTCAACGTGGTGACGGTGGAAGTCTACGAACTGCAGATGCTCGGCGCCGTACTCGCTCTGGTGGGATTTTTCATCGGCGTGGTGGTCGACGAGCAGCGCCAGGCGGTCGAGGAACTGAAACATACCCTGCGCCTGGCGGCGGCCGGTGAAATGGCCTCGGCCCTGGCCCACGAACTGAACCAGCCGATGACCGCCCTGACCGCCTACGGCGAAGTCTGCGAACACCTGCTGTCGCGCGGCGAGACCGGCAACGCGCTCAAGGACGCGATCCGCCGCATGGTGGCCGAATCGGCGCGCGCGGCGGATGTAGTGCGCCGCCTGCGCGATTTTTTCCGTACCGGCGCGACGCGCCTGGAGTCGATGGAGATCGCCAGCCTGATCTCGACCGCGTCCGCCCCATTCACGACGCGCGCCCGCGAGCAAGGCGTGGAACTGAAGGTGGAGGCCGCGCCCGAGGGCGCGGTGTTCATCGACCGCCTGCAACTGGAGGTGGTGCTGCGCAACCTGCTCTCGAACGCTTTTGAGGCGGTTGCATCGCGCCCGCCCGGCGCGCGCATCGTCACGCTGGCCGCCGTCATCGAGGCGGGCAACAACCTGCGCCTGACGGTGGAAGACAGCGGACCCGGCATTTCGCCGGCCGCCGCCGGGCACGTATTCGAACCCTTCGTTTCGACTAAATCCAGCGGCCTGGGGCTGGGGCTGGTCATCAGTCGTGCGATCATAGAGGCTCACGGCGGCAGCCTGTGGGCCGAGATCGGCAATCGCGGCGTTTTCAGATTCACATTACCCATGCAGGAGAGAAAGCAAGATGCAGGCACGTGAGTTGACCGTCTATTTGATCGATGACGACCCTTCGGTGCGCGACGCGCTCGGGTTGCTCCTGGGCGTACGCGGCTATCGCACCGCGGTGTTTTCCGGCGGCGAGGATTTCGTCAAGGCCTGGCAGCCCGACTGGGCCGGCTGCGTGCTGATCGACATCCGCATGCCCGGCATGGACGGCCTGGAACTGCAGCAGAAGCTTTCCGACATGGGCTGCCATCTTCCGGTGATCGTCATCACCGGCCACGGCAACGTCGAGTCGGCGCGCCAGGCCTTCAAGGCGCGCGCCGTCGACTTCCTGGAAAAGCCGCTCGACCACGCGCGCCTGATCAGCGCCATCGACGAGGCGCTGAGGCGCGAATCGACCGTGCGCGAAGACCTGCTGCGCCGCGAAGCGGCCGCCACCTTGCTGCAGAACCTCACCGCGCGCGAGCGCGAGGTGATGGACCTGGTGGTTTCGGGCAGCCACAACCGCGAGATCGCCCAGGCCCTGGGCATCAGCGTGCGGACCGTGGAAGTGCACAAGTCGCGCCTGATGACCAAACTGGGCGTCGACAACGTCGCCGACATGGTGCGCCTGTCGATGGCGCACCAGCCCTCGCCCGAGATGCTGGAAGTTTCCCCGACCGCGGTAGCCAGCACCGCGGCCTGATTCTCCGGTACCAAGAAAAAAGGGGGCCATGCCCCCTCGGGGTTTTGACAAAGGGGGCGAGCCCCCTTTGAATCCCGTGAAGTCAGGGCGAGCGGCGTGGGAGTTGGCGTGGCCCTGCTCACAACAACCTGCTTTGTTAGCAGTCTGAGGGGGCTATGCCCCCTTTTTTGTCTTCCGGCGATCCGGCACTGGTCGCGCGCGACCTTATCCGACAAAGCGGAAGGTGCGGCCGAAGGTCAGGTCAAGCCGGCAGGAATGATGGTCCACCTGGTTGGTATCGGCCAATTCGAGGTTGAAAAAGTCCATCGTCGCCGGCTCGAAAAACGGACCGGCGTGCCAGGTGCTGCGCTTGAGCATCACGGCCACGTCGCCCGGTACGCGGAAGGCGCGCAGGCGCGCCAGGTCCGGCGCGGCGGCGGGGTTGTCCGGATCGTCCGGCGGACACACGGCGATGAACCAGGAACCGCCACCCACCGCCGCCAGGCACTGGGTCACCGACAGGTGCCGGGTGATCTGGTTGAAGGCCGGTGCGCGGCGATGCAGGCGCATCACATAAAAGCGCGGCGTGCCGCGCGACAGTTCGAGCTGGGCCTCATCCGGCCCGAACTCCTTGCCGTCCTCGAACGCCGGCATCACCGTGCCGTAGGGCTCGAAGGCGGCGGCATCGAGTGGCTCGATCTTCAGGTCCTGCACCGGGATATCGGCACGGACCGGGGTGGCGGACTCCATGGTTGGCTCCTGCATGAAGGAAGGCGTGGCCTATTTTACGGCGACCGGGGCGGGAATCTGGCGCTCGCTGCTCGCAGGCAGGAACATCGAGTTGAACAGCACGTCCGAGCTGGGCGGACTTTTCAGGTTGAATGCCTTGGCGACATCGTCCACCTGATTGTCCAGGCGCAGCTTGCTGACCGCCCCCAGTCCGCCGGATTTGACGCCCGGCGTGACCACGAAAGCGGCGAGGTAGCCCTTCAGGCGGCGCAGTTCGACGGCGGAATCGACAATCGGCTCGCGCTCCTTGACGTACCTGATCGCGGCCTCGGGGTCGGCGATGGTCTCCTTGAGCGACTTGTTGAAGGCGCGCAGGAAACCCGCCACCGCCTTCGGGTTCTGCTCGATGAACTTGCTGCTGGCGAGGATGGCGTTGCCGTATACCTTGACCCCGTAGTCCTTGTAATAGAACATGCCGATGTCCTCTTCCTTGGCGCCGGCAGCCATCGCCGAGAGCATGCTGGAAGGCTGAAAGCCGGTGGCCACGTCGATCTGGCCGCGCACCATCATCGGCTCGCGCAGCTGCGGGTCCATGCTTTGCCACTTCACGCCCGCCGGGTCCAGCCCGTTGACACGGGCGAACAGCGGCCAGAGCTTGCGGCCGGCGTCGAACACCGGGGCGCCGAAGGTCTTGCCCATCAGGTCGGACGGCTTGGCGATGTTGCTCTTTTTCATGAACATGGCCGCGGCTGGGGTGGAGTCCAGCACCATATAGACCGCCTGGATGCGCGCGCCAGCGTTGTTGGCCAGGTATTCGATCAGCGAGCTGGTGTCGCCATAACCCATCTCATAATTGCCGCCGGCCAGGCGTGCCACCGCGGCGGCGGAACCGGCGCCGGCGTCAAAGCTGACGTCCAGGCCTTCCTGCGCGAAGTAGCCCTTGGCCTTGCCCAGGAGGAAAGGCGCGGCCTGGCCGTCGAAACGCCAGTCGAGCTGGAAGCGCACTTTCACCGGCTCCTGCGCATGGGCCGCGAGCGCGCCGAGGGTCAGGCTGGCCGCCAGCGCGGTTTGGCACAGGCGGCGGAGGAACGCGAATTTCATTGAGGTCTCCTGGAGCGAGGAAATGATCGTGGGCATGGGAATGGGGGAATGGGAACGACCCGCGCCACGCTCGTTCCGCAACCTCCGTGCCATTCGGGGGCATACCGCGCAATGCGCAACACCGCGTGCGCATCTGGTGCACACGCGCACTCTGCTGGGGAGCAAATAAAGCGCGATGCAAAATGGTCTGGCATCGAATCCGGACGCGGGGCCCAACAGGGGCGGCATTCGAGGCGAGAAGTCTCGTGCCGAAACGGTGCGCACTACCACCAGGCCGTGCACCAAGCCTTGGCATGAAACTTGGATACATGAAGCCCAGCCAGACCCGACTCTCCCAGCGCATGAACCCTATGTTCGACAGCAACACCTACGCGAACGTACGCAAGCCCCTGCTTGAAGCCGAGGGCCTGCCGCCTTCGTGCTACACCGCCCCGGCGTTCTACGCCCGCGAGCAGTCGCGCATTTTCCAGCGCTCCTGGATCATGGTGGGCCGCGCCGACCAGATACCGAAGCGCGGTGACTATTTCACCGCCGAGTTCGCTGGCGTCAAACTCTTCGTGGTGCGCGACCTGGAAGGCGCGCCGCGCGCGTACGCCAATACCTGCCGGCACCGCGGCGCCGCCCTTCTCTCGGACCGTGGCAACTGCCGCGCGGTGGTCTGCCCCTACCACGCCTGGACCTATGCGCTGGACGGCAGCCTGCGCGGCGCCGCCGGCATGGAGCAGAGCGTCGGCTTCAACAATAGCGACCATGGCCTGCACAAGATCCGCCTGGACACCTGGGGCGGGTTCATTTTCGTCTGCCTCGATCCGGCCGCGCCGACCCTGGCCGAATGGCTGGGCGAGTTGCCGCAACGTTTGGCGATGTACGGTTTCGATGAGATGGTGACGACGCGCCGCGCCGAATTCACCGTCGCCTGCAACTGGAAGCTGTGGGTGGAGAACTTCATGGAGGGGTACCACATCCCTACCGTGCACCGCTCCACCATCAGCAAGAAAAAAGCAATCAACCATGCGCAGGACCCGCCGGCCGACGGCCAGTTCGAGACCATCTGGGAGGTGCACGACGGCACCCTCGCCCTGCTGGACGACGACCCCGGCTTCGCGCCGATCGAGACCCTCGCCGGCGACCTGGCGCGCGGCTCGCGTTTCATCCTGGTGTACCCCTCGACCATGTTCGCCATCACCATCGATGCGATGTGGTCCTTCGAATGCCATCCGCTTGGACCGGAAGCTACCCGCGTCGTGCTGACCTCTTGCTTTCCGAAAAGCCGCACCGAGCGGCCGGACTTCGCCGAACTGGCGCGCAATTACTACAAGCGGCAAGACATCGTGGTCGGCGAAGACAACGACATCTCCGAAGTGCAGCAGCGCGGCCTGGCCAATGTGCTGGCCACGGCGGGACGATTTTCCTTCAAGGAAAAGATCGTGCATTCGCTGGACAACTGGGTGCTGGACCGCATCCTGGACGAAAAGGCCGACCCGGCGCCGGTGATCCGTCTGGCCAACGCGGCTTGAACCAAGGCAGCCTGAGGAGGACTTAATGAACGCTCCCGCCCCGATGTTTCCCCACCCGCTCAATATCGCCGCGCGGCCGCACGCCCTGGAATGGCACGCTGGGGAGACCGCGCTGATCGTGGTCGACATGCAGAACGGCTTTCTCAAGCCGGGCGGCTACTTCGACAATGTCGGCTACGACCTGGCGCATGCGCCGCAAACCATCGCGCGGGTGGCGCGCTCGGTGGAGATCGCGCGCGGCGCCAGGCTCACCATCGCCTTCATCCAGAGCGGCTTCGATGCGCACCACAACGTGGTCGGCGGGCCCACCGCGCCGGTGTGGCACAAATCGGAGGCGCAGATCCTGATGCACCAGCGCCCGGAACTGGCCTACAAGCTGATCACCGACGGCACCTGGGATTACGAGATCGTCGATGAGCTCAAGCCGCGCCCGGAGATCGGTGACCTGGTGATCAGGAAATCCCGCTACAGCGCCTTCGCCGGCACCAACCTGGACCAGGTACTGCGTGCGCGGCGCATCCGCAACGTGGTGCTGTGCGGCGTGGCGCTGAATGTCTGCGTCGAGACCACCCTGCGCGACGCCTATCATCACGAGTACTTTCCCCTGCTGCTGGAAGACGCCACGCATCACGCCGGCCCACCGTATTTGCGCGAGGCGACCCTGTGGAACGTCGAGCGATTTTTCGGCTGGATCACCAGCAACGATGCCCTGGCCGAGGCCGCGTTCCAGGCATCGGTCGCGCTGGCCTGACACAATCGGCCCGTGACCATGGCGCACATCGAATTCTTCGGCCTCGGCGAAATGGGCTACCCCATGGCCGGGCACCTGGCGCGCGCCGGGCACGCGGTGCTGCCGCACGATCCGGATACGCGGCGCCTGGCGCAATGGGAGGCCGCGCACGGCGGCCCCCGGCCGGCCGCCGCCGATATCCTGATCACCAGCGTCACCGACACAGCGGCCCTTGGGCGCCTGATCGATGCCGCCGAAGGCATCGCGACGCGCCTGCGGCCGGGCATGCTCTGGATCGACCACACCACCACCAGCCCGGCTTTCGCGCGCGATTGCGCCGCCCTGGCCGCGGCGCGTGGCGCGGCGTTCGTCGATTGCGCCATGTCGGGCGGCGCGGCCGGCGCACAGGCGGGAGAGCTGGCTTTGTTTGCCGGCGGCGCGAACGCCGATGCGGTGCGCGCCAGCGAACTGACCCGCCCGTACTGCCGGCATTTCTTTCACCTCGGCGCGGCCGGCGCCGGCCAGGCGGCCAAGCTGGCGCACCAGCTGGCCATCGCCGGCACCGTGCTCGGCCTGGATGCCGCGCTCGCCTACGGCGGCGCGCAGGGCCTGGGCCGCGCTCAGCTGCTTGCGGCGCTGGAGGCCGGCACCGCGGGCTCGGCGCAACTGGCGCAGCACCGCGAAAAGCTCGGCGCGCCGCAATTCGATTTCAGCACCGGCTTCGCCTGGCTGGCCAAGGACCTGGCCGCCCTGCCCGCAGACAGCCCGCTGCTGCCGATGTTGCTGCGCGGCTGGCTGCAAACCCCGAACCCCACGCCGCCCGGCACAGGCGCACAATAGGCAAGCCATGAGCATTCAGATTGTCTCTTTCGATATGTCCGGCCCCGGCGACGCTTCGGGGCTGGCCGCTGCCTTGGCCGCGCACCCCAGCGCCGTGCGCGCGGTGGTGTTCGCCAAGACCGAGGGCCACGCCGGGCCGAACGATTTTTCGCGTGACCTGGCGCGCGGCGCCTTGTCCAGGGCGCTTGCGGACGCCGAGCTTGCCAGGCAAAGCACGGTGATGCTGGCGATCGGCTGCGAGGGCGTCTCCACCCCATGCGGCTACGCGCTGATCGAAACCCCCGACACCGACGACATGTGCGACTGCGAACCCGGGCACAGCGCGCTGGTGCTGGGTACCGCGGTGAGCGGCGTGCCGCCGGCCGGGGAGATCGGCACGCCCGCGCTGGTGGACCGCGTGGCGGCAACCGTGCTCGCGGCGATGAAGGACGCGGGACTCACGCCGGAAGATACCGCGCTGGTGCTGGTCAAGGGCCCGGTGCTGCCGGCGCGTCATCCCCTGGCCAATGCGGTACGCACCGATGGTTCGCGGGGCCGCGCGGTGGCGGCGCTCGGTGTGGGCGTGGCGTTGGGCGAGGTGAACCGCGAAAAAGTCAGCATGGAGAGCATCGCCGCCGATCTCTCGCTCTACACCCGCCGCGCCATGACCTTCGCCGGGCCGGAACTGGACCGTGTCGAGGTGGTCGCGTTCGGCAACCGGCCTGGGGCGCCCGGCTGTCTGCGCATCTGCGCGACATTGACCCGCGACATTCTCGATGCCGCTTCGATCAAGCGCATGATGGTGACGCAGGGTTTCACGCTGGATGACGCGGGCGAACTGGTGGAGGTGAACCGCGTGCAGGCGATTTTCGCCAAGTGCGGCGTCTCGCCCGACGGGCATTTGCGCGGCGGCCGCACCACGGTTTTCAGTTCCAGCCTGCTGCCGGAGATGCACATGCGCGCCGCCGAGTCCGGCGTGCTCGGCTCCATCTTCGGTACCACGCGCTATTTCATCTCCGGTGATCCGATCCAGCACTCCACCCCGGGCGGCGGGGTCGCCGCGGCCATCTACAAGATTCCCGCATGCTGAAAACCCACGGGCGCTATCCCTACAGCCCGATCAACGCCCGTCCCGATTATTCCTGGCCCGAGGGCAAGCGCCTGGCGGTCTACTGCGCGATCAACGTCGAGGTATTTCCCTTTGGCGAAGGCATGGGGCCGGAACTCAACCCCAGGCAGCCTGAGCCGGACATTCCCAACTTCACCTGGCGCGATTGGGGCAACCGCGTCGGCATCTGGCGCCTGCTCGAATTGTTCGACGAGTACAAGCTGCCCGCCGCGGCGCTGATGAACACCGAAATCTATCAGCAGTGCCCGCAGATCGCCGGAGCCCTGCGCGCGCGCGGCGACGAATTCGTCGGCCACGGCCGTACCAACGCCGAACGCCAGGCGGAAATGAGCGAATCCGACGAAAAGGCGCTGATCGACGAAGTCAGCCGCGTTTTCATCGAGCGCGAAGGCCGCGCGCCGACCGGCTGGATGGGCCCCTGGGTGAACGAGACCTGGGTCACGCCCGACCTGCTGGCCGAAGCCGGCTATCGCTACGTGATGGACTGGGCGCATGACGACCAGCCGGTGTGGCTCTCGACCCGCTCGGGCAAGAAGCTGCTCGCCATTCCCTACGCGCGCCCGACCAACGACCTGCCGGTGATGCATGGCGGCAAGACCCCGCCCGCCCTTTGGGCCGACATGATGATCGACCAGTTCAACGAGATGCTGCGACTCTCCAAGAAGACGCCGCTGATCTACAACTTCTCGCTGCACCCTTTCCTCATCGGCCACCCCTACCGCATGGTGCACCTGCGCCGCGTGGTCGCGCACATTGCCGCGCATCTGGACCGGGTGTGGTGGACCACGCCGGGAGCGATCGCCGCGCATTGCGCGCAACTGCCCCCGGGCACGATTCCCTAGACCGACCTACGCGGCCGCTTTCAGTTTCTTCGCCACCTCGCCGCGATCCAGTTCGTCGTGGCGGGTACCGGCAAAGCGCTCGTAATAGGCCTGGCGGCCGTCAAGGAACAACTGGCGCGTGACCCCGGCGATGATGCGGGGCGCGGTGTATTTCATGTTGCTGTTCGACGCCGCCGAGGGGCCCATCGAGAGCGTGGCCCCGCGAGTGATGGTGAACACACGCCCGGCCCACGGGGCGCCGCCAGGCGCTTTTTCCTGCAGGTCGCAGAAACGGCCCAGGTAAGGGAAGCCGCCGAGACGATCATCCCTGAGGTCAGCCGGCGGGTCATAGCGGTCGCGCCACAGTGCCATGCCGGACAGCAAACCGGCAAATTCGGAGCGCAAGTTCAGGTCCACCGCGATGCCGGTGGCGGCAATCACAAAATCGAAACGCATCACGCCCTTGGGCGTTTGCACCTCGATCTCGCCACCGGGAGTGAGCGAGATTTTCTGCCATGGCGCAGAGGGGTGCAGGTGAAAGCCCGGCAAGGCGGTGGCGCGGCGAAAGGTCGGCTCGGGCGGTGGCTGGCTGATGTCGTACAGACGGCGCATGTAGGCCCAGCGCTCGGCGTCCGACAACTCGGGGTAGTGAGCCAGAAAACCGGAGAACTCCATCCAGCGGCGTGGATTCTGGGTCGGCATCTGGTCGCGGCGGAAGCACAGGTGTGCTTCCAGCGCGCCGGCCTCCAATGCCGTCGCGGCATTGTCGAAGGCAGACGCGCCGGCACCGAGCAGGCCGATGCGCTTGCCCTTGAGCTTGTCGAAATCGATAGCATCGTTGGTGTGCGCGTAGAGATGCGCGGGCAGCGCCTCGCGGACGAAGGCCGGCACGATGCGCGCCCCGCTGCCTTCGGCTCCCGAGCAGTACACCACCGTGCGCGCATGCACGGTCTTTTTCTCGCCCTTGTGCAGCATGGTCAGCCTGAACAGCCTGGCAGATACCGGTTCGACCGCGATCACCTCGGTGTCGTTCTGCACCGGCAGCCCCAGGACCTGGCGGTACCAGCGCAGGAAGCCCATCCACACCGGGCGCGGAATGCGGTTCAGCTGGTCCCAGCCGGCACGGCCATGCTGGGCTTCGTACCAGGCGCGAAAGGTCAGGCTGCCCACGCCCAGGTCGGGCCCGGTCAGGTCCTTTGGGGTGCGCAGCATGTCCATGCGCGCGAAGCTCATCCACGGCCCTTCGAAACCTTCCGGGCTGCGGTCGTAGACCATGATGTTGCCCACATGCTCGCGCTTCAGGCCAAAGGCGAGCGCGACGCCGAACTGCCCGCCGCCGATCAGCGCGCAGTCGAGCACGGGTCCTTCGACATCGGCGGCAATGGGTTCGACCCAGTCTTTGGCCGGGTAGTCCAGGCACAGCAGGTCCTTTTTCACCCGCGCTTCCAGCGCTGCCAGGCCCTCCGCGTCGGGAGGCGTATTTTGGGTTTCGTTGCGGTTCATGCGATGTTCCGTGAATGGTTCAGGCGGTCTGCCCGA
>Ga0307511_10002687_pt1 | contig 18530 bp, 23 predicted proteins | sample 13_EM_MG_FD_200266 | JGI IMG/M metagenome (GOLD analysis project Ga0307511, IMG submission 200266) | Populus trichocarpa ectomycorrhiza microbial communities from riparian zone in the Pacific Northwest, United States - 13_EM | ecosystem: Host-associated > Plants > Roots > Unclassified | place... | reverse complement strand
CAAGCGTAAACAAACAACTATGGCACTGACCAACCAACTACTTATTGCACCTCCTGATTACGGGTTATGTAATCCGCTGTGGATAGGACAATCACCCTGGGGAAAAGGTTCTAGTTGAGATTGCTCGTGTGCTTTAACAAGTTACCCTGAACCCCATTCAGCCTGTTAGCGTACCCAGATGTGGAACTGTCCACGTTTGAACTCAAAATAGTAAACAGTCTCATTATTTCCCTATGTATTGGTCCGATCATAAGCCAGTTTCAATTTCCGTTCTCAATTAATTTTTTCATTGAGATTTCCCTAAGTTTTCCTTCATCTTATATTCCCCTTCCCATCATTCTATTCAAGCAAAACAGACCCAACGACCAATCAACCCAACAACCCACAAACAAAACACAAAGAGCAAACCCTACGCGAGATAAAGGCAATCCATCATAATGCTAACACAAACGAAGAAGTCCACTGCTTCTTGAAGAATAATGCGAAAAAAAAATAAAAAATGAAGTATTCCGTAATTGTAGTAACACATAAAAAAGCAGCAGAAAATAATTATGGGTAAACCGAAAAGACTCGTGAGATAGTGCTAAGGCACCGTAGGCAAGGACAATTTACTACACACCACACGTTTCAGTTAGTTAAGATCCCCCACATGTTGGAAGGCCCAGGAAGCGTCCCGCCCTCGACAGCATTGTGCACCGATACCCTAATCTAGATTTTAGACGAGGAACGGCTTCAGCGCATGCTGTCAAGGTAGGAATTTTCAACCAGACCAGAAGCAAAGCGAAGGAATTAGGGTGTACCAACCAAGATCCCGTCTTCGTCCATAGCATCAGCTTGGGTAGTTGTACCGACATACTGTTGGGCAGCGGCACCCCCCGCGGAAGGGGCTGGCGCACTGCCATCCCAATATTCGGCCATCTCTGCATCCAACTCTTCGGCAGTCTTGGGCTTGGCTCGCCCTGGACGGCCACCGCGACCCGCAGGTCCTACGCGCCTACCTGCTCGTGCCCCTTGTCCGCGGGTTGCTCCCTTTGGTGCCACGTTCGTGGCTGGTTTTGGCTTTGCTGCAGGCTTCGGGGATGGGGCGACGGGGTTGGGTGCACTATGATGTTGTCAGATATTTGGGATATATCTAATGCACAAAGTCTAAGAAACTTACCCAACACGGGCTTCCAAACCGGGACGCTTTGGTTCGACGACCAACTCCACCTGATTGTGGCTTAGCAATAGTCTTCAAGTTCAAGATAGTCGCACAAACCTTCATAGGCCTCTTGTCCACCAAAACACCATTGTAGGTAGCAGCAGCCTTTTCAGCGTCGCCGTTTCTGTTGAAGACGATGGTTGCGATACCGCGAGAAACTCCGTTTGGTCCATAACTGAGAGAACATGATTTGACGTGTCCGATTGCCTTCGAGAAGTACTCCTTTGAAATCGCATGGCTGATGTCAGAATCGTTCGCCACCCGAAAGAATTGTTGATTGTGCAGCACATAGCAGTGAGAAAGAAAAAGGAGGCAGAACAAAGACGGGAGTGGAGCGAGATCATGAGCTGAGATGGTAGTCGACCACTCAATACTTTCGAAGACCGACGAACGCGAAGACCCCCAGAAAGAAATACATGAAAATCTCCATTTGCCATGGACCCCCCTTGTCAGAAATCCTCTCCCGATTCGAGTTCCAACCGAAGACAGCCGAGTGACTTGCTTCCGATTTTCGTTCGCCTCGATCCTCAAGAATGCTGTTGACGAACTGGCAAGGTGCCCATAGTAGTGTAGAGAAATTCGCTTCAACACTGATCATTTCGCTAGTCGGTTCAACATAAGATGCAGCAACAGGTTTCGCGAGTTCTGACAGCTCGTTACGCGAGTTCTGACAGCTCGTTACGCGAGTTCTGACAGCTCGTTACGCGAGTTCTGACAGCTCGTTACGCGAGTTCTGACAGCTCGTTACGCGACAGACAAAACAGGAACTCGTAAATGATGCGGATACATCCCAGTCATAGCCGAACATTATATGAAATGAACATGCCCCAAATGTTCGCGGTTCGTCGGCCTTTCACACATGTTGACAGGACATGGTGCATTGACAGCGCCGTCAAAGCATCATGGAGCGAAGCCATGAGTTTGGGGCAGCGCGTACAATATTGATTTGCGCGTCGTAGCAACTTGCAGGGAAAATGCAAATTGGATTTTCGGCGAGCTCACTCGATCTCGCTCCAGGAGGCGTTTGGGAATTGCCAACTCCAATATTCGATGTACAGACCGTGCACGACTTCATTCGTACAGGCAACATACCTTGATCATTACTTCTTTCACATCCAAAGGCTGTTGTAGAAAGTTAGCACTGGTGTCTCTTTAGTGGAGTGAATATTGAAGGAGTCAAACGTATATTGAAGGAGTCAAACGTACCAAGTTCGAGACGATAATCTTGCTGGCGTCTCCTTTGGAAGAAGGGCCAGTTGGAACTGCCTTAGCAGCAGCCTTAGACTGAGTTTGGGTAACAGCAGCAGTTGCCTTCACAGCAGCTGCGCGCTGAGGACGCTTCTTTACCCCGCCAACTGGTCCAGCACCTCCACGTCGCCCTCCCCGACCTCCCTTGCGTCCGGCAAGGATTTCGTCCAAGCTCTTGTCAAGATTGGTAGACATATTATTCGGTGATGAGACGGAAGAAAAAAAGGTTTTGGTATGAAGTTAGGGGGGATTCTTGAAACGCGGCTGTTCTGTCAACAAGACTTAATCGACGTGTAATATGAGTGATGAAAGCGACTGAAGATGATAGATAGAGGATGGCGTAACTAGTTGACTGAGATCTCGGCTTTGAGCTGTTTAAGGTGGAGTTTTGTGGAGAAGAGAAGACGGGGAAGGAGGAAGGAGGAGCGAAGCAGGAAGAATAAAAAGGTTTGGGGGGTCCTGCTCAGAGTTACGCCAAGCCCTTCGCCACATACCACGGCCTCAGCCCCGACTAAACCAGACTACCTCAACTAGCTACAAGCTCAGTCCAAAACAAGCTTAACGGCGACTTTCTGACGGCTGTAACGTTCCAATTCGAAACACAAAGGAAGGCGGCAAACCTTGAGCTTTAGCGAACTAATTTCAATGGCCGCATGCCCCAACTAATGCTGTGTATGAGCACAATAACTCATACCGTTAATCTAAGCAAGTATACGACTTTGCGTAGGGCGCTATTTTTGGTCTATTGGTGGCAGCAATACCGGTAGGTAGTCAACGCATAAAGCTATGCCCCAATTGTAATTGCAACTAGACGTACCGACTACCAAATTCGGCTACCAGAACTCAAGTTGTCTCGTGACAGCGCGTGTATGAACTCTATAGCAACCAGGTACTCTAGCCCTAGTCTGGTTGCGTAAACCATTTTAACTAGTCCGTTTTAACCAGACTACATGGGAGTCAATATCCGGGTTCGTAATCGGAACGACAGACTCAGAGAAGTCGGATTGTGCAATGAAAGAAAAAGAAATTTTTTTTTTCAGGCTTTAAAAACTATGCAACTGTGCGGCGTGAGGGGTTCCTGAGTTGGACTTTCGAGGCTACGGGGTGGTTTTGCTTTGTTACGATGCTGCCTCCAATGAAAGGTAAGTACAAGTAGGATTGAGACTCAGATCCATTAAATCCAATAGCAAAGGCTTGTGTAGGTAGTCTTTCTATGTACCGAGACTAATATACAATGACATATGGGAAACCTATGATTGGATTAGCCTTATCCCCAAAAACAGAAATGGCGGCCCTTGGAAGTCATTTGTTCAGCACTGCAATGAGATTCCATCAATCGCTTATCAACTCTCGTTATATGAGAGCTAAAGCGGGACGGAGAATGATATTACGTTTCATGAACCCTTTGGTTTCTATGATGATTGGGTGACCTCTGCTGTTGCCTGTCCTCTGCCGCAACAGGGTCTATACTAACATATAGTTTCGAAATCTCTCAATGCACTAGCCACAACCAACCATATTTACACTGCGGGTCGTGCAACCAAACTCAGACGAGAGCAGACCGCAAAGCTCTCATGGACGCTTATCAGGCGCTTAGCTAGGTAATTATTTTATGCAGCTAAGGACCTCTACCCCTCAAATTATTGATTCCCTCTGCATCCATATAAATAGCCTGCTCAAGTACCAGATGCTTTCTTAGAACAGGTACCACAAAGTTCCCAATCTAAATCTCCCTCTCCACATAACTCTGAATCAAGCCTTCACATGTTGCATCATATTGCTTCAACTCCACGCCCCCATCCTCCTTCAAGAACGTATTCGCCTCCACAAACTGTTTCCTAGGCTGCTTCTTCTTCAAAACAACATCTCTATATGCCGCCATTTCCTCCCCCACCGCAGTCATCTCAGCGTACAACTTCGTTCCTGCATCGACATCCGCAATTGACTTGTAAATATTCAGCTTCTGTAGGTATAGACCAACTGCGGGTTTCCCGTGAGACTCAATCTTGCTCCGGTCAAGATCAATGACGAGATCATCGTAGTCAGGTTTGGTGGATGTCAGCTTGACAAACCCATCACCAACTTCTAGAAAGCATTTCAAGATCGAGAAACGAGCTTGCATATGTGCTTGACCCCATTTCTATAGTTTAGGAAGTTAGGCTGGTGGATATGGGTGAAAAGTAGATGGATGAACATGCCTTTGATTTAGGATCCCATTGTTCAAGCGCAAGGAGACCCGCTCTCGCCATAGACAGGTATGCGATATATAGGACTGGGATAACATCAGAGCTGTCTCACAGGAGAACATAAGGTATACACACCGTCCTCCCCTTTGATATCGCTGTTTTCCCCGAACCCAAAGATCTCAAGAATATCTGCGTCTCCTCCAAGGTATATTGCGACACACTCTGCTCTACCTAGAGGCAAAATTAGTGACCCTAAATCGAACATGAAGTAAGGACACCTACACTCTTCATAGCTTGCGGCCACGCCACTAAACACACTACCCCAAGTCTGACCTGGCTTGTACCATGTGGTGACCTTCTCCTTGGTCAATGGATTTATTGGCGGGTTGCTAATATCGAAATTGTAATTTCCAGGGGTAAGCTCGCTCAAGAGTTTTCCAGTTCCATGCCCAAGAAGTTCATGTAGACCTACTTGAACCTCAAAGGCCGGGCCTCGAAGTTTTTCATAAAGTGCGAGGTCCTTTTCTTGAATGAAGGTAATCTTCTCATTGGGAGCTTTAGCTGAGAGAACATTTCCCAAGGAAACGTTCTTGAATCCGATCGTTTGCCGTATGTCATCGTACTACACCCAGCCAATAAGAAATGCCAAAAACGATGAAAAATATTGCTGATGAAGGAACTTACGTTAGGAATATTTATACCCGCGGGAATCCCACTGCCAGCAAAAGTCAAGACTATGGTATTTTTTAGCACTGAACAACTTAAGGCAGGCTAATTAATTTACCCTCAAGACTTGTAAAGTCAGGTTTCAGAAATATATCTTTCTCGAAATCGTTGCCCCATGGAAGCCTTGGGATGAACACTTCTGCCTTCTTGACCAACTCCCCAAACGCCCTTGTTCTCTCTTCGTTCACCATTGCAACAAAGCCTTCCCATTCGCCTCTTACCCCAGCAGGATCTCTGTAAGTCTCGATAAACCCCAAGTTAACCTCAACCTTTGGGCCAATATCTTTGACCCAGTATTTCTGACTCTCTTTATGAGCTTCCAAACTGCCCACACAGAAGGAGCGCCTGTATTCCTCAAGCATGTTACGTTGGGTATCATTTGCTGCGTATTTCACCGCCCTGTCTAGATTATCAGATATAGCTCTCATTTCCTTGCAGTAATCGCCGTATACAATCTTGAGCTTTCTTCCCTCAAGGGGCTTGCCCTTTGGCAAAGTATATTCCGTAACTTCGTCTGCAGACTGTGGACATATTGAGGCAGAAGCCTTCCAAAGATGGTACTCGAAAGTCCCATTGTTGTCAACCTTCTTCAGACGGGTATTTTCCGGAAGTAGGTTCTTCTCTATCATGAAGGCCTGTATAGTCTCAATTTCTGATTTGGTAATACTGGGAGAGTCCGGATAGTAGGTGCTCATATGGCCTGCATCTGGAAAGCCGAGTAAATTTTGTTCATCTGGTACTATGGAGTACAGTGGCTCTTCAATAGAGATATAAAGAGCCTCTGTCTCTTCTGTGTATGACGCAAGCTTTTTCAGATCCTCCTTCGAAATTCTAGGTATAAATTTCAAATCCCCAAAGCTCTGCTCGCCTCAGAGTAAGCCATTTACCCTTACTACCCTGCATTTATGGCCTCGTGGGCAAATATTACTCACCTTATAATTTCCAGCATTTCCCAAGAAACCTGCGACATACTCCAGCCATAGCTGCACTGCTTCTTCACTAACTCCCGTCTCCGCACCAAGCTTCCCCCAGTCCCCACCCACTGCCTTGTACTGACTCACAATAAGATCATATATAGTCTCGCTCTCTGGAGAGATTTGCCTCATTGTTACTCGTGTACCTAGGAATGCGGCTCTGGAAATATAATGAGCGTATAGCTTCTCATTGAGCTTAAGACTAGAGAAATGAGGTTCGATCTCAAGGCGGCATATGGTAGGCCGCAAGGTACTATAAAGTACCACGTTAGTATACATAACCTTCATCTGGAGGAACATTAAGAGAAAAGTGAATATAACTTGCATGCGCAGCAGACGCCTGGAGAGACATCGTGGATATCAAAGTTGTCTCTTATGAAGTGCTATTGCTCTGAGCTATGTTAAAATGTCAAGGATTTAAGAGCTGTTGTAGGTAGCTGCTTAGCATAAGAGTTATAAGACTGGGCAAGACTCTGCGGGGTTGGTGGGGTAGACGTTTGGCTTAGTAAGCATTGGGATTAGAGTTCCTGAAGCTACGAGCTGCCATTTTCAAGCACGTACTATATATATATCTGCTAATGAAGGCATTGTTTTCAAGTACTTAGTATATTTCTACGTTAGAGCAACAAGAAACTGAGAAAAAGATCCGCCAGATGTACTGAAGTAAACGTAGCCCAGCCGAAAAGGAGTACTTGTAGCTTGGATTCGTTGAGCTAGGGAAAACATTCGAATTGAAAGACAACACCACAATACAGATAACCACAACAAGCCAGACTACTCAACACTACAAACCACATTACCATATTTCCCATTTCCTATTACCCCGCGAGTATCAAGTATCAATGCCGATCAGCTCTCGAGGTAATGATTGACGCGGTGTTGAAGAGGAGAGGTTTGTCGCAAAAAAAACGCCGGATAACAGTGCTGGTGGAAGGAGATACGGAGGTCTTAGGAGCTGCAGCCACCGCCGATTTGCTCCTGGTGGACCTCCAGAGTGTCTCCATCCTGCATCTCCAGCTATGAAGGTTGGCATTGTCAGTATATACATATTGTAGCAACAAGGCAGGAAGAAAGTTTGCATGCAAGAGTATGGTCACAGGATGCCAAACACAGATCTGAAAAAGCTTACATTGACAGGACTGTCTGTCCCCAGCACCCTCGACCCATCATATAGGAATCGTACACTCGATGGAGTCTTGCCACTTCTCTCACAAAATGCGTCCATCAACTTCTTCAGTTGTGTGGTCCGCTTGATCTTAAAAAAAACCTCATTGTTCCCGTCTGTGACCTTTATGTTGAGATGTTCGGGTTGATCCTCAGGCTTTGGTGGAGGTGGGCTATGTTCGTTATCCGACATGATAAGCTTCTCAGAGACTAGGCACAAAGTTGGGGTGGATGCTGGTGGGAGTTTGGAGACGAGGCTAGGAAGTTGTATGTGGGTTGGGGTGAGTGTTGATGCTATTGAAGAGTTTGGGGACGAGGCTAGGGAGCTGGGTTGAGGTGAAGGAGAGGTGGAGGAGAGATGGAGGAGAGGTAACGAAGGTGGGGAGTTTGCGTTAACAGGCACGAGGCTAGCGTTAACGTGACACCCAAACTTTCACGCGAGGGTACAGTACCTAGTCTGGTTAGGGTACAGGTGCCACAAACCTTGGCGTTTAGTCAACGCTCCTTCGTTACTTAAATGCTTATGAAGTACAGTAATAGCTTCGAAAAAGCAGTGAGTGACCTCATACCTGAATTCGACCTCCCTACCATAGAATACTATATAGATAACTATACCATCACAGCATTCCAGGTACAGCTCGAAATTGTAAGTAGCAAACGATTTGTTGATTTCCAAGGCGGCGGAAGAGGTCCACAAAGGTTATCCCAGTTCTTTCAAGCTCCCTGCAACCGACTAACTACAACATTTCATACGCAAAGTATGTCCCCTTCTTTACATTAGCAAACGATACGGAATCAACGACTCGAATAGACCAGAAGGATATATACATCAAAATCCCGCTATCGATAATGGTATGGCGCTCCCATGAGGGCATTACAGTCACTTCCAATTACCCTGAACCAAAACTCTTTGAATCAAGTTTTCACTAGACTAAGTATTGGCCATATATGCATAGGGTCTAGAAGAAGCGTTAAAGGCGGATCCTCCTTGTCTTCCTAGAGCAGTGAGTGTGGCCCTCCCTTCCGTGTGAAATCTAAACGAATGCTGACGGGAATTACCGTGAAAAGTGCGCGATCCAGGGCAAGTGAATGCTTTCTGATTCGGTTAACTTAATGCACTGTGCTGATATTGATAGCATAGACTGTCTCTTGAAAAATCAATACAATGAAAGGAAATGCACTCACCTTATAGACGCTCTATATGAATGCTGTGCGGAATTCTATACGCGGAGGGGAGGAGACGCAAAGAGCGCATGTTGCCCGTCCGAGTCACTCTTGCAACTGAAGATCTCTCAACGACGCAAAGAGAGGGGTGATGCGGAGCTGAAAGAAACAAAGCAAAGATGAGTTCGGCATGAATAGGTCTACTCAGTTAGGTTTGTTATAGGGCTCATGTTGTTGGTGTGAAGTGAACGTCAGAGGTTTCAATTAGTGCCTTGTATTTTATCTTCAAAAGATATGCCTATAAGATTGAATATGTACGAAGAGCGCAAAACAATAAAAATCGAAATTTTACACTTCCCTTCTCTATCTATGCCCACATTACCAAAACCAAAGCATTGGCTTGCAAGAGCAAGTTTCATGGGAAGTGTTTTCTCCTCTAAGGACACCGTGAGCACGCTGGAGCAATCCGTAGACTACTGAACAAACACTGAAGGAAATCGTTTGATCCGAGACTCTAATGGGTGCCTTGTAAAGACATGAAGAGAAAGAAAGAAGAGCCGCATGGCGGTGGACGAGATGAGGCGCTTATGTACCAAGAATCTGGTCGGGCTTGGCAAATGAAACTTGAAGAAATGACTAAGCGAGGCCTTGGCTTTGGACCGACGCCAAGTCAGAAGCTCTGTCTTACAGCAATTATTTGGACGCCGCCGCAACGCACGTCGGCACCTTCTCTCTCACTTTACTAAGTACCGAGATCACTAAGTACCTAGCATCTAGAGGAATATTTGCCCAGCATCAATACCAGCAGTTTTAAAAGTATATCCTGTTCTCTCCCATGGCTCGATTTTCTCGTTCCCCATCACCTCGCGATCGGGATGACGGCTATGTGAAGCGGCGAAGAGATGATCGATACGAAGGACGGGCTGGGAGAAGGGGTAGCCGGAGTAGGAGCAGAGATGTAGGCCCTTACTATCAACATTCGCCAACAGAATATTACAATATGACTTATGACTAACCTAAGCTATTATGTTAGAGGAGAGACGACCGCTACTACAGACGCCGTGACCGCAGTCCAGCAGATCGGAGGCGAGACGACTACTACGATTCATGGGATAGGGAGCGGGATAGAAGCAGGCCAAGAGAGAGGCCTAGATCTCGAGATAGAGGAGACAGAGACCGTGGTATTGATCGAGACCGGGACCGGAGGAACCGCTCTAGGGATCGTTCTCGAGAAAGGGAGAAGGATGGGCGCAGAGATAGGGATAGGGAGCGCGAGGGTACGAGGGACAAGGGTCGTGATAGTCGAAAGCCTGAGGACAAAGATCGCAGGGATAGTAAACAAGAGGTACGAGTAAGTCTCTCAACCAGCTACTGCCTCAATGCTAAGAGTCAGTCACCTGCGCCTGCCCCAATGACGGAAGAGGAAAAAATACGGCAGCGGAAAGAGCGTCTAGAAGCATGGAAGAGGAAGAGAGCGGAAGAAGAGGAAGCGAAGAAAAGTGCTGCAACCCCAGCAGCTCTATTTTCTGCGTTGGACAGATCTGTAGCAGTAGAGACCGCCCCCAAGGTGACTGTTGCTAGCATTCAGTCTAAGTCCCCAATGGATACCCCACCTAATTCTACAACGTCAGCACCTATCTCTTCCGCTGCCCGTCCTAAAGCTGACAAAATAGTCGCAGCCACTATCAGCCCTGCTTTAGGTGAGTACTTAAGACTAGTATATGCACGCGGCTTTGGGGTCACTGACTGTTTCGCAGCGCAAACTACAGGATCGGCTTTGCCTACCGCCCGCCCAGTCTCAACCTTTGGGTTCGGTGCTAAAAAAACAGCTCCGGAGAAAGGAAACAAACGTACATTAAATTTCGACGATGAACAGGCTACTCGCAAGAAGCTTGAGCGGCTGCCTTCACCGGCCCCTGAAGATGTCACAATGGATGGAACAGAAGCAGAGCTGGATGATGATGATGACACTGTGATGCAGGAAGGAACCGAAGAGGAATCCGCGGCTGCTGCCCGGGCCGCAGCCGCACAACGTGCAGAGCGCCAACAAAATGGGGAAGACCCAACTACACGGGTTGAGGAAGTCCCGAAAATAGTCCCCGAAACGGCAGAAGCGGAAGACGAGGAACCAGACCCACTAGACGCCTTTATGGTGGGTATCGGGGATGCTATGGAAGTAGAAACGACAGCTGATCAGAAGGATGAGGTGCCTTCCAAAGAAGAAGCCCTGTTTGGGGATGAAGAAATAGAATTGATTTCTACTGAAGCTGACCCTGATGACATTCTGGCAATGGCAGCCAAATTGAAGAAGAAGAAAGAACTTCCCACCGTCAATCACTCTAAAATCAAATACGATTCATTTCGGAAGAATTTTTACGTGGAGCCTGCAGAATTGGGTGATATGACAGAGGAGGAGGTAGATGATCTACGGTTAGAGCTAGATGGAATCAAAATCAGGGTAAGTCAACATCTCACTTCATTTTGAGACTGTCTCTAATAGTCGTCTTATAGGGCCAAGACTGCCCTAAACCAGTCCAAAAATGGAGCCAATGTGGTATTCCAGCTCAAACACTAGATGTTATCCAGAGCCTTGGATATGAAAAACCAACATCTATTCAGGCACAGGCGATTCCCGCTGTCATGTCTGGAAGGAATGTTATCGGTGTTGCCAAGACTGGCTCTGGAAAGACAATTGCCTTTCTACTGCCCATGTTTCGGCATATAAAGGATCAACGACCCCTTGAGCCACTCGAAGGCCCAATAAGTCTAATCATGACGCCAACAAGAGAACTTGCTGTTCAAATTCATAAGGAATGCAAGCCATTTCTGAAGGCGCTAAATCTTAGAGTATGTTTTCTATATCCCATTTTATGCTCTAATTCTGACAGACGTTAATAGGCTGTATGCGCCTACGGTGGTTCACCCATTAAAGACCAGATAGCCGACCTCAAACGAGGAGCAGAGATTATCGTGTGTACACCTGGCCGCATGATCGACTTGCTGGCGGCAAACTCCGGCCGTGTCACGAATTTGAAAAGAGTAACATATGTTGTGCTTGACGAAGCGGATCGAATGTTCGACATGGGTTTCGAGCCGCAGGTGATGAAAATTATAGGAAATGTACGGCCGGATCGCCAAACCGTGTTATTCTCAGCCACGTTCCCCCGCCAGGTGCGTAGCCTCATCTCCACAATTGTTATGATGAACAGAATATTTATGTGGACAGATGGAAGCGCTCGCTCGGAAAATTTTACAGCGTCCAGTAGAGATCGTGGTAGGGGCACGTAGTGTGGTAGCGCCAGAGGTGAATCAAATTGTCGAGATTCGCAATGATGATGATAAATTCCGTCGGCTTTTGGAACTACTCGGTGACTTATATGACAAGGACGAGGATGCTCGGACACTTATATTTGTCGACCGCCAGGAATCAGCCGATAGCTTACTCAGGGACCTCATGCGGAGAGGATACCCATGCATGTCAATCCATGGTGGAAAGGATCAGATTGACAGAGATTCAACTATCTCTGACTTTAAGGCCGGTGTTGTCCCCGTCCTTGTTGCAACCTCAGTTGCTGCGCGTGGCTTGGACGTCAAGCAACTGAAGTTGGTAGTGAATTATGATTGCCCGAACCATATGGAGGATTACGTTCACAGGGTTGGTCGAACAGGGCGTGCTGGTAACACTGGTACAGCGGTCACATTTGTTACTCAGGAACAGGGCCGTTATGCTGTGGATATTTCTAAGGCACTAAAACTTAGTGGGCAGAAGATTCCTGATGATATACAGAAGCTGGTGGATGGTAAGTACCCTCCTGCACAATAAATTTCCTCAGAGGTACAAATTTAACTCTCTTTTCAGAATTTAACGAGAAGGTCAAAGCTGGAAAAGAGAAAGCACATGCTTCAGGCTTTGGTGGAAAGGGCCTTGAACGCTTGGATCAAGAACGTGACTTGGCCCGTCGCAGAGAGCGTAAACAGTACGGCGAAGAAGGCGGCGAAGCAGAGCCTGAGGAGGAGGCTACTACGAACGAGACTGTCGCTACTGAGCTTCCTGCTGGGTTGCCACCAAGACCACCAGTGAAGATCCCTACGGGTCCAGCAGCAGATGCGCCTATCGTGGTACACAAGCGCGGTACAGCACCTGTGAACCAAGATGTTTTGGACCGAGTGAGGAAGGCTACCATGACAATTAATAACCGTTTGAACAAGAGTGGTGAACTACGCTCTGGAGTCCCGATAGATAATAAAGGGCCTGATGCCGGGGCCTTCCATGCAACACTAGAAATTAATGACTATCCCCGTGAGTATACCCGCCCTTTTTCTTCTTCTTCTTTACAGCTTATTAACCATGCATGACCTTAATTAGAGAAAGCAAGATGGGCAGTTACAAACCGTACAAATATTGCCAAAGTATTGGAAGCTACAGGTACATCTATCACGACCAAGGGTACCTTCTACCCACCAGGAAAGGTACCTACAGCTGGGCAGGACCCCAAATTATACATATTGGTCGAAGGCGATACAGAATTGGTTGTTACTAATGCTATGCGGGAATTGAGGCGTCTATTGGCTGAGGGTACCGCTGCAGCTGTGGATAGTGAGAATAGGGCCCCAGCAAGCTCGAGATACAGCGTTATTTAGATATGGATGATATGCGGAACCTTTCTCTAGGAGAACATTGGATTATACTAGAGATTACAAGAATTGTCCTTAAAAGATCTCCCAAGTAAGTCTATCTTACATAGAACTGTAGTAATGCTCAGATGATGAAGCCCTCATAGTTCTCTAGAGTACCTTGTACTTATGTATGTAGCATCTGCCACCCCACTGCAGTCCATAGAATAAAAAACACCAAACGGCGCCAATGAAAGCAGTACCAAAACTCCAAAAGCTGTAACTCATCATACAAAGCTCCCCCACCTCCAACAGCCACCTTCTATCAATTCCAGGCTATTGTTTCACTATTGTCTGTTTTCTTTTGTTGGGAGAGTTCTTGTATCTGCTGGTTTCTCGTCTGGCGCTTTTGTGCTTCTAGCTTCAAGCTTAGGGCGCCCTTGCCAGCAGCTTTAGCAGCTTGCTCACGAGCCTATGTGAAATCATAATTCAGTTAGAAACTCGGAACAAGTCACCCAGCATCACAAAAGTAGTCAGACTGCACAGAAGTATAACCTACCTCTGCTGCTCTTGCTGCAGCTTCCCGTGCATCTCTCACGCTATCTTCGCCGCCACTAGATACCGATTGCCCTAGAGTTCTCCCGGGATCTGTCACCTTCGGCTTCGAGCTCGACTTCTTGTGTGCTGTTGGGATGGGAGCGGTGGGATTTTGGTTTAATGCGCCGCCATATGTGCTGGTGGCGCCCGTGGTCGTGGGACCGGAGCCGAGCCGTCGGCCTGCAGAAGATGTATCGGGATCAGAGGCTTTACCACAGATGTTTCCCATGATTTCTCTTCTGGGGTGCAGTGGGGACAGGATACTAGGGAGATGAAGGCTGCTCTTCTTTACCTCTCTAGCTGAGCGATCATGTAAGGGATGCTATATATTGCAGAGCTGGGACCCGTGCCAAGAGTAACAAATCGCCCTGTGTCCCCTGTCTCTGTCAGTCAAGCTTTACACGGTTATGCTCGACGACGATGCACGACTCCCGTTGACGTCGGGTGGGGTGGGGGAAGCAATTACAAAAGCTGCGATACTGCCACTGTGTTGTAGGTTACAAACTCGTGGTGCATCTTGGTGTTCTATATACTGTACATTGCCATGCAATGGCAGGATCGGAGGGGTTTGTGCCAACCAAACCCTTTCCATTCGCTTGCTCCCTTACTAACCGCTGCTCAACTACCAACTACGCAATTAACCCCCCGGGTGTCAGTCAATCTGGCAAGCTACAGAGGCGCGCGCACCAAGCATAGATAGATACTTGCAAATTTGCATCCCACAAACCCCTCTGGAGCCTCACTATATTGCAACCCATCCAATACTACTAAGAATCAGTCTGCGTATAGCCCCTTCGTCTACAGGCCATAAGTAACCCTTCCCTTGTAAGTGCCGAAATCTCACCCCAGCCCTTCATTACCCACCCGGGCCCCCTCCCAATGCCAGCCCTACGGGGAGGGAAATATATCTAAACAACGCCACATGGTATAGAAAATTACCGCCCAATCGGTCGGAAATCACACTCGGGGTTCTAGTTATACCCAGGTCCTCGAGTCACCTGTTTGATCGTTGTCGCCATATGGTCACAAATACATGCGCTGATCTAGGACTATTCCACTCCACACAACACTCCACTGCTGTCAGGCACATTTATTGCTTTTCCTTATACCCGAGATCTTCTGTGTTCATTTACTACATTGCCACCTTACGCTGTGAATTCTCGTTGACAAAATATTTTCATTAGTTAATTGGCCCTGTCATTCGTTCACCCTCGGGTTTCCTTCAGCAAAGCTAGTGGTGAATCATCAAGGACCAAACATTAACGTGGTGAAAAGCTTTTTTTAAGTTCAGTACCCTCTTGCAAGCTTGAGCAAGCATGAACCCTTCCATCAACACCGATAGGCACCAACGTTCACTCCATCAAACTGGGCGATATGAACAATATCAAGCGAAGGGTGGGCGTAACGTACAGCAGGTCTTGGAGGATATGTGGTCGCCCCCGTTTCAAAATCATGCGGATCAACACATATCTTTTGAACGATCGCCACCTCCTACGACGTTCCTATATCCTGGAGTGACTGACCCAAAGGCCTCCTTCTCACAAAGGCAGCTATCACTCCCTGAAAATCGAGAGAAGTCTGAAACTGCGTCAGTCAACAGCATGTATTGCGATGCGGAGGATTGCGATGAAAAGTGTGTGGATGGATGTGAAGAGGAATGCAATGATTCATGTAGTGTTGTCAAATGCAATGGGGATTGCAATGTGAATGATTTGGATGAGGACTGTGAGGCTTGCTTACGGTATAAGGAGATTAGGTGTAAAGAGAAGGACTGCGTAATCAAGGATTGCGCTGGCTGCAAGCCATGCAATGAAGTATGTACGGGAATTGAGAAGGTGGACTGTACATCTTCACATGGCCCTGTCTGCTACAGCCCGAACTGCGATATACCCCCACCTCAGCAATGCTCTTTCTCATCATGTTTCCCTACGCAGGGGCACTCTCAAAGCTTTTTGGGCGGAACCACACAAGCCATGATATCCATGGACCATGACTTAGCGATGGAATATAGTCTCCCACATCACTTCCACTTTCCTATGCCAACACTAGAGGATCAATATTCACTTCGAGATCGTCCCCGAAAACGGCGCAGGGAAGAAACGCCCCACGCTATACAGACTCCAGCTCAAACAACTCCTTCCACAAGATCATCAACCGTATTCGACCAAGACCACCTCTCACATTCTCATCTCGCTTCTCCAATAATGGATAACCATTTTGACTACCTATGCCACTGGGACCCCTCCTGTCAAATGGGGTTTATTGACTCTTATTCCCTGGATGATCACGTGTTACAAGCACACATAGCACATATTCCACCCCAAACTGGGTTTACATGCCAATGGGAGGCGTGTGGCGAAGCAGAAAAGGATATGGATCAATTAGTAGATCATGTCAAAACATATCACACATCACACTCAAATCAGGGTAATGGGCATGTATGTTTATGGCAAGGTTGCAACGCCACTTTAAGCAACTCCGAGGACTTGTCCCATCACCTGACTACTGTGCATGCTGCGCAACCATCGATTGGTGGTCTACTATGTCAATGGGAGGCATGTGGAGTGACAGCCGACGGTCCTGATGGGCTCACTACACATCTACAGACAGCCCATTTTGTACCAGCAATATCAGAACAACCTGCGTTCTCATCCTCACCTAAATCACCTTCTGTACCACCTCATGAGCAAGACCTGATGTGCCAGTGGTGTGAATTTGAAGGGGGTAAAATATGTGCTAGACAATTCACAACGGCAGATAGTTTGCAACAGCATGCAAAAGACGACCATATTGCGGCCTTAAAGAAGAAGACGGGGTATTTCTGCCTATGGGCTGGATGTACGCGGAGAGACAAACAGTTTAGTCAGAAAGGGAAGGTACATCCCCTAACATTCAAATCTCCATAAGTAAGCTTCTACTCCTTTAGGTAATAGCTACTGATTCTTACCCTGTGTTGTGTTGTACAGGTTGAAAGACATATGCAAACCCATACAGGCTGTTAGTACTCAAGAGTGCTAGATGTGGTGGTTATATGAGCACTTTATTGTGACTAACACCCAACCGGCCACTATAGTCAAGAGCTGCCGCTGCCCACACTGTGACAAGGAATTTTCAGCACCACAGGCTCTACAGCAACACATACGAACACATACGGGTGAAAAGCCATATAAATGTGATGTAAAGAAACTCAAAACTGTTGATAATTGGAAAATGCTAAATCAGGTTTTGCGAATTAGATATGTGGGAAAGAGTTCGCACAAGGCTCGGCCATGACGATGCATAGGAGAGTCCACACCGGGGAGAGGCCGCTCAAGTGCGATTTTCCAGGATGTGATAAGAGGTTCTCGGAGTAAGTTACTATCTTTTCCGCTTTATATCCCTGCCTTTGCGTATATTGATGTGCGTGGTGATGTCCCGGTGTACTGTTTGGAAATGTTACCCCTTTTGTCTTATCCTTGCTAGCTTTCATGGGTCCCTCGTTAAGACAATCCGCAATTTAGGTCATCGAACTTGTCGAAACATAGAAAAACACATAACCCAGTTGGGCAACACCGCTGTGGACATCCTGGCTGTGCCAGATCCTTTCACAGAATTGGTAAGAGTCCCTACCTTTTGTATAGAGCCAGACACCTTCCTAAGTTTAATACGGAGCCGCATGGCGTGGTCCTTGTATGGTTGCTTCTTCACATACTAATGAGTGACATCTAGACCAGATGAAACGTCACCAAAGAACCCATGGGCCGGGGAGGATGCTGTCACCTTCACCGACAGCTCCCGGTGATGGTCCCATATCCGATGAGTTGCCACTCCTGGAGCCCGTCCGGATATGAGTATATCATCCCATGAGGGCCGGCGATGGATATCACCATTTACCTATGAGTTCAAGTCGTACGAGGAAATAAATGATGGTCATGGATAAAAAGTAAAGAAGAGAGCGGATACGAGGAGTGGCAACTGCCTAACGGATAGACTAGAAGAAGGAAAAAGAGAGCAATGATAGAAGAGAGAGATGACATTGCTGATGAGGAGGCAATGCTCTAGGATTAATGAGGCATTTTGACAACAGCGCCTCAAACGCCCCAAAGCAACATGACTGAAATTTAACGTCGTACCTGTGTGGTTCAACCGATCATGCCACGAAGATTGATGCATCTGTGGGTCTTACGCAATGATCACTCAACCATCTCCGGCCTATGGTTTGGGTACGCAGGGGCCAAGGTGGGTTCGAGACCCAGAGGTGCTCTTGGGCAAGGGTGGTCAATCTCGCCAAAGAATACGTATTACTGGGGGGGGCTGAATGGGGGAGATTTCGTCTAGCATTGCCTCTGGACCGTTGATAGAACTTTCAATGATTTTGCATACAGCCTAGTGGCGTTTCGGGGAACCGGGTGGTTAGGCCTAATGCCTGCCTCAGATCACTTGGGGTCAATTGTCTGTCATCTTTTTACCAGTCTTGACGAAGTGAGATTTTTCTTTACCTGTTAATATTTGTTCAGTCCCAATCTAAGCTCTCATCTGTGGCAGTATGCTGTTTTCCCTTTTTCTTTTTTTCATTTATCATACTCCTTGGCTAGAAAGAAATAAAGTACTTAAATCTTACTTATGCCATGCCGCGGCCAGGACAGTTGGTGGACCACATACACGTATGCACATCTA
>Ga0307511_10002686_pt1 | contig 18533 bp, 30 predicted proteins | sample 13_EM_MG_FD_200266 | JGI IMG/M metagenome (GOLD analysis project Ga0307511, IMG submission 200266) | Populus trichocarpa ectomycorrhiza microbial communities from riparian zone in the Pacific Northwest, United States - 13_EM | ecosystem: Host-associated > Plants > Roots > Unclassified | place... | reverse complement strand
GTGAAATTTTCTTCAATTCAGAGCCAACAAAGAACCTTAAACAACACCTTGAGAAGGGCTCTACATATACCATTTAATAATGCCAATTGCTCTCTTTCTTTCTTTCCCACAAACCTCTCTACTCTATACAACTGGACGGTCATAACGTATCTGCCCTATTACGAGCGCCCCGAAAGGACTCAGAAAACTGCGTGCCATACTACATATCTATACACGAAAAAAGATTGTTACACTATAACGCTATCACCTCACGCAGCCAGACTGTGTTGGGCCACCTGCGTATTTGTCTGGTTAAGAGCACGACGAAAAGAGGCAGCAGGGGAATTGCGGTGTACTAATGCATACTCTAGGTGGAATTAGTGGTGCACAGAATTGCCAGGTATAGATAAGACTTCATTTATACATGTCCAAAAAATATTAATGCATGGCTAGGAACCCACTTAAGGCAGGCAAGAAAAGGAACCTGGTGGAGACAAGTCCCATTAATAATGGAAGTGATATGGCAGGCGACCCCGGTGTCGATGATGCCTATGGCAGTAAGAAATACGCCGAGATATTAGGTGTTTATGATGAAGGTGTCCCTAGGATCCTTTATCAGATCTGTGTAACGGAAGACCGTTTCTTATAATTGTTTTATTATGCATTTCTTAGCACCTATCATGTAAACCAGATAGCTCGTGCAAAGTACCTTAGTTACTATTACCTTGAGCGTATCCGGTCCTTATGTACTTTTCCTTTATTATGATGCATTACGTATCCACACCTGTATTTCTGAGCACTGGAGGCCTGACCTCCCACACCTGTATTTATGGTCATGGAGGACTGCTATCTGGAAAGGCCAGAAAACAGGTTTTGCAGACTCCAGAAGGCTTGGCGGCTAGTATAACAACTGAGCCGTTCCGCCCTTCTGAGGGAGGATTCTCAGACCAGATCACTTCAGACAGAGTTCAGACAAGCCTTAGATAGCTTCAATACAGAGAGATTACACCTGTTAATTCTCTTCCTGCTTAGGAAATCTGTATGCTCTCAAAGACCCTTTGAGGCCTCGATTTTGCGGAACCAATAATAGACATACACTATCACTCCGGTGATAGTAGAGACTCTGTTAAACGGCCCGCAATGCTACTATTGGCATCGCCCATTACATTCTTTTTAACACACAAAATAATCTAACTGTTAAAACCTACTACCACGGACTGATCACCGATTGGTATCTTTATAATACCTCTTCAGGTATTCCCTATATCGGACGTCAACACATTCAAAAAAGATATTACATTCAACGAAAAGCTAGCAACAAGAATCCACCACCAAGACAGAGATATTCTCAACTTGCAGTCAATAGAAGACCTTGTGCAAGACGAGGCAGAGCTCTAACGGGCAGTGATATACACCATTAAATAATTCCACCCTCGTTCCATTACCTTACCCCACCAATATCGACACCACCTCTGGCATTCCTGGCAACTACAATCCCCATTCATCTTCTTATACCAGAGAGCATAAGACATCGCGGCACCATAAGTCCCAGGAATTATCCCAGCGTACAAATAAGGATCACCATCCCACGGTTCACCCTCATTCTTCTCACTGTTTGAAGAAACATACGAAAGTACAGCAGGAACTACATAGCTACTTCCTGTTCCATCCAAAACCAGACTTCTCACAGGCGAGGCACATCTATCCTCCTTCACAACTGAACCATTTTCAGTTGGCATAAGGTCAAAATTCGAAGAGTTTGAGCTATACAATTCTTCCATATAATGAGACCACCTCATGGTCTTCTTGCCGCCACCCTAACTATCCACAAAACCTTCCATTGGGAAGGGCGTCTTATGCGTCATTAGTATTACCCATGCCTCAGGAGTACCTACCATCGTAGGACCGGAAGAAAACGATGAATCAATATCCGTGCTCTCCTCGTTCCCACTATCCTGCCTACATTTTGAACAGGCAGGCGAGCCACAGTAATCCGAAGTCGATCGCAAATCACTGACGTCCGAAGTGACGGACTTGTCCCCACAATATATGGACATAGGGGAAAAATAACTTGTAATATCCGAACGCGTAACCAACATTATGGCCTCCAAGACGGACAAGCCGTACACCCTCCACAAGTCGCGAAGATTAGCTATGATTCCCGAGGACATCAAGACTTTAATCCCCGACACACTACAAAAGAAAAGAGACAATCCTGAACCACAAACGTTCGAGGAATCAGTCAAACCACCTCCTCTCACCGTCTACACCATCGATGTCCTAAAATCAGAAGAGGACCCTCCCCTCAGAACAAGGGAATTTGAGTCACCTCCAATGACGGAAGCAAACTGGAAGAAAGTACAACCACAAATACATGATATCCTCGCCTTTACACAAACGCTTGCGTATCTTCACTGCTTTCATCCAAAGGAAATCCAACTGCTTCTCGAAGCAATAATCAAACACTATCTTTGGCACACAACCATCTCATTTGAAAGTAAGGACTGGGAACTTACTACGGTGCTTGCAGAGCACCTAAAACGCCCCAAGATTCCACAGCTCACAGAACCTCACTGAGTTCTGAAGGAATGGGATGATATTATGTCCTTCATGCTATGTGGTCAGCAGGTCCCTCTACCTGTGGTACCAGAGCAATTTGAGGACCCACCTATAGCCAAACAACTTAAAGGACAAGACAGAAGGGACCCTCCTGAGACGCCAACCAAACAACGCTCCGCACCAGAAGTCAGCCTAGGATCTCAGACTGGTATTATGCCAGAAGATGACATTGTGGAACGTACCTCGGATACTGGCAACCGAAATAATGGAGAAGATGATAAGGACCAAATCCCTCTCTTAGGACGAGGCACAATAGCAGGAGGAGGAGAAAATGATGGATATGATAGTAGCTCTAGCAGTGGAAACTCTAGTAGCGGATCGTCAGTCCACAGTCATAGAAGGATATGCAAACCAAAGAATGTCAAGAAGATCAAGAAACGAACAGATCATGGTAAGACACCAGAACAACAGCAATGGGAAACGGCGAGAGGAATTGTAATACCTGAAACGTCATCAAAAATGTCCAAACGGATGAAGGGTGTCAAAATTGAAGCTCCAGAAAATCTCAATAGTGGTGAGAAGAAATGGCGAGAATCATAGTATCTTGACACTTGGATCAACTCGATACCTAGATGGTTAAGTATTCAAGGTATAAGATTGGAATTGAAGTAAGCGTTGGATTTTATCGGATTCAAACTGCAAGGCAGCGCACTCACTACTTATAACCACCACCTCATGAAGGAAAAGGATAAGGCATCTTTTTTGAGCTTCATGCTAGTGCTACGGGAATTCCTTATTCCCTCCACTAGCAAGGACCTCCTATGGAAGGACTGGGAGGCTACCTAACCCCACAAGGATGGAAGACACATGGGTATCAAAACATTTGCCAACTGGCTGGAGGAACTTCAGATTAAGTTTATTGACAAGGATGGAAACCAATGTATTTGGGAAGAAGTCAAATGCAGGAAATTCCTGGACTACCTACCGGATTACATAGAGACCACCCTGGTTCCCCACATCCTTGATTCATGGACGTTTAACGACCTGGTAAAGAAAGCGGAATCATACAAGGCTGCACGAAAACATAGGCGTATCTCAACTACACCCAAACCTGCTCGCCAGCCTGCTCCCCAACCAGGTCCGAACCCTAGTCGAAATCACCACAGGGATCGCAAGACAGAAAACAAGAAAACTAGTTCTAATCCTGGAAGAACCCCTGCCCCGAAAACAACAACCACCAAGGATCCGGATTGGGAAGTGGTTAACAAGACGTTAACATCACAAGACAAAATGAAGCTGATCAGGGATCGGAAGTGTCTATGGTGCTGTGCACCTGGTCCCACCTTCAAGGAATGCAAGAAGCGAATATCCATAGTACTCATACGCACCGCCACACAAGTCCTATCCCTGCAATACACTAGGAAACCAGTTATCGCTAAGAATAATTACAGGGGCAAAACCAAGGCAAAAGCCCAGTCTACTGAAGAATTAGACTACAGCAGGGTGTGGGTCAATGTTAACGGCCACCCTGCATTAGTCCTTGTGGATTTGCAGACGACTGGCGGAGATCTCATCAACGCACAATTCTACACCTATACGGCCTACCCACTTATGGAATTGATAAGAAGTCACTCAACAGCGTGATCAAACGATCAAAGGGTGTGATAGAAAATGCATGTGATGTCCAAATGGACTATGCAGGATATAGGGAAACAAGAACTTTATATGTAGCTTATTTTGCAGGTTGGGATATGATACTAGGCAAGTCAGCGCTTACAGCTCTAAATACCTTAATCCCAGCAGGACCAAAGCCTGTCACCATCCTCCCTGAAGGGATGGCACGCTTTGTACTCAAGGAATGGAGGAAGGCAGGGCTTTCTATGGCGCAAGTCATATCTGCTGCACTCACAATAGAAGACGATGTATCAGACTATCTTCTACCACTCTTCGAATTCATGGTTTTAGCTATGAGTTACGGAGAAAGTCGGGAATTGAACCACTTCGTTGCATGCGCCCAACTATTTCCGGCAACCACACCCAACGAGTTGCCACCCCTCAGACCTATCAACCACCAAATATGCCCGAAACCCGGCTCTAAATGCGTACCAATATGACGACCTTCACCCTCCAAATTTTACGCAGAACTCACAAGACAGCTTAGCGAAGAAGAAGTCTCAGGCCGGATTTATCGTGCAGAACATAATACCAATGCAGTAGTTCTGTTCGTACAAGCCAAACTAGATAATTCCACTAAACCCTGGCCCATCCTAGATGCCAGGGATCGGAACTAAGCGGTTGATCCCAATCACCCACCCCTACGGAGCATTGAGGAACTCATGGAGCTAGTCGCCGCTCGGAAATACTGAAGCAAGATCTACCTAGCAGACATGTACCACAATATCAGAATCGAAGAAGACTCGGAACAACACTCCACGTTCCAGACACACATCGGATATTACAACAATCGCATTTTTCAATAAGGCGACTGCAACGCTCCTGCCACCGTGGTACAAGCTATGTACAAAATCTTTAAGGAGATGATCTTCAAGGACCTTGTCATTAATAGCGATGATATTATTATCTTTTCAGATACTTATGACGAACATGTAGCTACTTTACGGAAGGTTTTACAACGACTCCCAGACGAGAAGTTTTGGTTGAAGGGTAGCAAATGCCAGTTTTTCTCTAAATGTGTAGATATATTGTGATATATATTAACTTCGGATGGTTTACATATGTATCCTCAGAAGCGCAAGAAAGTATTGGACTTCAAGGTTCCCAGCAACCGCTGGGAATTAAGAGGAATACTCGGAGTTGTCATATTCCTAAGCAAGTTTTGTCCAGAATTGGCCTCCTGATCAAGCACCCTGTCAGAACTACAAGGCGAAAACGCACCCTAGAGATGGACGGACACCCATGCCAGGGCATTCGAGAACATCAAGCAACTTGTGAATTCTCCACAGATTCCGAAACCCTGGGACCACTTCTTGGAGGCGCCAAAATGCCTGGTATGTGATGCTAGTGATATTGGACTAGGATCCTGGATAGAACAAGGAGAACTAGAAACAATTCGACCCTGTCGTATTCACTCTGAGAAATTCAGCCCCGCACAGCCGAAGTACCCCACCTACCAAAAGGATGTAATTCCTATTGTTGCCTCCCTGAAGTTTTTTGAGACTCAACTCCAAGACCACAAATTCACGGATCTCACAGATCATCAACCACTACTCTGTTTCCTCCGACCACGACAAACATCTCAGAAGCTGGCCCGATGGCAAGCTTACATGTGAGAATTCGACTTGTTCCTTGAACATACAGCTGGAAAAGAAAACCTGTTGGCAGAGGCTCTCTTCAGTAAGCATAAATACTCCCCCAATCCCACCGAGGAACAAGACTTCATCCCTCCAAGCATCGATCGTACAGAAGACAACAGCAACCTTCCAGACACTTCTATCACTACCTACAACCTTTCTATCTCTCCCATACCAGAAGAAATCACAATGGTTTCCCGAGGCTGTATCAACTTCAAGCACACGAACTGCGACTACAACAAGTGCGCAGGCCGTGATGAAATCCTTGGTCACCCCCCCTCTTGACCGTATCTCGACGACGAGAATGACGGAGACTATGAAGATTATGACGATATCAAGGAGGGAGAAATGCAATCAGATGAGGATGCTCTCTCCAACATCCCCGAAGAAATCTTTGACGAGTATAAGTTCGATCCTCACCCCCACGTTGTTGAACATGATCAATTAAATGGTTATCATCACGTCAGGGCTCCCGCAAATGACCACACCTCTGTCACCAACAATGACAATATTCCCACCATCATTACAGACATTATCAATGACGCCTGGGAACACTACAATCAGCATCGAGAGCAACACAATGCGGATTATCACGACTACTACTGCCGCTCGCATGGTAGCTCACACCAGAATGGGAATGACTACTTTCCTACCACCAGATGCTCAGTTTGCGGAACCTATGGACACGGATGTTTGGACTGCACTCTAGCGGAGGTAGTTTATCAGAAGGAGAAGGAATTCCAGTCGAGTCAGCGAGACTCATGGTAAATGAAGGCTACCACTATCCCTCCTAACAACACCCCCTCCTCTGAGACTCCCGATATTGACATTCCAAAGCTTAATATTAAAGAAGCTCCTAACCGCGCTCATATGTGGTCCGCAGAAGAATGGGCAATCAGGAACACTCCTATTGCCCGCCACCAACCATGGGTTCAGCAAACCGAACAAAAAAACCCTTGGTACTACAATATCAAGATCGTAGCAGATGAGGAAAGACGCTGCTTCCTCTCTGCCGCAGTTACCACCATATCACAATGCAAGGCAGCTTCTGGAGAAGCTAGCGGATCAAATCAAATTCATAACACACTCCTATCCCCCACTAATCCTATGAGATATGTGCCAGGAGTGGTATTTATGCGCCAACAACATCACACATCTAATGAGGAGAACCACCACGTTCCAGACCTTCAAATACAGGAGAAGACGTCAATTCCTCCTGCCCCCACTGCCATTCGTCGGTGCAACTCCTGCAAAGGCGAGGGACACTATGCATCAACATGCAAAGGATAATGCAAGGCAGACTCAGACCTTCGGTATAGAATCGTGCCATCAACCAAAATGGCAAACATATACCTCGATCTCAATGACGGCCCAAAAGATGACCCTGACTTCTATCTCGTTGCTCACGTTGACAAAGATGATAGAATGAGGGATGCATTCATCACATGTATTAGGATATGCCTCATGTGGAGGGAGCTCTACAATGCTCCAGAAGGGAAGAAAGAAGTAAGCAAGAACAATTGGTTCTTGTACAAGAAGAATGAGAAAGGAGAATGAAGGCTGGTTTTACCAAGCACATTTGATATGATCGGTAAGAACTACCTCGAAGATGCAATCAAGGAAGCTCATGATGCTACGGCACATGGCGGAGTTGAGAAATCGTTGAAATGGTTGACTGATAAGTTCATTTGCCAGCCATTTTCAAGGCTCGTTAAGCAATACGTGGCCACTTACGATACCTGGCAACGGACAAAGTATAGCAACAAGCCACCACTAGGACAAGTAAGTATTTTATATGTTCCTGCAAGAGCCTAGACGGATATTGCGATGGATTTTCTTAAGATGTCATCTGTTTTCACTTATTGCTCTACTTTATACCCTAACATTCCTTTGGAAGACGATCATGTGGTTTGTTTTTCGAGACTTTGGATGATTGTCTGTAGACAATTAGGATTTATGTTTCTCATTCCAGTTTCTGATAACCTAATGGCAGAGAAGTGCACTGATACCTTTGATACACACATTGCTTCTATTATTGGTTATCCCTATTATATTGTTTTTGATCGAGACACTGTCTTTATGTCAGACCATTTCAAGGATTGGGCAGGAAGAAAGAGAATCAAGTTGGAACCGTCTACCGCATACCACCCTCAGACGGACGGTCAGTCAGAAATTCCCAACAAAGCAATCCTCCAAGCCGCACGAGCATGCAAGGTCGAAGTAAACGAATAGCTGCACAAACTCTCAGAGATTCAGCTCAAGTTGAACTCTCGGGACAACACCGCAAGACAACACAGTCCATTCTTTTCACTGTTAGGCTTTGAGGCAAAGCTAGGTCCTTCTTCCTTCCCCTAACCGATCACTCCTTATACTACTGCAGAGGAACGTCATCTTGACACCTCTCACAACCCAAATTTCTGCAAAGTCAAGCATGCAAAACAAGCCAACAAGAAGCTGTCTGTTCCACCACTTCTTTTGGCCGGCCAAAAGGTTCTACTCTCTACGGAGAACCTCAACCTCTTAAACACATCTAGGAAACTCAAACCTAGATGGGTCGGACCCTTCCGCATCCCACACGTCAACAAGAAGCGGAACAACTATGCATTCGACCTATCAACGGACAGTCGACTCTCTCTTATCCACAATATCTTCCACATCAGCAAGATCAAACCTTACGTTAAAAATGATTCAACCAACTTCCCAGGTCGTCACGAAGAACAACCTGGTGAAGCAATGGAAGGAAGATGGGAAGTCGAAAGGGTACTTGAATTCCGTACTGCTTCTCGTACCGGCAAAAGCCAATACTTGGTATGATAGAAAGGGTATGGAAGTGATGAGAATGAGTGGATCAACTTTGAAGACATCAGCCTTGAAATCGTTCAAGACTTTTGGACAAGCGGAAACTATTCCAACACCTTCAAGCAACCAAGATCCTCCAAGAAACACAAGAAGCGTCATATTCGAGAAACCCTCAAGTCAATTGTTCAAACTGAACGAGACAGAGTTCTCGCCCTCAGTCCTGACAACCAAGACCTCACCCCCGCTGCTACCAACCTTGCAGAAGATATCTTTAATGTTTTCCTAAAGTACTGATTCGCGTTAGTTGAATTCACCTGGCAATCCCGCGTTCCTTCCTGTTGTTTTATTTGTCATTCTGAATTGACAATGGAAGAAGGTATGGCAAACAAAGTGTATATTGGATGTTTTCATTGTTCCTTATGTCATGAATGTTTACTATGGATGATTTGGAAGTTATGTTGGTCTTCTCGCTGTTGATTGCAAAGATTGCTACTCTCATAGCGGTCGTGGTTGCAATTGTTATTTCGGAGTACCTCCAGCTTGTGCAACACAACAAGAGTAGGAAATCCTTTTTAGTGGGGAAGTGTAACGGAACACCGTTTCTTATAATTGTCTTAGTGCGCATTTCCTAACACCTATCATGGATACCAGATAGCTTAGGCATGGTACCTTACGTACTATTACCTTGAGCGTATCCGGTCCTTATGTACTTTTCCTTTATCATGATGCATTACGCATCCACACCTATATTTCTGAGTACTGGAGGCCTGACCTCCCACACCTGTATTTATGCTCATAGAGAAGTGCTTTCTGGAAAGGCCAGAAAGCAGGTTTTCTGGAAAGGCTAGGAAACAGGTTTTTCAGACTCCAGAAGGCTTGGCGGCTAGTATAAGTACTAAGCCGTTCCGCCCTTCTGGAGGAGGATTCTCAGACCAGATAACTTCAGAAAGAGTTCAGACAAGCATTACATAGCTTCAATACTTAGAGATTACACCTGTTAATTCTCTTCCCGCTTGGGAAATCTGTATGCTCTCAAAGACCCTCTGAGTCCTTGATTTAGCGGTATCAATAACAGACATACATTATCACTCTGGTGATAGTATAGGCTCTGTTAAACGGCTCGCGGTGCTACTATTGGCATCGCCCATTACAATGTGGCACACGGCTATGCAATGTGCAATAGCCGAGTTTAGTGTATATAGACCTGGTGAAACAGGTATGGACCGATTTGCTCGGTTTTGTGAATAGGGTGTCGTGCTACCAGCCTTGGCCCCCCGCGGGCAGATCAATTACCACAAGAAATCATGTCGGAGTGCACTAAATAAGCTGATTCAAGATGTGACAAAGAACTTCCGAAAATCGAGTCAGGCAACGTTGGAGGCCATTGCCGACACACGAGCAACATTTTCTACAGATAATCCCAATATAACAATTGAGCCAGTGGATCGGTTACCAGATATGGGGGCTCCCACAGCGGATCCTACGTACATGCCAGCTAACCAGGGGTCTACTAAGGCGAGAACAGAGTCTGCCGCAGAGAGGCAGAGAGCTGCTACCAGACCAGCAAGGCCAGATGCTACCCCTGTTCGAGAACGAGCCCTAGCGAGACCCCTTTCAGTACTGGTAATTTTTCCGCCACCAGTGCCAGGTAGGCGCAGTCGCAAACAGCCACTCGGGCCCAAGGAGCCTCTTCCGGCTCCCCCGCTGGCACACCATGGCCCCCACATGGTCGACTTCCAATTGGAGCTGGCTCCAATGGTACCGTTACATACTCTTGGTGGTACAGGACTAGCAGCGTCCCCGACTGAGCCAGCTTCCTCGAACAGTGCGGTCTCAAAACTTGCCAAGCCAAAGGGCAAATTAACTACCAACTGTATAGTTACAGATAAGGATAGAAAGGCTGCCAAGGGTACAATGGTAGGCAAGGTTGCAAAAGAACCCACCGTGAAAGGTGCAATGCCGGTGCCGGCAAAGGAGGCAATACTAGCCAATGAGGTAAGACCTGCCAAGCCGCCAAAGGGAGTCAAGCGTCCAGTGCCAGGAATAGGAGTCAAGAGTACACAAGCCACCACGACTTCTTTGTCTGTCAAGGGTCCGACGGCGCCTAACCTAGCTAGGACTAAACGAGATGGGAAGGCAAGTAAACGGGGACCAGCTAGCAAGAGAAATCCAATCGCCCCTACGCCTACGGAAAAACCGGTTGCCAAGTCTGTAGCGGCTGCCAGGCGTATCCCAGCAACCGGGGGTGAACAGGGTACACAAGCTGCACTAAGGCTAGCGAGTGGAACTGAGGAGGCAGGCCGTCCCAGCAGCCAACGGCTGTCCCTTGCAGGCTCTAGGGAAGATTCGGGAGGCTACAGCAGATATTGCCGGAAAGTTAGCTCGGAGACGGCTCACATGTTCTGAGGAGCACTAGGGAGGTGATTGCAGGGAGAAGAGGAAGCCGTGGGAAGGCTGGTAAGTGAATATATAACCTAATTGAAGAATCGCACTAACTGCCTGTACAAGGTACAGTCAATCGGAGTCAGGCACAGACTATTGAAGATAGTGCAGATAAGAGTTGGGATTTGGGTACAGGTGATGAGCGTGGCCATGGGGATAGTAGTCAATGGAAAAATGAGGGAACCGCAGGCAATTTGGTGGAGGATAAGGGGAATGAGCAAGAGGGTGTTGTGGAGGGGCTAGTGGAGAAGCCAGGGGATAAGCTAATGGATTCGGGGGAGGAGTCAGAGAATCCTGCGGAGGTGGGTGGGGAGGTGCATGCGCTAGAACCAGCGGATGAGCCAGTGGATGATGAGGATGATATAGAGTACTACGACAGGGATGGTAGCGGCAACGGTGGCGATGAAGAGAATTGAGGCAGGACTTGTATGTGTGTGGGGTGGATTTCATTGTCATTGTTGTATATTGATTGGTGATATCGGGAATTTTGTGTATGTTTACTGTGGAATTTTTTTGTTGGAGTTAGTGTTAAGGGATGTCTGTGGTTTTGGATAGTGTGGTAGGGCATTCAAGGGTGGTTGGATCTCTTGTCTAGGGCTGGTTGGATCGGAGGTGGGGGCGGATGAATAGACTTGATACAGTAAGGAGACTGGAATTCTTCGGACTCAAACAGCTACACTACATACAGGCAGCACAAGGCCAAACCGTTCACAATGATAGGTAGTGATACAAAAGTAGGCTCATTCCACACCGAGTGTCTTCAGACTCAACAAAGAAGTTAGGGAATAACAGCTTCCAATGGGGGCTTTAATCATACCCACAGAATCCTCGCACGTATTACGGAAGTGTTTGAATCCTCCACTCTATGACCTCTCTGCCGCCCCAGGGTCTCCTCCACCCCAGGTTCTTGTCCATTTCAGGATCTTCTGTTAAACAAGATTTTCAGCATCCCGAGATGCCTCGAAAGAGCAAGGGTAAAGAAATCGCGACTCACAAGGGTCAGGCTTCAAGCCACGATCTAAATAAGGTCTCCACCACAGTTAAGAATGCATGTGGGTCCTCCGAGTTCAGTCCAGTTATCAAATTTCCTTCCAGTTCATCCGCCAAAGACACACCTGCCCAGGAAGTAATGGAAGGAATAACAAGCGACACACAGGCTACGGAAGCAGGTGAATCGAGTGTCGCATTAGATAATAGTCCTTCAGCAGCAACCATACGATAGGAAAAGGATACAAGTGGCAGCCCACCAGGGAAACCAACGATAGTAAGCAATTCGAAGCCGAACAGGGAACTAGTTGCTGATTAGGATCAGGGCACATCTAGGGGATCCGCCGTGGGAACTTCAATTTCCAAAGGGAATGTTGAATCAGCACCAGCAATTCCCCAGGAATCCGCAATAATATACAGATATGCTCGATATGGTCTCACGGAAAAAGGGAAAAAAGCCAACAGGCAGAACCGATCAGTAACCCAGTTCTTGGGGGTCCTGCGAGATCTGATTAAATTGGCAGGCAATTGTATGGATTATATAACTCTTTTCGAGGAGCTATAGCAGGATGCACAATGTACCGAAGAGATCCTGGATAAGCTGTGGCAGGATGCAGAAAGGGAACATGACAAGGATTATACTCCTGACAAGAAGATTGATGCATATGTAAGTCACTAAGGGTTACATTATTTACAAGATAGATACTGAAAGTGAGAATATAGTTTCGAAGTGTGCAATCCCGGACGTGGTTATACCTGGCTTATGAGGCGAAGAACAATATTGCATTCTTTTATAAATTTGACCAGAATGCCTCCCGAAAGTACATAGGGAAACATGAGACTAAGTTGTTAAAGAGGGACAGGTATACCTGTGCAGGGAGCCATCGTAAGGTATGTATAAATGTGCAGTTAAGTACCGAAGGGATCTGACGGCAAGTGATACAGACTTGGGGCTGTTGGTTTAGAGCGGATGAAGTAGTCGAGTTGATATACCACCAGTACTTCAACGGCACGAAAAAACTCTGGAATATCGACAATGGATTCCTGAAGACTATAAGTGGTCCCTTCCTGTGCTTGATCTTTGCAGCCCTCCACAATGCGCACAGTACCTGTGAAACCAGTGAATATAGTATCTCGGTCGATTTTAGCTATGGCAATACACTCGGTGGGTCAGGGTATAATAAAGAGCCTTTGTCGAGTGGCTAGCATGCCTTAGACGTATATAAACGACTTTATGATCAGTGGCAAATCTACCCGAGCTGAGTTTAAGAAATGCTGCTGAAGGTTATGCAGTAGGATATTGTGGAGAAAGGGCAGAGCAAGGGAAAGAAGGTGAAGTTTGAGCAGGACAAAGCTTATCATGTGGACACGGAGGAGATAGGGGAGTTGGCCAAGAGCTTGGAAGATCAACTAGAGAGTGCAGGTTTGGGGAAAACTCACTCAAGTAGAGATGAGGAGGATGAAGGTAGCACCATAGAGAAGGACTTGTGGGTAAATGCGCAGGCGACTCGGGTCGGAGAGCAGGAAGATGAGGATAGTGATGAAGACAAGGAAAATGAGGAGGGATAGGAACCTGAAGGGGACACGGAGGTGAAACAGGATTACTCTTAGCGGAATATATGTTACGAGGAGAGGTTGAAGTAAATGGCTGAGAGGCTCCGGGACTGGGATAGGGAAAATGAGGGGATCTAGGACAGGGGTGTGAAGGCTGGGTATAGGGACTCCAGCGATATCATTGGTGGAAGGTCTATAGTGGTTTTTATGTTTTTGTTGTATCTTGTCAGTCTTGTGGCCGGTTGTGTTTATAAACGAATTTTATGATAATATGTTTTGGAAAGCATGTAGGGTGATGCGGGGTGTTAGTCGGAATGGGCATAGTTATTTGGAGTATAATTACAATATAAGGGATTGGGTCAGGCTAGAGACTTGGGTGGGACCGGCTGGTATCGAGCGTGGGATGAGGCATGTTCGGTCAGGAGGAGGTAAGGATGGTAGGGATTTGGCTACGGATGTGGGTGGATAGGAATTGTTATCAGGGAGAAGAGGAAGGAGAAGGATTGGGGGAATACTAAAGAGGTATATCTTTAGGATGTAGATAATGCGGAATGGTTAGATAGGTTGATAAAAGGGAATAGGATAGAAGGAGAGAAAACTCAAGATCGAGTGCACAATATGCAAGAAGGGGAGGAGATTTATAGCGCAATTGATTTGGCTAAGGCAGATAACGTGCAGAATAAAGGACTTGGAGGGGCCAGAGGTAGAATGAAGGTGGATGATGAGGAATGGTTTTGCAGCAAGATTGGTCTCCCCTCAGCAGTGCCATCTTCTGTACCAATGTGACCCTGATGCCAGACTTCCTGTGTCTCCACTCGGTGGCGTCTTCCCATTAACCAATGTCGCCTTGAAGCCAGGCTCTCTGTCTCTCACCTGGTGGCGCGCTTCCCTTGACCAAAGTCTCCCTGACGCCATGCCTCTGGAGTCTCCCCTGGGGGCGTCCCTCCTATGACCAATGTCGCCCTGACTTAGACTATTAGTGTCTAAGGTGTCCTCTCCCTAACCGGACTTTGAGATTGTCAGCTTGCCTCCCGGGGCGCCGGTGGCGCCTAAGGCACCAGGGGCAAGCTAGATTCTTTGCTGATTACTCTGAGTGCTATATTGCCTATTATCTTTTCCCCGCCTGCATGATACGCTACATAGAGTATTCTTTTTTCCATATATTCTCTATAGTCCATTTGTATATCACATGCTATTTTTCTGACACACTTTGGTTTCTTAATTACGGTATTAAGTGACTTCCTGTCGATAACATAGGTACCTAGACTATGTAGGTGCAGGAATGGTATACTGATAAGATCTCCGTAATTGTTCTGTAAATCCATAAGGGCTAATGCAGGATAGCCGTTAATTTTCACTCGAACCCTGCTGTAGTCTAATTCTTTGTTTGACTTGGGTTTTGCTTGGTTTTGCCCTTGTAGTTATTCTTGGTGATAACCGGTTCGTTAGAGTATTGCAGTAATAGGGCTTGAACAGCACAACCTATGAGTTCCTTGTATATTCACTTCTTGCATTCCTAGAAAGTGTGACCAGCTGCATGGTACCATTTGCACTTTCAATTCCTGATTAACTTTATCTTGTCTTGTTATATTAATATCTTGTCAACTACTTCGCTGTTAAGATCCTTGGTGCTTGTTATTTTCATAGCAAGTGTCCTTCCAGAGTTAGAACTTATATTTCTTCCTATGTGTCTTTCAATCCCTGCAGGTTTTGTGACTGGAGTTTGGAACTAGTTGAGGAGTTGGCTAGCGTGCAGGTTTATGTGTTATGGAGATATGCCTATATTTTCGCTTAGCCTCATGTGATTCCACCTTCTTGACCAGGTCGTTAAACCTCCAAGAATCAAGTATTTATGGAACCAGTGTAGTTTTCATGTATTCTGGCATGTGGTTCAGGATTTTCCTTTTTCGGAGTTCTTTTAAGCTGCATTAATTTCCACCTTATTAATGACTTTAATCCAAAGTTCTTCCAACCAGTGGGTAAAGCCTTTGATACTCTTCTTTCGTCCATCCTTGGCTTCTAATATAGACTTCCATTCCTTACAAATATACTTCACGCTCGTTCTTCTCACTATTAGAAGAATTAAACGAAAGAATAGCAAGAGCTACATAGCTACTTCCTGTTCCATTCAACACCAGATTCCCAACAGGGAAGGCATAACTACCTGTTTTCTCAACTAAACGATCTTTAGTTTGCATCAGCTCAAAACTCGAGGACCTTGAGCATCCTACTTCTTCTACATAAGTAGACCACCTTACGGTCTTCTTGCTACCACCCTCACTATCTCCAAAACCTACCATTAGAAAGAGCATATTGAGTATTGTTGGTATTACCCACACCTCCAGAGTAACTAATATTGTGGAAGTGGAAGAAAAAAAGAAACTAGCATCCATGCTCTCCTCGGGTACCACTATCCCCCCTACATATCGACCAGGTATCCGAACCATAGTAATGAAAAGTTGATTAAAAATTCCTTTTATCCGTAGTGATGTACTTGTCACAACAGCATACTGACAAGGAGAAAAAATAACTTTTTACATCCAAATGAATAAATGACATTATTACTCCCAGGATAGACAGGCCGTACACCAAGAACAAGTCACGAAGTTTAGGTATGATTCCTGAAGATATCAAAATGCTAATTTAGGATACACAACGAAAGAAATTAGACACCCCTGAACTAGAGATATCGGAGGAATCAGTCAAACCTCCACCACTCACCATCTACACCACTAATGTCCTTAAACCAGGAGAAGCCTCTCCTATCACAACATGGAAATTTAAGTCACCTTCTATGCCAGAAGGAAACTGGAAGAAAGATGCAGTCACAAAAACATAAAATTCTTGTCTTTACTCAAATGCTTAGATACCTTCCATGTTTTCAACCAAAAGACATTCAACTGCTATCCAAAGCAATAATAAAATACATCCTTTGGAAAACAACTATTTCATTCCAAAGTAAGGACTTGTAGCTTAGCACAGTGCTAATGGAGCGTCTACAACGCCTCAAGATTACCCAACTTAGAGAACTTCACTAGGTTCGGATTGAATAGGATGATATTATATTCTTCATACTATATGGTCAGCACCTCCTTCTGCCAATTGTACTAGGACAGTTAGTGGACCCACCTATAGGCAAAGGACCAAAAGGACAAGACAGAAGGGACCCTTATAATACGTCAACCTGATAATGCTCCATATGAGAAGTTAGAACACTATCTTAAACTAACGTTATGCCATAATATGACATTATGTAATATACCTCCAAATAGGGCAAGAAAGGTAATGGAGAAGACGATCATGATGCTACTCCTCTAGTAGAACTAGAGACAACAGCAGGTGGAGTAGATGACGACAGAAACGATAGTAGCTTTGGCACTAGTAACTTTAGTGGTAGATCATTAATAAATATTCAAAGGAGGACACGTAAACTAAATAAGATCAAGAAGATTAACATATATGCAATTCGAGGTGAGACACCAGAACAACAAGAATGGGAAACGACTACAGGAATTTTGAGACCTGAAATATCATCAAAAGTGTCCAAAAGAACGAAAGGCATCAAGATTGATTGTCTAGAAAAACTTAACAGTGGAAGTAAGAAATGACGGGAATCCTAGTATCTTGACACTGGGGTCCACACAATATAGCAATGGTTAAGTATTAATAGTATAGGTGTGGAATCAAAGGAAGTGTTGAACTTTATTGAATTCAAACTGCAAAGCAGCCCACTTACTACTTATAAGCACCACCTTATCAAAGTAAAGGACAAGACATCCTTTTGCAGCCTTATACTAGTGCTGCCGGAATTCCACCTCACCTCCACCAGCAAGGACCTTCAATGGAAGAAGTAGGAGTTGCTATCACCAAACAAAAATGGATGACATATAGGTCTCAAAACCTTTACTAACTCGTTGGAAGAACTTCAGGAAAAATACACAGAGAAAATGGAAACCCATATATATCGGAAGAAGTCAAATGCAGGTAATTACTAAACTACCTACTGGAATACATAGAAAACGTCTTGGTTCCACTAATACTTGATTCTTGGACATTCAATGATCTGGTCAAGAAGGAGAAATCATATGAGGCCACACGGAAACATGTGTATTTTCCAACTACATCTAAACCTGAACACCACCTAACTATCCAACCAGCTCCGAACCATAGTCATAATACCTGCAGAAATCGGAAGGGAGACAGGAAGAAAATAAGTTCTAACCTTGAAGGACCCCTTCTATGAAAAGAATAAGAAACAACCATCCCCACTGGGAAGTAGTTGACAAGGTATTAACATAACAAAGCAAGATGAAGTTGATGAGGGATTGTAAGTATCGACAGTTCTGTGTACCTATCTATACCTACAAGGAATTCAAGAATCTAAATTCCAAACAACCTATGCGCACGGCCGCACAAGCCCTCTCTCTCCAACACACCAAACCAATCATCACTATGAATAACTAAAAGGGCAAAACCTAAGTAAAGCCCTAGGTTAATAAAGAATTAGACTAAACTAAGGTTCAAGTCAAGATTAATAGCCACCCTCTATTAGGCCTTATGGATTTATAAACCACTGGCAGAGATATCATCAACTTACAGTTGGTATATCTATGCAGTCTACCTAGCTAGAGTATCAACAAGAAGTCATTTAACACTGGGATTAAAGGTATAGAAGAGTATGATAGAAAAGGCAAATTGTAATGGGCGATGCCAATAGTAGCACCGCGGGCCGTTTAACAGAGTCTATACTATCACCGGAGTTATAGTGTATGTCTGTTATTGGTTCCGCTAAGTCGAGGACTCAGAGGGTCTTTAAGAGCATACAGATTTCCCAAGCGGGAAGAGAATTAACAGATATAATCTCTCTATATTGAAGCTATCTAAGGCTTGTCTGAACTCTGT
>Ga0307511_10002684_pt1 | contig 18540 bp, 15 predicted proteins | sample 13_EM_MG_FD_200266 | JGI IMG/M metagenome (GOLD analysis project Ga0307511, IMG submission 200266) | Populus trichocarpa ectomycorrhiza microbial communities from riparian zone in the Pacific Northwest, United States - 13_EM | ecosystem: Host-associated > Plants > Roots > Unclassified | place... | reverse complement strand
ACCTGAATCGTGGTGACTCCGCCCGGGCTGATCTTGAATTCGTAGGCACCGGTCACGCTGGGGCCGTCAAGCAGCGCATCGAGAACGATCTCGGTTGCGTTGGGCGTCGGTTCCTGCAACCACCATTCGCAGAAGTCGGGAAATTCCTCCTTTTTGCCGGTGGCTTCCGTGCTGAGCGCCACTCCCCGGGCGGTGAGGCCGTAAACCTGGTCTTTGGCCAAGGCCCGAAGATAACTCGCACCCTGGACAGAAAAGAAGCCATCAAGGGAATCGGGTTTATTGATCGGGTAACGCAGATAAAAGCCGGAATACCCCAGTTTTTCAGGGATGGGGGAATCAAAATGAAGACCGGAAAAACGGAATTGGGCGGGAGAGTAGACGAGGGGGTGGGCCCCTTTCCGATCGACGGCATTGATGGGCGGGGCGTGAGGAAACGCCTTGCTCACGTGATAAAAATCGACCTGGAAGGGGAGTCCCTTTTTTCGCCACAAGCGATAGGTGTCATTCCAGAAAATTCCGTACTCCTGTTCCAGCGTGAGGCTTTTCAACTGGGGGGGCAGAACATTAGGAAGAGGGACGTATTTTGCCTGCGCCCGTTTTTTCGCCGCTTCTTCTACTTGGGTAAAGCTAAAGCGTGGCTTGTGGCCGGCGCGAAACGTCAGCACAAGCAGGAACGCCGTGACAATAGCCAGGATGAGGTGGAGTCGCATGATTTTTAAGACAGGGTCATTCGATGCTTCGTCAGGTTCGCAATGACAGGCTATTTAATTAAAGGATCGGGATAGGTTCTTAACAGGTTATTCCGTTACTTCAAATTGTGCGCCATTGCTAGCTTCAGAGCTTCCGCCTACCCAAACCTGATATTTGGTCGGTTCGATGACCCGTGCCATGTCGAGGTTGTAGTAGGAGAGTTCCTTGAAACCCAGGGTAAATTCGAGTTGCTTGGACTGGCCCGGATTAAGGGCCACGCGCTGAAATCCCCTCAATTCGCGCACTGGCTCTTCCACGCTGCCGCCTGTGTTGCGGATATAAAGCTGGGCGACTTCCACGCCCGCCACGGGGCCGGTATTCTGGACTTCGACACTCACTCGGATTTCCGTTGGTGGTGAAAAAAAGCGGCCCTTGGGCGGATGGGTCAGGAGTTCGGCGGAAATTGTGGATTGATTGAGTTTTATCTTCGAATAGCTGAAGTGGGTGTAGGAAAGGCCGTGGCCGAAGGGAAAGAGAGGAGCATTGGTCTCATCGATGTAGCGTGAAAAATATTTGTCCTCACCGGTGGGCGGATGGGTGAGGTCGATGTCATCGGCGGGACGTCCCGTGGGAAGTTGATTATAAAAGAGCGGTTCCTGGCCGACGGCGCGGGGAAAAGTGGCGGTGAGTTTGCCACTCGGGTTCACATCGCCGAAAAGGATATTGGCCACGGCGGGTCCGGCTTCAATGCCCGGATACCACGCTTCGAGGATGGCCGGAACTTTTGCGGCAGCCCATTTGATCGCGAGGGGGCGTCCATCGAAAAGGACGAGTACGGTGGGTTTTCCCAGACGGGTGACTGCTTCCAATAAATTTTCCTGATTGCCAGGCAAGTCGAGTCGCGTCAGCGAAGACGATTCCCCCGTCATGGTGGAAGCCGCTTCGCCCAGCGCGAGAACGATGACGTCAGCCTGTTTCGCCGCTGCCATGGCCTCGGTGAAGCCTTCATCGGAATCGGTCAGGGTGTCGGTGCCCTTGGCATAGAGCAATTTTGTTTTGGTCGAATCGCAACGGCTTTGTAGGGCGGTCCGCAAGGTGACGACATCTTTTGCCTCACCTGCTGCCGGCCACGAGCCGAGCATGTCAGTGGAAGAATCGGCGAGCGGGCCGATCAGGGCGATGGTCGGGATGGTTTTGGCGAGGGGCAGCACCGGCTGAAGGTAAGGAATGGTGGGATTATTTTTGAGCAGAACGAGTGTCTCCTCCGCGGCTTTACGGGCCAGCGCGCGCTTGGCGGGTGTGGCGAGATAAGGAGTCTTGGCTTCATCCGCATAAGGATGGTCGAACAGGCCCAGCGCAAATTTTACCCGCAGGATACGCCTCGCCGCTTCATCGATCACCGATTCCGGCAGTTGGCCGGAGCGGACCAGCGGGGCGAGTTTCGTGCGATAGAGATCGCTCATCATGTCCATGTCGACGCCGGCCGTGAGGGCCTTGCGTGCGGCGATGGCCCCGGTACTGGCGACGCCATGGTTGATCAATTCATGTACCGCGCCGTAATCGCTGACCACGGGGCCGTTGAACCCCCATTCATGGCGCAGGATTTTTGTCAGCGTGAACGGGTTCGCCGTGGCCGGAACGCCGTTGAGCGGATTGAACGCGCTCATGACCGTGGCCGCGCCCGCTTCGATCGCGGCATGGTAAGGTGGGAGATAAACCTGTCGCAGGGTTAGCTCGGACATGTCGACCGTATTGTATTCGCGCCCCGCGTTGGGTGCCCCGTAGGCGGCGAAATGTTTCACGCAGGCGGCGACCGCATCCGGCTTGCCCAAGTCATCGCCCTGGTAGCCTTGAACGTAGGCTTTCGCCAGGATGGAGCCGAGCCAGGTATCTTCGCCCGCGCCCTCGGTGATGCGTCCCCAACGCGCGTCTCGTGCAATATCGACCATGGGCGAGAAAACCCAGCGAACGCCATCATCGGCTGATTCTTCCGCCGCGACCCGGGAGACCTGCTGCACCAGATCGGGGTCGAAGCTCGAGGCCAGGGCCAGCGGTACGGGGAAAATCGTCCGTTCCCCGTGGATCACGTCGTAGCCGAAGAGCAGGGGAATATGGAGCGGGCTTTTTTCCACCGCCACGTGTTGATAATGATTGGTCAGCTTGGCGCCGACCACGTTGAACAAGGAACCGACCTGGCCCTTGGCGATCAATGAGTCGTAATCGTCATTGCCCGCGCCTATCCCGGTTTTGATCCCGCCGGTATACTGGGTCAATTGACCGACCTTGTCGTCGAGCGACATTTTTGCGAGTAGCTTTTCCACGCGGGCATTCAAATTTTTGTCCGCCATTTGGCTGTTCGACGGTGCGCCGGTCGGGACAAGTGTTTTTTTCGATGTTCCTTCGCCGATCAACCAGGTTATGGACATCAAGCCCAGGGGCAACAGCACGAGCAAAAGCACGAAAGCAGTGACAATGCAGATTTCACGCGGAGGGAGGCGGATGAGGATGACGCGGCCTTGGTTGGGCATTTTTAAAGAGGGTTTTGAGTGCAGACAGCTTTGCTTTTTACTATATTCAGTCTATTGACTGAGCCTATGATGAATTTTCTCTTTTCGAATAAAGTGGGCCCGATGGGATTTCTCGGGCGCCTGATTCTTGCGTTCATCATATCGGGTGTGGCGGGAGATTTTGTTCACATGCAAAGCGCGAAACAGCGCATGCCCTCGACGGGAGCGATTGTGGTTGTGACGATTTTCGGTTTGATTGCGCTGGGCGGGCTTTTTTACCTGGTGCGTTTTGGCATCATGGCGAGGTTGCGTTCCATAGGATTATCGTCGTGGTACACTCTTCTCGTCTTCGTGCCGGGCATCGATGTCCTGTTTTTGTTTTTTTTGTGCTTTTGTCCGGTGAAGGCTTTTGTCAGGAAAAGTCGTCGGTAATTATTTCATTATGAGCCCGCGCCATCTTTGGCGTTTATGTTTCTGCCTTTGCCTGCTGGCCAGCCTGACGGGTTGGGCTTGGGCGGGCGATCTTTTTACCATCGCCGCTCCCGCCTTTGCGCAAGGCAAACCCATTCCACCCCAATATGCACGAGTGGGACGAAATATCTCCCCGGAATTGCAGATGGCCCACGTTCCAGCCGCAGCGCATTCCCTCGTCCTGATTTGCGACGATCCCGATGCTCCCGGCGGATTGTGGACTCACTGGCTGGTTTGGAATTTGTCCGCGAACACCCTTTCCATTCCGGAAGAAAAATTACCGCCGGAAGCGCGCGTGGGAATAAACAGTTTCCGCGAGGCGCGTTATGACGGCCCCCAGCCTCCGCCGGAAACGGGAGTCCACCGTTACTTCTTCCGCCTCTACGCGCTCGACACAACTCTCACCCTGCCGACCGGATCGAATAGAACTGCCCTGGAAGCGGCGATGAACGGTCACATCGTCGGCATCACCGAAACCTTTGGCACTTATCCGTAGGGGGGCACCCAAATAAAACTTCACGAGGGCTGAGCAACAACTGATAAGATTCGGCCTAAACACTTCCGTCATCCCGAGCTCGTTTTGGCTTTGCTGTAGCGGCGGTCTATGACCGCCGAGGAAAAAGAAAGTGTGCCGCCCATACTTCGGCGGTTCCTTCGGCTTTGCTCAGGACAGGCGCCGACCGCCGCTACAGAAGAATGCCCCGGAGTTTGTTCCAGGATTCTTTACTAACAGGATTCGTTCATAAATAGTGTGAGGTTATCCAATCTATGGAATCCGGCTCTCCCCGATTGAAATTTGCCATCTCGACCGACAACTACTGGCTGACGCGCTTTGTCATTTTGCGTTGGCTCGGGTTTGTTTACCTGATCGCTTTTTATGTGGCCGCGCGGCAACTGGTGCCGCTGGTGGGCGCAAATGGCCTGACTCCTGCGCCGCTATTTTTGGACCGCGTGCGCGATCACTTTGGTTCGAGTTGGGCGGGCTTCGAAGCCTTGCCGATGTTATTTTGGTTCAATTGCTCGGACTTTTTCCTGCAAGCCGTGGCCTGGTTCGGGGTGGTCCTCTCCTGTCTGGTGCTGGCGGGATATGCCAATGCGTTGATGCTGGCCGTGATGTGGATTCTTTACCTGTCCATCGTCCACGTTGGGCAGGACTGGTACGGCTATGGTTGGGAAATCCAAATGCTGGAAACCGGTTTCCTCGCCATCTTTCTCTGCCCATTGCTCGATGCGCGGCCTTTCCCGAGGCGCGCTCCGTCGCTGCCGGTCATCTTTCTTTTTCGCTGGCTCATCGTTCGCATCATGCTTGGCTCCGCGCTGATCAAGCTGCGGGGTGACTCGTGCTGGAACGACCTGACCGCGCTCTATTATCATTTCGAGACCCAGCCGATTCCAAATCCGTTCAGCCGGTGGTTTCACTTTCTGCCTCATCCCGTTTTGCAGTTCGGGGTGATCTGGACTTTCGTGGTGGAATTGGGCGCTCCGTTTCTCGCTTTCTGGCCGCGCTGGGGACGGTACATCGCGGGCGCATTGATTATTTCGTTTCAATTCACGCTGATCGTTTCCGGCAATCTTTCCTTCTTCAATTGGCTGACCATTCTCCCGGCGTTGGCCTGTTTCGATGATCGATTCTGGCGCACGATTTTCCCCAATTACCTGGTCAGTTACGCGACCGAAGCGCGATTGGCCGCCCAGCCGAATCGGATGATGACGGGTGTGGCGTGGGCGGTGGCCGGTCTGCTTGCCCTGCTGAGTATTCAGCCCGTGCTTAATCTTCTTTCACCCGAACAAAGGATGAACACTTCGTTCGATCCCCTGCATTTGGTCAACACCTACGGCGCTTTCGGTACGGTTGGGCGTGAGCGACAGGCCATTGTTTTTGAAGGAAGCGACAGTGCCGACCCCGCCACGGCAATCGATTGGAAGGAGTATCCGTTCGTTGGCCTGCCCTGGGATCCGGCGCGCACTCCTCCCCTCATTGCGCCGTACCAACCGCATCTCGATTGGCAACTCTGGTTCGCCGCGATGGCCACGTACCGGGAATATCCGTGGACACTGAACCTCATTTGGAAATTGCTCCACAACGATACAGCGGCACTGGGGCTCTTCGCGGGCAATCCTTTTTCCGATCATCCGCCCCGCTATGTGCGCGCGGTCTATTATAAGTATCACTTCGCCGCGCCGGGTAATCCCGAGCACGTTTATTGGACGCGCGAGCGTCTCGGTTTGTGGCTCCCACCGCTTTCCACCGATAATCAGGATTTCGTTAAAGTCCTGCGCGGAGAGGGCTGGATTCAGTAGAGCAAATTTTGGCCAAAGAACAGGGTCATTCTCTCTTTATTCCCAATCCGGTTCATCGTCGTCGCCTTGTCAAAATTCCGCCAGGGCTTCCGCAAGAATTTCAGGCCTCTCAAGTTTTTTCCACCTAAGTTCTTTAAATTTCATTTTTTCAGCTCAAGAAATTCATTTGGAGAAAGTTACAAATGCGTTCTTCGTCGCAGAACCGTAACATTTTTGGTCTTGTCGAAAAGTTATTCACAAGTTATTCACAAGGGCAGCGGTGAATAAAACCGCTCTGGCTTTTGAAAAGAATTCTCATCCTGACCGCAGGTTTTGGCGAAGGAGAAGATGTCGCCGCCTGGAACGTGCGCGAGGCCATCGAACATCTGGCCCCGGATGAAGTGCGGCTCGAAGTGTTCGATTTGCTCGACTCCTGTTACGGGCGGTTTCACGGTCTGCTGAATCATACTTTGAAGACTGCCGTCAATCGCGCACCCCGGCTGTGGCAAAGCTTTCATCCCCTGCTCGGCACGGCACGACTGGTGGAGGGGCAAATCGATGGACTGGCCCGTTTGCGGGATTCGTTGCGCGACGCTCTGAGGGGAATGAAGCCGGATGTCGTGCTTTCGACCTGCCCGATTTACAGCTTTTTGATCGACGAAATTTATCGCGACGGACGCACCCGCGATTTCACGCTGGTTTCGCTGGTGACCGATCCGGTCGTGCAGGATTCGCCCTGGCTGAAAACACCGGGTGATTATTTTGTCGTGACCAGCGAGGCGATGGCCCAGGTTTTTGTTTCGGCGGGCGTGGCGGAGGAAAAAATCAAGGTCTTCGGTTTTCCCGTGCAATTCTCGACGGCACGCACGGACGCTCGCCAGGAAAAAAAGACCGCCCGGCCCGATCTGGCCCGCCAAGGCCGTCCACGCATTCTCTACGTTATTAACAGCGCCCGGAAAAAAGCGCCGAAGTTGCTCGACCGCTTGCTCGATCATCCCGACTGGGACGTGACCGTTTGCGTGGGGCGCGACACCGGCCTGGACGAAATGGCACGGGCGAAGGCTGGCACGGCGCCGGAGCGGATGGAAGTTGTGGGCCACACCCGGCGCATTCCGCAATTGCTGCGCAGCCATCATCTCGTCATCAGCCGGGCGGAAGTTGGGCTCATGCAGGAGGCGATTGCGGCCGAGTGTCCGATGATCGTTTTCAAGATTGGCTCGGGACAGGAAGAAGGAAATTTTTCGCTTCTCCGCCAGGTCAATGCGGGAGTGCTGGCGGAAAAACCGAGGGAAGTGGTCGACTGGATCGAACGGGCTTTGCGCGATCAGGGTCGTCTGCTTTCGCTTTGGCGCAAAAATCTGGAACCGCTCAGCCGTCCCGATAGTGCGCTGACTCTTGCCCGCTTTGTTCTCGAACAGGCCGCAACCCCGGCGATGGTCGACACGAAACTGCGTGCCTTGCCCGCCCCGGAAATTGCCGGTGCGAATGGAGACGATCCGATGGCGTTAGCTCATCAGAAAAACGGGAAACTTCGCCTGCGACACATTCCGAAAAAACTGCTCCTTTGCGATCTGCATACCCACACGACCTGGTCCGATGGCAAACTGACCATCCCGGAAATCGTCGATTTTTATGGGCAGCGCGGCTTCGATTGTCTTTGCATCACGGATCATCTTTGCGACCCGAAACGACTGCTTGGCAAACTCGTCAATTTGACTGGCCTCGTCATTCCTCCTGATAAAGTGGAGGCTTATTTCGAGGACATCGAACGGGAAAAAAAGCGCGCCTGGGCCAAGTACGATCTGATGCTCATGAGCGGCGTTGAATTCAATAAGGACGGTTACACGCCGAAGACTTCGACGCACCTGCTCGGTGTCGACCTCAAGCAGCCGATCGATCCGTCGCTCGACATCAAGCAACTCATTGCGGAGATTCACGCGCAGGGCGGGCTGGCCATCGCGTCGCACCCGCATGAAATGAAAAGCGAATGGGGCAAGGACACGCTTTATCTTTGGGAGCATGTCGATGAATACGCCCCGCTGCTCGATGCGTGGGAAGTCGCCAACCGGGACGACATTTTTAATCCTGTCGGCCTAAAAAAATTACCCTTCATCGCCAGCAGCGATTTTCACAAACCGAAGCATATCCATTCCTGGAAAACGGTCCTCTATTGTGAGAAAGAGGCCGAGGCGATCAAGCACTGCATCCGGGTGAACCGCGACGTTTCCCTCACGCTATATCGTGACCACCGCTTCGGTCTCGACGAGAGCCATCTCCAGTTGCCCGCCATCGAAAATGCATCCGAGTTGATTGAGTTCGAGCCGCCGAAGCTTGCCGCCACGCGGGGGTAGTCTTTTCTGGCAAGCCAGCCAAGAGATTGAGGTTTATGCTTAACAATAAGTTTATTTTAGGGTTGGCTGCACTTTCATGGGGTTTATTTATTGTCATAGTGCCCATGGCAGGAGCTGATCACCTGGCATGGCCTGATCACATCAATCTCGCCAGCGTCATTCGGACAATCAATTTATTGGTAAATTCTCCCTTTACGCAGGAATCGGCTCACAAATGGCTGTTGCTGGCTCTGGTCATTAATATGGTCTCCATGCTTTTCTGGGTTGCTCCCGTTGTGATCTGTTCGAGTCACATCAAGCAAAGCAAAGAAGAAGAGAGACGGGATTTGAAACTTGCGGAAGATCTCAGTGTTTGTGGATATCTTCTGGGAGTACTCAGTTTGATTGCGCTAATCGCTTCGTTTAACCTGCTGCCGGTTGGCAGTGCCGTTGTGCTTCCTTTTGCCTTGGTAGTTCTTTACTTGGTGAGAAAGCATGCGTCCAAAAAACCAGTCAAAAGAAGAAAGAAATAGTTTATCGACTATTCAATTCCGACTCCAATCAAGCATGCGCTGAAGTGGGACGAGGGCCTTTTCGCGTAATTCCGGAGCCATGATCAATTCCGGTTTCTCGTCGCGAAGGGCTTCGTAAACTTTCTCGATCGTGTTCATCTTCATGAAGCGGCAATCGGCGCAGGCGCATGTCTCGGTCGGGCCGGGAATAAATTCCTTGTCGGGCAACTCGCGCCGCAGTCGATGCAGCATGCCCGATTCAGTTGCGATGATGAAGGAGTGCGCGGGATTATCGCGGCAGTAGCTGACCATCTTTTCCGTCGAGCAAACTTCATCGGCCAGCATGCGGACGGGACGCGTACATTCAGGGTGCGCGACCATGGGTGCGTTGGGATGCTCGCGACGAATCCGGGAAAGACTGGCGTGTGTGAACTCGATATGGATGTAACAGTTGCCCTGCCAGAGCCGCATCTTGCGCCCCGTTTTTTCCATCACCCACTCGCCGAGATTCTGGTCCGGCACGAAAAGAATTTCCCGGTCTTGCGGTACGTGTTGCACCATCCGCTCCGCGTTGCCTGAGGTGCAGATCACATCGCTGAGCGCCTTTACTTCGGCGGTGCAATTGATGTAAGCGACGACGTACACACCCGGGTGGCGCGCCTTATAGGCGGCGAGTTCGGCGGCGTCGCACGACTCGGCCAGGGAGCAGCCCGCGTCCATATCCGGTAACAGAACTTTTTTATTCGGATTCACGATCTTGGCCGTCTCGGCCATGAAGTGGACGCCGCAAAAAAGGATGATGTCGGCCTGGGACGCCTGCGCCTGGTAAGAGAGGCCGAGCGAATCGCCGACATAATCGGCTACTTCCTGGATTTCTCGCACCTGATAATTATGCGCAAGAATGACCGCATTTTTCTTCTTCTTCAGGGCCAGGATTTCCTCTTGCAGGGGACTCATCCGACTACTTTAACTCATCCCCGCGAACCGGTCTATGGCCAACACAAATCGGTGCTCCGCAAAAATCCTGCTTTGCCCGGAAGCTGGCATAGCCTATCGTGTGACCCTTTCCCCTCGCACCTGCGGGCGGAATTGATTTTGGACGGGTCGCATAGCGGTTTAGTGCGGTCGCCTGGAAAGCGGCTGTGGTGTTAAAGCCACCGAGGGTTCGAATCCCTCCCCGTCCGCCCTAAGTACCTGATTGAAAATCAGCAACTTACAGGGCGGGGAGACGACAGTTTTTCGACCTTCAGAGGGAAGTGTCAGAGAAAATGTCAGAGAATCACTCTGAAAACGCTGAGGGAAAATGTACCCAGCGTGTATCTCGGTGTACCTGATGACTGCCCATTAACGGGCTGTGGCAGAGGCCGGATAGTCTGCTTATCGAAGGAGTTCGATATGCAAGACCGATACTGGATGTTTCAGCGCAAAGGCGTTTATTATCTCCAAGACAAGTTAAGTGGGAAACAAAAAAGCCTTAAGACGCGAGATGCCGCCGCCGCCAAGCGGATGCTGGCTGGCCGGAATCAAGCGACCGAACAACCGCAGATGAATATGGCGATGGCGAAGGTCTATCTTTCGTGCAAGTCAGAAGAGATGTTGTCCCGAACATGGGATGATGTGATGAAGGACATGGAACAGGCTTATACTGGCCCCACGTTGGCACGCTGGCAGAGGCAAATGAAGTGTGTGCCCTTCCAACCCTTGCGCAAGTTGCCATTGCTCCATTCGGAAAGTTCGCACTTTCTTGCCGTGCTCCGCCATCCGCGTGCAGGAACCTCCACCCATAAGTGGCTGCGTATTCTTCATAATCGAGCATTGGATTTGGGATGGATTTTGACCCCGGTGATGGCGCGACGGATTTGGCCCAAGCTGCGGACAAAGAAGATGCAAGCGATTACAGCCGATCAGCACGCTCGGTTGGTGGCTACCGAAAAGAATGACGAATTTCGGCACTATCTCCAAATGCTATGGGAAATCGGAGGTGCGCAAACCGACACCGCCCGCCTTCATAGGAATAATGTCGATCTCTTCAACCGGCGCATTACTTATAACCGCCAGAAACTTGAATCCATCGGTCAGGGGAGTGTGGCTATTGTCATAGGCGACGACCTGATAAAGCTCCTGAACGAATTGCCCGAAGAGGGATTGTTGTTTCCAACCCTTGCACAACAGAACGACAAGGTAAGGGCTTCTCGGTTCCGAAAATGCTGCAAACGGCTCGGGTTCACCGGTATCAGTCTGCACAGCTATCGCTATGCCTGGGCGCAACGGGCTAAGTCTTACGGAATGCCGATGCGAGAGGCAATGGCTCACTTAGGCCACGGCAGCAAAGCGATCCATCTGGCTTATTCTGAAAAAGCTGAAGTGGTGACATTGCCCCTCGAATTTTACGAGAAAAAATGGAAGGAAAAAATCATCGAATTTAGTAAAACAGTGGCGGCTTAAAAACTGAACTTTCTACCATTATGTATTCGAGAAATAGTTTTTCATGTGTTTCTGGTGTTGTGGAACAGGTTTCTACGAGCCAGAAAGCCTTTAAGAAACATAGGCGCGGAGGCTGGCTTATTTTCCAGGACATCTGGTTTATTGTTCCATCCTCTACCTCAATTCATTCGACTGCCATCCAGGTTGTTCGGTTAAAGACGGAGGGAGGTGAAAGAGACATTACCCTCGTCAATGAGACTTTTCCCTTGCATCGCGGCCAGCGCATGACGGTCGTTTCTTTGGCGAATGTTCTGGTTGCCTACGTGAATCAATCAACAGGTAATACCCTTAAACTCAACGGGAATCTTGAAAGACTTGCTGGCCGACGACCGTTATCCGCATTCAAATCTGGGTTGATCCTATTCGTCATTGTCTTTGGGATATTGGCTATCGCGTCCGGTCAGGAGGCTTTCCCGCACAATCCCGAGATAGGCGCATTTTGGACACTTTTGGCCATTCCTCTTTTGTTGGCATTGGTGATTCTGCCAGTGATCGGATTTTGCGTTGGCTTGGTTCGGAACCGGAAATATCGAACACGCTTATCTTCCATTGATAATCTGGTGGAAGGAGAGATGAAATTGCTTTTGTCTAAGCAATAACAATAGCAGCCGAAAAAATTATAGCCGCGAAAGTTGGTGAATTAATGAGTAGGCGCAGAACTAGGAGGAGGAGTTGCAGAATTAGGGATAGAAGTAACTGCCGGTGCAGGAGTGGAGGCAGCTATTAACGCATCTGATGTTTCCTTGTATCTTGGGCTGTCAGGATAATCGGATAGAAGCTTGGTTAAGAGGTCGATAGCTTTTTTCTTTTGCCCAGCCTGTAATAACGACTGTGCTTCTTCTAATTCCAAGCGTGAATAATCATCCACCGCATATTTTTGCGCTTGAGTGTCGGAATTAGAGGCCACTTTCCCAAAAGCAATGATTAGAGTATTCCAATACCCATCAAGATTTTGAGGGTCGATTTGAATAGCAACCGGCAAAATCAAGCCTTTGAACAATGGCTCTACTTGAGAAATAGAACCACCATAAGTTTCCTTAGTATTCAAGTATTCTTGCGAGATATTATAATATTTAAAAAGAAGGGTGGTGGTTAGGGACTCCTGCATTAAATGAAATCCCGCCAAGTCTTTCGGCCCGTTGGCCATAATATTCAAAACTTTATTGAAGCAGGTATTTGCATCGGTTTTATTTCCGAGCACCAGATAAAGCTGTCCCTGCAAGTATAGTGCGGAGGCTTGGGTTGCTAAGGGTAATCGTGGATCATCCAATACGTTCTTATTTTTCTTCTGCCATTCTCTCCAAGCTTTTCCGTTATCAGTGTCGGTTCCAAAAAACACATTCTGAACGGCATCAGAATACAGCTGTGCATATTCCGAATCAGATCCGCGAGAGAGGTCGTGAATTATAGGCTCAAAGCGTTTCCTCATCGCCTCTTCATGCTCGTACTTTGCGTTTCGGAGAGTTCTCGCAACATCTGGCGGAAGAGTTGATTCTTGCGAATATACATTGCCTCCCGTTAAGCACAGCAAGACACCCATTACAAGAGTTCCAGTTAACAGTTTCATTGTGACTTTATCACAGAGTATTGCAGTTCCGCTCAAAATTAGCCCCTGAGACTAAGGTTTGTCGATGGTGATGCACTTTTGCGGCACCTGCCCCTTGAAATGAAATTCCGAGATGGCTGTTACTGTTCCATCGGCGTTGATGGAAATGATGGTCAACTTTGCTCCCACATCGAGCGGCATCGAGGCATGTCCTCCAAGGGATGCTGTGCTTTCGATCTTGGTTAAGACGCTGACGGTCGCTGTTTGCGGCTTATCCTGTGGCACGCTCTCAGGCTCGATACTTTTCTCTTTTGTAGCAGGCGTGATGGTTGAGGCGGCAGGTACGCTAACTGCATTCGTCGAAACACCAACAGAGGATAAATTTTCCGTCGAGTTTGAAGGAGTAGCGGGAATAGGAGTTGCGGCTGAACCGGACGCAGATGCCACGGGGTCCGGCGGCGGCGGCGTTTGCCATGCGGTAGCAAGAGTATCAGTAGGCAGATACACTTGGCATTCAGGTTTTACCTGATCGGCTTTGTCCACTGCGACGACTTTCTGAGTTTCGTAATCACCTATAAATTTTGCGTTTTGCAACGACATAACGCCGCTCACGTTGATGGGAGAATTCTGCCCCGCCTTTTTAAGAGATAAGGCATACTCGAAGAAAGCATCTCTAAGCGCATCCACATCGGATCGCATCTCATGGCCCAAACCCACTGGAGCTTTAAAAAGCATTGGGTAACCTAATTTCTGACATTGAGCGTAGAAGAGTTTTGACGCCCGCAAGCCAGGATCGAGTTCTCCACTCGTTATTAGCCAAAGAAAGTTCTTCCCATCTGGGGTAGGCATATCATAGCTGCTGGAAACGTGAGCATTAACTGCCAAAAACCGTTTTGTATCCCGAAGCGCAAGCCGATGCGCCCATTGAGCACCCCGCGACATGCCAAACAGTAGATACTTATCTTCTGGCAATTTATATTCTGCACATAATTGACTTATGCCCTTATCCCAAGCGGCTGCGAACAGGTCAAATTCCTTATCAATGTCCGCTTGATCCTTCGCGGAGATTTCATCGCTATTTGCACCTACCGACCACTTTCCAGGCGTTGACCAAGTCAAAAGAGCCAGGTTGTGCTTCGCCGCAAAACGAACCATTTGGACGGATGGCGATTCTAGCTTATCTTCTGGTTGGTCGGGATCAGTGGTCAACTGTTGAACTAAGTTGTTCTTCTCTTGAATCCACGTACAAAAAGCCAGCACGCCATCGACACCGCTCGCATCTTGAGCACCGTTGGGTATTCTAAGATAAATCTGGATATTCGGTAAGTCGTGTCCCTCTAACTTAATTTCTTTCATTACTATTGTCGGGGCTACCGACCGAATTGCCGCCAGTTTCGCCCAAAGGTTGCCTATGCTATCGTCCGGCATCCAAGTCAGGTCTTCGGCGGGGGTATCATTGACGTGGCTCGCCTCGACGACTTCATGCGTACTCAGCTTTCGCCACTCTCCAGCAACAGGATTCAGTAAGGTTAAGAGGTACTGTCCTACGAATGCTCGAACATTTGGCAAATCTATCGGCTTCACAGGTATCCATGTCCAAGTTTGCATACTTCGAGCGGCTAAAAATAGCTTCTGTGTGGCATCGTACCAAATTGAATCCGTAGGGCAGGCAATTATCCCCGGTGGCGTATGTGTCTTCAATCGAAGTAGCGAACCAAAGACAGGAGAAGCACTACAATACCATCCGATAAATATATTAGGATCAGAACTGACCATGCTAAGGACATCCTGATTCGCAGCGTCACTCCTAGCATATAAAAATATGGGAACATCCGTTTTATACTCTTGATTGATGCCTTTTTTGATGAGGCCGGATAAGCCATCAATGGAGTTCAGGCTTTTATCAGGATTTAACGGACTTACTCGGTTGAGGGTTAAATTTACAAACGCCAATCCTAAGCTGTTGGCACTTGCGTATGCTTTCCATTCATTGATTTCTGTCGTGTCACTATCGGATGGAACTTCAGGAAAAGCGGGAATAATGACTAACGCGCCCTTTGGATTGTCGCATTTCCAAGCTTGAAAGGCTGCGGTTACTGTCTGGTTGCGAGAGTCCAATTCAAATTTATCGGCGTCTTGAGCATGGCAGACCAGCACACTTATCAGGGTATTTAGGGCCAACAATATTGTTAGTTTCATAATTTATGGTTTATGTAGATTGCTCCACAATTCGCCTACTCGGTTGTCTGGCAACCATGCCGCCGTGTCGGATTCTCCTACCGTTTCCCCATCGAGCTTTTGCTTGGTCTTTATGTCAAACCAGCTACCGGCGTCTGAGATTTTATTCAAAATTCCGGCAAAATACGCTTGAACAAACTGGTTCAGGCCATCCTTTTCTTCGTGACCCGTTCCTTCCAAAGCCACCCAACACCAAGGCTTACCCAATTTTCGACCTTGCTGAAAGTATGCGAAGGTTGAGGCAAACCGCTGATCGTCCATTTTACCACACGCAACAATACCAGGAGGGTTATGTTGTGCCGCTTGAGGAGCTTGCCACCATGCTGCCGTATAAGCGCACCAAGCCATCACTCTTTCAGGATAGGCTTCCTCAAAACTACTAACAAAATGAGCACCGCCTGAAAAACCATAAAGCAAGAGTGGAACGTCATGGGCTATGTTATGATCTATTCCATCAAGCAAAAGCCGCCCTGCACCTGCTGACGCAGTATAGTATCCTTTATTGTTATCGATTACATCTTGATCGCTCGCAAATGATAGCCCTACTAATGCGACTTTATAATGTCTCGCAAATGCCTGCAAAGCCGGATTAGAAAGGTAGCCTTGCCCATTTCCATTTATTCCAGGACACATAACGAGGCATGCAACTGGCTGATAATCGGGCTTGATATAGTAAATATCAGTTCTAGTGAGCCCCGATGCTTCGGGTAAAGAAATCAGCTTTATTTCTACAGCACTTGCACGAATACATATTAGATGTAGTGCAAGACAGCTTATGCCGATCAACCAAGGCAATTTACCATAGGATTTTATGTACATATTGTTAGCGAGATAATTAACATGCCTATTATTACAAAATTATTTCTCGATCACCTTTAATCGTTTGATTTAACTTTGGTTTCTTCTATAAATGAAAAGCTGCTGATGATCTAAAGAAGCTTCTTCCATTAGCAGTAATCTTTTAAAGACTAATGATTTTCTACTATCACGGCCAACCTCGTTTGAGCCTTTGGTCAGACTCGCCAAATCATTGCGCGACAGTAGTGGCAATGTTGCTGGTCGGAATAATTGCGATTGTTGGAACATTCCGCTCTTCTTCAAAACGTAAACTCTTGCCCCTCGCAATAGGGATACTTTCCCTCTGCGTTGGCAGTGTGATTTTGATTTTGACTTACTCTCGTGGAGGTTGGATTGCATATGGCTTCGGCTTGGCGTTCTTAGCTGCAACGGCTCCACGATTGCGAAGAGTGTGTGCATTCTGCTCGATTGGTTTTCTACTTGGTTTTATTTTAATTCCAAAAGCTTTAGATCGAGCCGGTTCGGTTGCAGACCAAGAGGATCGTTCCATAAGCAATCGCATCGAGGTCTGGAAAGGTGCTTTGGCAATGACTGCTGCCCACTCTTTCGTTGGATTGCGTAATGATTTTTTTGGGACTCAATTCTCTGCATGGTATCAGCCGATTAAAATGAATACGAGATATGGTGCTGCGCTGAACAATTATCTCACAATTTCATCGGAGCATGGCTCAATATGGTTAATGTTTTATTTATTATAATGGTGCCGTTATGGATAACTTTTAATTTCGCCATACGGCAAAACGATGTCGCCATTCTCGGTGCCTGTGCGGGCTTGGTTGTTTATTTAGTATCCGCTCTTTTCACATGCAGTCTTTATATCTGGTATATCAATGCCTTGGCTGGCGTTTTATGGTTAACGCTGATTTTTTACGCTGTTTATATGTTACACTCGAAAAAGATACCTATTGTCCCTGGATTAATTGTCTTCCCCGCTATTGGGTGTCTTATTTTAACAATCAGCATCTACGGAATTGGGTGTGTATTGCTCGCCGCGATGCCAACAAAGACTAAGTTGTTTGTGTTCCGTGAATCTCAACAGAACGAAAGTGGTGTTATTATTTACCCGCAGCATCGGCCAAACAATGGTGTTATTATTTATTTTCACGATAAGAATGAGACTATTTTAGACAGTGGGAAAAATACTCTGCGACCACTAGCGGAGGATGGTTTTGTAGTTGTTTCGATAGATTATAGGTTACAGGGCCGCGAGGGACTTAAGGATGCCGTTGCGCTTCTAAATTGGGTTTCTCTTCGATCAGAATTACAAAAAATGCCGATATTTCTTTGTGGATCAGGTCTAGGTGGCCGCATCTCTGTTTTGACTGCATGTCAAGCAACTGAGGAACGGCTTAAAGCGGTTGGCGTCTTCAATACTGAAACTGAATGGCCTTTTCCCGATTTATCACCTTTGAGCCAAATTATGAGGCTCCACTCACCTTTGCTGCTGCTTTATGCCAAAGATAATCCGGTCGATCTTAGCCGCCCCCAAGAACTACTTCGTCAAGCTAACCTTCATGGCAAAGATGTCTCCTTGCTCATTACTGATGACGATGCGACTGCATGGCCGAACACTCTAGGGAGAGTTTCCACTTACTTTCTGACTCACCGCTAATCAAAAATGAAACCTAGCTATTAGAGAGAGTCTAACGCTTCGATTTTTAGATAGCTGCAATCTTGCGTTCGTCGCCCAAGGTTGGCATATCGTCGCCGTGCTCTTTCGCAAAGTAATCCAGAATTAGCTGCAACCGAGGATCTCCATTCCAGTTTAACCAACCGTAGAAGAAACAGAAATAGCCGATTCCAAAATATATAACGTGATTTGTAAGGCTTCCTGCGAATATTTCAATTAATGCAGGTCGGACAAAAATCGCCATCAAAAGAAGTCCTAATCCAACCCGTATCCAGCGATGCCGGATATGATTTGATTGTTGCTGCTTTATTTTTGCCAGAGTTTTCAGTTCGTTGTTGGTCATTTGAGTTTGCTCCTAGTGCTCACTACCTAGTTACTGTCCGATGTGGATGCTTAAATCGATTGGCCCGCCGAGACAGCCGGGAGTAATCCTTCGTTAAAATCCTCCTGAACGTACCGCTTGTCAATACATTCAATGCAGATAACGGAGAAACTCCCGGCGCTCGATCAAACCTTTACTCGTTAGGGCAACCAGCAATGTTAATCTGGTAGGCGATCTCGAAGCCCGTGATCTCCGCAGCAACCGTTGCCGCAACAGCTCCGGCACAAGCTTCAATATGCGACCGCAGCCCTCATCATTTCATGGACTTTCTCTCATTTTTTTTCGCGTTGAGCATCGCTGTCATTGGCGGCGTGCTGTCGAGTCATCCCGGCTCGATGGAACTGATGACATGGGTTTTCCCGATTCCGGTGACATGGTTTCTTTACCTGGCTTTCACGCCGTCTGAAAAGCCCGTCCTGCCATCCTACGTTCTCAAATTGGGAGGGGTTGTCTGGACGGAAGCCGACTTTTGCCGAGGGTGGGAAATCGACGGACGCACCGGCTCAGGAAAAACAGCAAGCGGGGTTGTTCCGATCATTTATGCCCTGAAAAAGAATCGGCCCGATGTCGGCATCATGGCCTTGGACACCAAAGGAGACTTGAGCGAACCCT
>Ga0307511_10002683_pt1 | contig 18545 bp, 17 predicted proteins | sample 13_EM_MG_FD_200266 | JGI IMG/M metagenome (GOLD analysis project Ga0307511, IMG submission 200266) | Populus trichocarpa ectomycorrhiza microbial communities from riparian zone in the Pacific Northwest, United States - 13_EM | ecosystem: Host-associated > Plants > Roots > Unclassified | place... | reverse complement strand
CCTTATTTGCAGCGGCCCTTAAGGGACATCCAAAAATAGTACAGCAATTGTTGGCTCACAGTGCCATTGATGTCAAGGTGGAGGGGAGGACAGGCAATGGAGATACCGGCACCCCCTTATTTGCAGCGGCCATTAAGGGGCATGCAGATATCGTACGGCAATTGTTGGCTCACAGTGCTATTGATGTCAATATGAAGGGAGGGGCATATGGAGATACCGGTACCCCCTTATTTGTGGCAGCCCTCAAAGGATATAGAGAGATAGTGCAGCAATTGTTGGCTCACAGTGCAATTGATGTCAACGCGGGGGGGAGGACAGGTAATGGAGATACCGGAACCCCCTTATTTGCAGCGGCCCTTAAGGGACATGCAGATATCGTACGGCAATTGTTGGCTCACAGTGGCATTGATGTCAATACCGATACCCCCTTATTTGCGGCGACTGCCAAGGGACATACAGAGATAGTACAGCAATTGTTGGCTCACAGTGCCATTGGTGTCAATGCGGAAGGGAGGGGAGACGGAGATACCTGTACACCCTTATTTATGGCGGCCAGTTGGGGACGTGCAGAGATAGTACAGCAAATGTTGGCTCACAGTGATATTGATGTCAACTTGCAAGGGGAGACAGACGAAGATACCGGTACCCCCTTATTTGTGGCCGCACTTATGGGACATACCGAGATAGTACAGCAGTTGTTGGCTCACAGTGATATTGATATCAACTTGCGAGGGGAGACATGGGATGGAGATACCGGTACCCCCTTATTTGTGGCGGCCTCTCAGGGACATAGAGAGATAGTACAGCAATTGTTGGCTCACCCATTTGTGCTCAAGAATGAGTAGTTTGTTCTAGCTTTATGCTTACATACCTTTGGCATAACATATCCCTTGAACTGTCGTTTCCTAGGAGCCATTGCAATTCCTTTTCTCCGGTTTCTATTGCGGACGTTGTTACTGATTCAATTTCAATCTCTTTTGCTCGTTTCAAGTATGTGTGGTATTGGTTTTGGTGTGTAACCAGGCTAAGTTTTTTCTTTTTTTTGGGGGGGTGGATCATTACTCGTATTTGAACCATCTAGCTTACGATGAGGAATCGCATCATTCGATGCAAGTCCAGTGAACCTTCCTCGAGCTCCTATCCGGATTCACCTAGTGTAACAAACAGTTTAACATCCCAGATACGCTCTATTTTGTTCCTGTCATAGTACCCACTGTATACGTGGTTACGTGAGTAAAAAAAGGAGGCCCCGTTTTGTAACATTACCCTGAATTAATTACACCAGAATTCGGATATTACCATGGGCTGTCGTTGTATAGATATGTCTGGGCTTCAGCGTGCCCTGAGCGGGCATTCAAGGTGCACGTATTTCGTTTATGGGGATTTTGTAAATTGCCTGACCCTTCACGATGGGAAAAAAATGCTCTTTCAGCGCTTTATTCCTCCTTTTATACACTACTATGGGTTTTAGCATCGGTTTTCTCGTTAGCAGGATTGATTTATTGGCTATAACGGCCATATTTCATGGAAATGTAGCCTCGCCTCCAAGCAGCAGTGGTATCGCCTTGTTCAAATTTGATATAACCCTGTGTCATGTTCAGGGACAATATGTGGCTTTGAACAATGAACCAACTAGCCTCTAGTTGTACAGCTAGATTGGGTAGAGTAAAGTATTTTGAGAGGGACAATCTAGTCATATACATTATACGGCCTGTCGGCACTTCTTAGTCCCACGGCTATTATTATCCTACTCTCCTATTGTCGGTCGCTTCCACGTTGCCTTCATAGGCTTCATATTCCAGCTTAATCTTGAAGACACTTCCCATTTTATACTTCCCATGTATTCGGCCTCATAACCGGTAGAGGTTAACACATGCTCTGCTTCATCCAGCAGCAGCAGATGGTATTGCCGGTACCTGAGGGTGAGTGCTCTATTGGTAATTTCCTCCTGCATTGATGTAGCCCGCGATGTCATGTCAGTGTCAACGCTCTGGGGTTTGTGGCACCAGCAGCATAACAGTGAGTTTGACACCTCAGGTACCCTTGATATACTGTAGAACTTGCTTCATTACTCCACCCACTGTTTCGTGGGCTTTGATGATCAGGAAATCGTATACGCAAAGTCAGTTCATGTTTCTATTGTCAGATACATAAGAGAATCAATTGCCTGCGGATGTCGGCAAGGTCGTCTGCCCCTACGTTCAGTACCCGTAGCTTGGTTTGCAGAGTTGGGCAATATATACTTTTGGGATGGGATACCATTCCTCTGACTGCGGTTTACATACATGTATTAGTATAAATAGAGGCAGCTAGGCAATCTTGAAGACGAGCGGTATTGTGAGAAAGCCCCTTTTACCATTGGTTCGGAGATTGCTTCAGTCCATATATTGGTCTGCTGATCTGTGCACAAAGACCTTCTTCTTCATGCCCTATATAAGTTGATCTGCCAGTCTTTGAGATATTTCACTCAGAGCCGGTATATGGGTTTGCCATATAGGGGCCGCTGGTACATAGCTCTGTTCGTGGCAAGGGGGTTAGCCAGGCCATTTCCAGAGGTTCTGGCAGTTGCGCAGCCACGCTCTGTATCAGAGATATAGAATGGCAGATCGGCACATCAATAGCCTAGCGGGTGGGAGGCTGGCAGAGCATTATGGTAATACTTGGTTCGGTAAAATAGGTGGACTAGGCCTATTTGCATGTTTTCGTTTGAGCCGTGCGGGGCTCATGGGCATAAGTATTGATTGGAGCGCTGAATTGAGTGTTCTGACCCATACGTCAATACGGCCCATTCATCAATGGGCCCAGCCCACCCATCAATCTGACGGCTACAATAATATTTTAATATAATATACGGAACTATTGAGAAATACAGTATGGAGCACTACGGATAAATAGAAAAATTGGCTCCTGATTTGAATAATACATTGAATACTCGAGTGCTACGGAAGGACTTGATTTTCTCGTATTTTCATTTATTTCTACATTATATTTTTCTACCTCTGGAGGCCTAGATTTTCTAGTATTTTATGTATTTATATCTTATATTTTTCCATTTATCCGTACTGCTCCATAGTCCGGTGATTCTCAATAATTCCGAATATATGAGATAATTATATTAAAATATTATTGTAGCCGTCAGATTGGTGGGTGGGCTGGGCCCATTGATGAGTGGGCCGTATTGACGTATGGGTCAGAACATACACCGGGGACAGCGGTCTGTCCGTACTTGTGAGCCCAAAGTGTATTTCTATCCTACTTTTTCCTAAATAGCTCCATGGCATTACCTTTATACGCTTCGCATTCAAGTTTTCAATCCTGAAGACATTGCCCTAAGTATACCTCGGCACCTCGGACTAGGTGAACCTTGGCATATCAGACTGATACCTTATATATGGGGAAACGTGTCAGGTACATGTTCTCAAGATTTTCCCGCAGCCTTCTTGTTTTGGAGATGCTTAAAACAAGCTGCCGGGGGGTTGGGGCCGTACGTGCCTCCCGGGGGGTGATACTTTGATTCACTACAACAGCTCAGAAAGGAGACACCGTAGTTTTCGCAGTAGGAATGACCAATCTCAAAGCAGTCCCGAGGCGAATATATGTACTCGATATTAATGAATTTGCTATACAGCACTTAGCTATCGGTCCCTTGATGGTTATTCTAGAACGTGGATACCAGGGGGTAGAATTACTGAACTACCAGTATGTGAATTTAAAGCCAACTAAAGACAATATCTTAAATACGCAGCTACAGAGAAATACTTCCGAACCACAGTCTCACAGAATAGCTGCATTGCTATTACTTATGTATAGGAAAGGAACTCTGTAGGTTCTGGATGATGTCCCTGGTTGCTTCGTTAATGCTGAGAGGCTTCCCTTTGACGCTATGTAGGTGCCTCAAGGCGTGGACAAGGACCAGCAGAAGCATAGGGTTTCCCATTACATTTCTATCCAAGACGGAGATAGATTTCGCTGGGTTGGTTGGCATGGGGGCAAAAGCGTGTTACCTATATCAAGGAAACTCGAAACCGCAGAAGTATGGAGGGTGCCTGATGGGAGTTTAATGGAGAATAGTACTGTTTTAAGTTTTATAAGCATGTATATGGATCTACCAATTCTGACAATGCATATTGTGTATGTCTATACCGGTATTGTAGTTGATTATAAACGAAGGTGGAAGGTTTGGGTAACGCCCCACTTTCCACTTGTGGAAACCTACACTATGGACTAGTGTTTAGAGCCTGGGGCGATAGACTTCCTCCTCTTCTTCTACACCATGCTCACAACCATAGGAATACAGAGCTTATCACCCGAACCTACCACGTTTTATCCACATGACCTTCTACATGACCCTCTAGAAGGTCTATAAAATTTTAAAAACAAGATGTTGATCGCCATGAAGTAGTTTCTGGTTAGTCTGTTGTTAACAAGTGCCACTAGAAAACTGTTTCAGGACTAGTGTACTACCATAAGAGGATGAGAGCTTATGAAATTAGGCTTAGCCGAGTATTGGTTTGTTTCAGTACTTCGTGCCAACCCGAGAGGCTTGTATCGTCTGGGGCCCTTTTTACGCCAAACTGGCACTTTTTTTTGAAAAACTAAAGCAAGGCAGTAGTCTAGCTCTACCTTTGGAATTCTCTTAAAAATGCTTATTTTATCTTATATATGGAGACATCAAGCAGGGATCGATTTTGGATTATAGATGCTTGGATATGAGTGAGGTGATTGCCATGTATCTATTTATCTTCCCATACAAAATTGTATTTAGCAACGTGATGTATTTTGACCTCCAGTAAGTTCTACATTACCAGTACACCCATTAAGCTAAATGGGATATAGCTTATAAGGTAGATAAGCTCTAAAAGCCGGTAATTCTAGGAAAAGTGGTAGCCAAATTTAGCGGCCAAATTGACCTCGGGCAATGGCTTATGGCATGGCATGGAATTGCACAACGACTACACTGAGAAGGATTGTGCGTATTTAGTTGGTTGGTAATCGGTTATATCCTTCGCGCATGTGTACATGCAGTACAACCTCTCCTTTATGGTACCTAGACTAATAAGTATCACAAGGTCTATACACCTCCAATAGTAGTACTGTACCACCTGCTTTAAGTTATAAATTACTGTAACGAGTTGGTATGGAATTAGAAGCAACAAATATCAAGCGAGCATCTGAAAGTGGAGTACTAGATCATAGGACATACCCCTTAGTTACCCTCAATTCAGTGATTCTACCCGCTACTCCGCTGTACGAGTCTATATAGGCACTATTAGGTACGAGGCTAGATACTACTGGATACTTATTACTGGCGCAGGTACTCTTAACTGGTAGACTGGTTCCACATTGGATCATGATTGAGGTATTGGCCAGCACCCCTGAAACAAGATTAATGAAACTGTGACCAAGAGCGGATGACATTCAGGGAAAAGGAGGAACAACTATATTAAATATTGGGGATCTAGACAAAGATTCTAGCTCAATAGTTGAGAAACAGTAGACAGTTCCTTTTGAGTCTCGTTTTTTTGGCGGGAGGAAGACTCCTTTGAATCCTACATAGTACTCGGCTGTCCTGGGATGTCTGTCTTTAGCCATGCAAGCATACGAACTTGACCACTCCATTGTATCAAGCTTTCATGCATAGAGAAGTTCGATCATATAACCCACTAGCGAATCACGTGATCTGTAACTACATTCGTTTGTACTCCTGAAGTAATCATGTAGATTTCTGCTATTCCCAATTGAAGCCGGCTAGCGCCCTGAGGCTATGTCACGAGGGGTGGGAAGGTTCCAGGTTGATATCGAAAATTTATGTTTCTGTTCATGAGGAAATGCATTGCCTTCGAGCTGAAAAATTACAAAAGTACATATTGCTTTTTATCGCTGAGGCACACTTTTTCTGATGGCGCGCATGACCTACCAATAGACGCTCAGTACTAGTTGAGTTGTTAGGCTATATGTCTCTGGTATCGGGGAACTTTCGAACTTCAAGCGGCCTAGATTTCCAGGAAAGCACGTGACAAGAGTAAGGCTGCGTTCAAGAGCTTTGCCGTAGTGTCCTGAAGAGCACGCCTTCAAACTTAGGAACACCATCCGTTTGTGGTAGTACCGTTGCTTCCACCGATCAAGCACCGACTGCAGAGGATATCTATCGCCGTAGCGAGACTACTGTAGCTTCGTGCCCAGTCGGCGCTAATGAGACTAATGTCACGAGTCTACCTTCTGCATCGACCTTTAACACCGCTGCTTCTTCCCCCATTCTTATACCGCCCACTGGATCTGGGGGAAGCACTTCTACCCTTGGAGCAGTCGGGTACCCAAGAGCCAGGTGAAGGCTCGGGTTTGAGGAGGGAACTTTTTGTAATTGTGCCCCATATTTCGATTTCAGAACCCGAACAGCATAATGGTAAGTGGCTATGGGAAATACATAGACTCGATTGAAGTTGCCAGGACTAATTCGAAAGTCACAGGGCATACCTCCGACAGGGTCATCACGACGCCAACCCCCGAAAACATTCCTGTGACCCTTGATCGTTCCTTGCAAACGATCGAAGAAACAGGAGAAGCGGGATGCCTCAGCGATCTTGCGGGGGATAAATGTAGTCCGAGCACAGAGTTAGCGAAAGCCTCAGTGTATATATTTGATATTTCTGGCCGCAATCTCAGGGGCGAACACTCAGGCACCTTCAAGCAGGACAAACCGCGACTTTCTCTGTACATGTACCGATCAACCAGTAAGGATGGAACGCCTCAAATTGCTATTGAGCAACAGTCTCCGACCCCGGATACCCTTTCACTCTAGGAAGAGGCATGGAAGAAACTTCCAGAGGATATCCGCACTAATTTTCGCTCTACACTTAATAAGTTCGATCAGACGGTCAACCTAACTAATCGGAACAGAGAGACATCTTTGACAGGTGCGGCCAGAACAGAGTGAAAGTGATAAAGCAGTTGTTAGAACATTGATGCCTATTCTGGGCAAGCGAGCCACTATGGATGTCCGACCTCAATCACTCCAACTCTGCGCTCTTCTGTACCTCCTGTGATTTTGGTGATCCTGCTCGGGAGCGGCGACGGCGATGACAAATTTATAATAACACAGGAAACCAGAAAACATTCAACCAAGCACACGTCCAATACTCCCAGTACCTACTACGACTGGAGCTCGAGGAATATGGGAGTAGCTACAATACCAGGGAAATACAGTCTGCTCGGGAGCCTGTTGGCATTCTTACTCCTTCTTGAACTGAAGCGATTCTTTGGAGTATTAGGAGTCGAGTACTAGATTCGTCACTTCATAATTGAGCAAGTTACTGGAAGCAAGTACAAGCAAGGTGGAAATCAGAAGGGATACTATAGTCGCAACGAGCTAACTATTACCCCGACAATGGGTCAGCATGACCTAAGTCTTGGTACACGTGTACCAGAGCTGGTGCAGGCCCTAATTACGAGCCACAATACAACCTTCAATTTGGAAGTTTACTTATGACCTGAATTATACAATGAGTAGCTAGGAGCAAAAATACCTCCATCATATTATTTCAAACGAACGATGTTAGATTACAAAAACTCCAAGCCTAGGCCGAGATCGAAATTCCAGTGGACAACGCGGATTGGCCAACGATTCAAAACGCCCATTGTTTGAACTATTTAAGCTCATGAATGAGTAGTTTACTCTACTCTACTTATACCCAGGTGCCTTTGGTATATCCCTTGCACTGTCTTTCCTACAAATCCTTGTGTTTCCCTTTGTTTAGTTTCTATTACGATCGCTGTGAGTTGTTCAACTTCAATCTCTTTTGCTCGTTTCGTGTTTGTGTTTTCAAGTGGGGGCTCACTATTGGAAGGGCCGACCTATGGTGCGCTTGTAGGGGGAGGTGGCACAAAACGTAGAGTGCCTACGCATAGAGGACGGAAAAGGGAGGAGGATAGAGGAAGCATAATGTGGCCTGCACTAGTGCCCTCAGAGGCTCTCTTAGGATGGGCCCTAAGACGAGAGAGAAGAAGAAAGAAAGGAGGGAGGGAGAGGCGGAGGCCACTAGAGGTGAGGGTGGGTAAGAAAAACATATTTGGAAATGTAAGAGAAAAGAAGCCAAGAGAGTTCAGGGTAACTGCGCTCAACGGATTCCATCCACTTGCATCCAGAAAAGATGGAAATATAGTGAGATACGACATAGAAGGGGAATAACTCTTTTCCCATAAGCTACAATGATTTGAATACAAGAAATGATTTACCAAAAAAAAAGACCGTGTTGGATTGGTTTTGGCGTGCAACCACTAGTGACAAAGGTGATTGGAAACGATCTTCAAATTCCCTTTCAGGTATATCTAGTGTAAAAAAAAACACAGTGGTATCCCAGATACTTGATTCCTGCAATAACTCCTGAGAATTAAAGTATTTTTCTTTTTCCTTCCAGTTTTTCCAAATCCAGCTTTCTGTCATTTGCCTGGGCGACAGGGAGTAGTTCGTTCGGGAGATATGCTGCCATAGCATATCCGGGGTTATGTGAGTCTACTAAGAGGAAGGCTCACCCCGTGTTACATCGTTACCCTGAATTCATATCACCAGAAGTTTCACCCCGTTACCCTGAATTCACAACACCACCCGTTGCACTACTACATTCGTAATTTCCATGGTCACTTTCAATCACAGCTAGCACACGGTAGTCTTATGCCGGTACACAGGGCAACTGGAATTTATTTTTCTAATATTCATCACTCATTGTTTTGTTACCTCTACATCATTCATATACATTGCCCCCTATGCCTGTCTCAGAAATGATCAGGTAATTTAACGAAGATACTAAATACATAGATACACATAGCCCCCACATACTTCGGCAACAGTAGTGCCCTACTCAGTAAGTAACTGGCGAGTAAGAACACCCTGCGCGTGTAGTTATTACAATCTAACTACCCGTGTTTACGAGGTGATAGGCACTTGTATACCGCGGACATGTACCAGGAAGGTGTTTTGTGGCTTTTGATAATAACCAAGTGGGTCTAGGGTAGGGTGTCTAGTATGGGTGCCGAACAGCGTCAAGACTCCCCCTAAATGACAGAAAATAGTGGGGGGATCTTTATAGGGCGTTTTAGGAGGTAGTTTAGCCCTACTAGGTACACACAGCAAGAAACTGTAGGTTGCAAGAAAGAGATATTGCCCGTGGCGCGTGCTAAGGAAAGGGGGGGGGGGTCTAATGTTAACCCCAAGGAGCTGACTTTGCAAGCTGTAAACTATAAGTGTTTATGTGTGACACGAGGCACCGATTGTATTACCGTATGGGCATGTGAGATGTGAGATTGGTGATGCTAGCAGTATAGTCTAGTCATGCTATAGCTATTGAGAGGGAGTGGGGTAGATTTATCGTGTATTAGGGGTCAATGATATAACTAACTCACGGATACTTTATTCTAGATAGGTACAGGTATGTTGAAATATACTATCTACCTCTGTGTGTTCGAGGCACAGACTTCAACTGAAGGCCTCTTGCCTCGTGTCAAAAGTTCTCAGCGCTTCTCAACACAGCGGATCTTCCCTTCTAGCCCTAATCTAATTCTCGTAGATTGTATATGCAAGCGCATTCATCGGTAGTTGTTTATGGGGGTTTTGAAAAAAAAAAGTACTTTGCCTTTTATAATGGGAAAAGTGCCCTTTTCCTAACGTTTATCTGCTGCTCTGGGTTTTGCCAGCAGGTTTTGGGTTGGTAGCTTATGCTTGTTGTGAAGTGGAATAGGGAATAGGGTTGCTGCTCTTTTGGCCGGTGTCACGGGGCTGGAGGTTGTTTTTGAAATGGCTGTATTGTTATTTTGGAGAGACAAGCTTCAAGTTGTGGATGATGCTCTACCAATGTTCTACTTGGTCAGGGTGGGCACAGGAATCGAAGGATAAGGTTTGTTTGGTTGAGTTACACAGCATGTTTTTCTTTCTCTTTTTTTTGGAAGTCTATTCCTGCAGTCGGCTTATGACCATGGTGGACCCCCATGGCCCCTCTAAAGTAACAACAGGCCCACAAATCCCAACATCCCAAACTTAAGAAGTAACAAAGGGAATTACAATGGGAATGCAAATATATCTCCACCGCCTCTCCTATCACAAATCCAACTAAGAACTTGAAGAAGAATGCCTCCGCCATGTCCTGTAATAGGGGTATGCCATACCACTCTGCTCCCTATCCTTTTCAGCTTCCGTTCCGCTTTCCTCCTCGCTTTCCGCCATTGTTTCACTCCAGCTTCCGCCACTTGCCTGTCTTCACCTTTCGACCCTCCATAGCTAGAGCGGCCGTCTGCTCTTTCGTTACCAGCTAAGCCATTGTGAGCCTTCATCTAGCTAAATTAATGGCATTCTCCCTAGGGTCGTCTACTTATTGTCTCCAGTACCTACATCCTCCGCTCTTGCCATTCCCATTCTGCCAGCTTTTCAGACTCCTGTAATCGCCGCCCCAGACTGTAGCAATGTACCCGACTGCCACTGATTCTTCGTCTCCGCACTTGCCATTACTCCATCCGCCCCCGACATTTCCATCCCCTAGCTTACTTCCATCTGTATAACCCCCTCCCCAGCAGCCTCTTCAACTGCTGCATTCCATCTCCTGCCGCTGAGCCCACCCCCGTATCCAGCTTTGCCTATGGTACTGTGATCTTGTTGCAGTCCCCTCTGAAGCTTAAGATCTCTCCTTCCTCCCCAAACATCTATCTTCCCAACCGCGCTGCATCGTTATTTTGTATAGGAAAGCTGGAGGTTATGGATGATATTCCGGTTGTGCCTCAAGACCTGGCAAGGAGCGCTCGGAGGGTAGGGTTTGACATGGCATCTTTATTCAGGACGGAGATTATCGCTGGGTTGATACAGGGGCAAAGCTATAACAAGGAAACCAGAAACCGCAGAAAGGGGCAGATGATGCCTGGTGGGAAGTGGACTCATATTTAATAGAGAGTACAAGTGTTTAAGCTTATAAATATGTATAGATTAGGGCGATTGACCCTCATTCTGACAAGTGAATATGTGTAATGAGGCTGTTGAAAATCACGTGATAGATTCTCCCGAAATAGCCTGGCTAAAAAAATGACACTAGAAGAGCTATTTCAGGACTAGCGTACTACCCTATATAGTAGTCGCTGTAGCTTTATTGGTAGATAATACATTACGTTACACAGTTCCCCATGTCCAAGTGCCATGACACCTAAGTATGTACTAGCAGCCCCAGCGGTAGTGATTCAGTATGGGGAAAAGTGTTTAATTGACAGTTCACTGGCTAAATATAAATCTAAGACCTTGAATATGGAACCAATACCGAGATACTATGAAGCGGGGTCTGTTGAATGGGAGGATGGGTGAGCGATGAACCTATAAATCTAGCCATAGCCGGCCCTCTATCCATGAGAAGTAAACAAATTTCTGGTGTTTTAGAACAGTGAAGCATATTCTGAGGTTCTATAAGGGGGGGGAAGTGAGCGTTTAGCTCATGGAGGTTGTGGTTAGCTTCGATCCGGTTGTGAAAGAGTAAAACTGGAACTCGTGCTAATCCGAGGTAGATGTACATGTATATGTCCTCTGCGATACCTAGACTAAGTAAGTACTATTTTTGGGGGGGTGAATCGGTACTCATATTTATGCTAAGCATATGACGAGGGAGCGAATCCTGGAGTGGAAACTCGGCCAGACTATCCAACCCCTGGGCCGTTCCCTGCCCCGTATCTACCTACAAGACCGGATACCCACCGAAGAAACAACCATAACCACACTGCCGGTGGAGAAATAACACACGCTCGAGTGAAAAAGCCACAACCCCGCCCTGGCAGTGGAGGAATAAAACACCGCTCGAGCGGAAAAAAAAAACCCACTTCCTCCTGCAGTCGAAGATCAAAAACGAAAAACGAAACAAAACCCAGCGCTCAAGAGGAAAGGTGAAAGGAAACACCTTCTCAACCCTCATCTGTCCCAGTCATACTCTGTAGTGCGGAAGAGCTTTCTTCCGATGTGCAGTCCGTGGCTGAGGTCAAGCTTTTCTTTCATGTAGATGACCAGTGAGGATGCCAGCTTCCCGACCCTCCTGGGTTCTTCCACGAGCCAGCGTATCCCCAGGACCTGGACCCTCCCTTTGTTATCCTCCTCGACCCATCGCCGTATCTGACCGGGTTTGTACTTCGCTGGAGCCGCATGTAGGACTACGGCTCGTGCTTGCGTTGTGGGTGCCCTCCCAGCACTCGGTGACGTCGGTCTCTTCCGAGCTTGTGCTGTAGTGGAGGGTCCCGGTGCTGCTGGAGCTTCGTTCTCCTTCCCCTCTCCCCTGCTTCTTCATCTGGCGCACCGCTGGTGCCGTGACCTTTGTGGCTGCCTCCGCATATGTGCAGGCTGGCGCCGGCGACCAGTGGGGGTTTTGGTGCCTCGTCTCGGGTAGGTGTCGGCTCCGTCCGTGCCTGTCACTCGCGTTCTCTCCTTTTCTAGCTCCGCCGCCACACGGCTCCTCTCCCACTCCCCTTGTTGAAGCGCTTCAGCTTGCCCCGCCACTCTTTGTTCCATCTCGTTCAGCGTTCGCTTCAATCCCTTATCTTCCCCGAGCCAGCTGCCATAATCCCCACTGCATCCTCTCCTATCTTGACCGACTCGTCTAGCTTCTCCCGGTAATGTTGCTCCATCCTCGTTAACGATTTCCCGTACTCCTCCGGGTAAAAAGCCCTGCAGCGTGTTGGTGGTCCCGTGACTTGAGCCTCGATGTCCACCTGTGGCGGTGATGGCAGTGGCGCTGCGGACGTCACGCCGTAGGTTTGATGTGGCCTTCTTCCGATATAGCGCTCGTGCAGTCACGTGGCAGTTATCCCGACTCTGAGTGGTTGCTAGTTCGTGCTCTCGTGAGTGTCGTGGACCAATGCCCTGTCGAGGTGGGTTTGTATGAGCAAAGGAGCGCGAAGGAGGAGAAAAACTTCAAACGAGGGGGATAGTTGTTCCCCCAATGACTATGTAGATATTTTTGTTGTGGACGGCGAGGGCTATCCTGTGGTACTAGATCATGCGAGACTATGCTTGATGGTCGTGATTATTTTGATCCTGGGGTTCAACATTCGTGCACCGACCAGACTAATTCGTGCATTGCAACCAAAACTCCCCCATATAACCAAAGTAGCGTTGCCGGAGAAAATAAGTTGCAAACATTCGATTAATAGAGAATCACGTGAGGTCTAGATACTGAACATACAGTATGATATGTACAGTATATTTGCTTTTTATTATCTGCGGCTGAGCAAGGAAGTATTGACATGCGATGCACGATCGATCTCAGAGTGGGGTAGCTCAATGCGACATTACGACTTGACTTGAAGGTTTATATATCATAATATCTTCTTTGAGCACTCTGAAATATATATATATATATCTAACCCGGAATACTTCAAGCATCCTAAGAATACCTGAGAAATGAAAGGTATCAGGAAACTTCGTGACAAGAGCAAGGCTAGGCTGGATGCGCTTTTAGGTCCCAAGCGCACTCCTTCAAGTTCCCCAGCACCATCAGCGCGTGGCAGTACCGTCTCACTTGCCGACCCAGCAGTTCCTCAGCCGAGCGAGGAAGCTGTCAATACCGGTGCCACCCACACTGCACCGCCCCCCCCATCGGCGACAGAGACCAGCGCGTCTCATGGTTCAACCAGACTAGCACCCGAGCCCACCACCCTTGCACCGCACATTGCAGACACACTGGAAACTCCGGATTCGGTAGAAGCAATTATATCCGTAGGGCAGCCGGGTACCCAAGAACCAAGTGAGTTCGGGGAGGCAATTGCTTGTTATTGGTCCCCAGATTTCGATTTCGATTTCTGAACCTGAACCTGAACAGGACAATGGTAGGTGGCGATGGGAAATATATACTCCCGAGTGAGATAGCTAGGGCTAAGTTGCAAGCCATAGAGCTTACCACTGATAAAATCGCGACGCCACCAATTGATGCGGTTTTGCTGTTGAGGTCAACTCCCAAAAACACCCCTACGACCCCACTTGATCAGCCCCCGCCACAGCTCGAAGAAACAGAATGCCTCAGTAATGTTGCAGGGGACGAATGTAGTCCGGGCACAGGTAATAAGCTCCCGTTACTACCTATACAAGGCAAACCCGCGGTACATGTACCAACGACCTCGACATCAAACACCGGTGGAACGTCTCAAATTACGAGTGAGCAACAGCCTCAGACGGCGAATACTCTTTCACTCTGGGAAGAGGCGTGGAAGAAACTTCCAGAGGATGTCCGCACCCATTTTCAGGCTACACTTAAGCTGGGTGAGACCGACAGTAAGGGATCCGGGGCAGCCAGGCAATTATTAACGACTATTGCGGAGATTAGGGGGATTTGCGAAAAGCAGAAATTGATCGATACAAGAGATGATGGAAAGAAATCCAAAAGGATCATTGTCCGTGATCTGGTGGATAAATTAACTAGCTGTATATCAAAATTTGTCGCGGTTGGAGATACGCTTGTACAATATGATCCAGGTCATGCAGCAATTCCTTGGGCTATCCTTCGGTTTATTTTACAGGTCTGTAAATTCTCTCAACCACTCGGCTTGGATAAATTCTGATAAACCTTCCTCCGAAACTAGAGTGCAATTATACATCAAGAACGCATGGCGGAGATTGTCACCAACACGGAGTATCTTGGGAGGCTCATTGTGCGCTGTGTTGCATATGAAGAACTTTACCTCGTGCCGAAATCGAAACCAACCAACTATTCCAAACTGAAGTTTGCTGTAGAGGAACTATATAGGGTGGTTCTCGAATTCCTGGTGGAAACGGCGAAGCACTTGGATAGAAAGACACTTGGTATAGAACATCATCTTTTTTCTACATGTTACATATTGTTCATATCTAACTTTGCCACATAGGCCGTGTATTCAAAGCAATTCTTGAGCCTGAATCCTTAAGTGAATTACTGGGGAGGATCAAATCCCATGAGCAGCAGCTAGGGAAGGAACTCGAATTGGCCCAGCGGCAAGGTAAGCCCCTAGCCTCGTAGCCTGTCGAAACCAAGGATTTATATGACCACAAGGCTGAACATTATGTTAACAGCGGCTCAAACCAGCTTGGCCGTAGCTAAAACCAGCTTTGCCGTCGCAGAACACAATCATAAGCAACTAATGCAACTCCTTGATGACCTTGAAAAGCCCATACAGAGAGTTGCATCGGACTTACAGGCTTGTTATCAATCCGTCCAAGGTGTGCCATCCTAGCCAATTGAATCATGCGCAATCGGTGCTAATAATTGATGTTTGTTGCTGGCAGCTCAAACACGGCAAGGCGTATTGAATTGGATTACAAACACCGAGTACCAGGCTCCCCATAATCTTGCACTGCAAGGGCTGTTAGAAGATACTGGGAAATGGTTTTTTGATCGAGCTGAGTACAAGGAATGGAGGAGTGCAAGCGCTTCTAGTCTGCTTTGGCTGCATGGTATACGTAAGTACTCACTAGAACAATACCACAAATCCGAACATCACCTTATCACTGACTACGGCTGACATGGAGGAATATCTATAGCGGGTGCTGGAAAAACAAAACTCACGTATGTCACTGACAAAGACATCAATATTGGGAATGCTAACATATCTCTAGATGTCAAGTAATCAAGACACTACTTTCCACAAATCCCAACGAAGTGCTTTGCTATTTTTATTGCAAAAGAGATGGCGAAGCCTCACGGAGAATACCACTTACAGTCTTGCAAGCGATTCTCAGACAATTAAGCCTTTGTCACCCCGATAAGCTTCCCACAGAAATTTTCAATCGCTATACGGCTGATCAGCAAAAAGGTTTTCCCGCCGGGAAGTCAGGAGTTCTACAGTGGGAGGAGTGTAGGGCTTTATTATTATCTCTTCTCAATATTTACCCACAAACAACCATCATCATTGATGCCCTAGATGAGCTAGACTCCGAGAATGAATCCGAGCATCGCATTTTACTGCTAGAGCTCTTGATTGATGTTGTTCTGAAGTGTGATAGTCTAGTCAAGATTTTTGTGGCCAGCCGTGATGACCAGGATATTGTTGTGGAGCTTGAAAAAATGCCTAATCTATTCATCAAGGCCACGGATAACCTGAAGGATATCGAGAGGTATATCGTTCGTGAGTTTGAAACAAATAAACGGTTCTCCAGACCTCCCTGGTCACATGAGCTCAAGAATTTCGTTTATGCTGAACTTTGCAAGAAAGCCGGTGGGATGTAGGTTTGATGTTCTCTGTTTTACATTTCTTGAACTCGCTGACATACAGCAGGTTCCAATGGGTCAAACTACAGCTCCAGTTCCTGGTATCCATGAAGGTTGAGAGGGATATCCGACAAAAGTTGGGGCAGGCACCGAAAGATCTTACAGCAGCTTACGATCAAATCTATACCCTGATCGAGGGTGAAGAAGAGTATGGTCGAGAGACAGCCAAATGTGCGCTAATGTGGATCATGTGCACGGTGAAACCTTTGACAATGGAGATGTTGCTTGAGGTTACAAGATATGCAACCGGGTCACAGGATATTTCTGCCGAGTCCCTCCTTGAGCTCTGCCGCAACCTGTTGACATGGGACAAATCCGAAAAGTCTAATGTAGTTCAATTCGCCCATCTCTCTGTCAAAGAATATCTCATTGCTGGAAAGTGGACTGAAGCGGAGGCTCATGGGATGGCTGCAAACTCGTGCTTAACGATAGTGATAAAGGAACATGAGCATGGGTCACAGTTAGCTAGGGGTCAGGTTACTACCTTCCTAGAATATGCGGATTCCTATTGGCTAGAGCATGTGTCAAAAGGTTGCGCTAGCCCATCTTGCAAGACATTCAAAGAAGCCCTGTGCTCGTTCCTTGGGAGTCCTGTCCTACCTAGCCCTTCGTATCGAAATTGGATCCGTGGGAGGCAACAGGGCGGGGTACAAATACCGGAGATTGAGAAGAAGTTATATCAAGCCCACCACATTGGACCTCCTAACCCCCTATTCTTGGTTGCCGCTTGCGACTTCTTACTAGAGGTTACGGATGAGTTCTGGCAGAAGTGGGAATGCTTTGACCTCTGCAGTTTAAACGACAGCAGAGATAGTCTACTCCACATTGCTGCCAGATGTGGACATAGTGCTGTGGTCACACGCCTATTGGCATACGGCATGATTGATCTGAATGTGGGGAACGGAAATGAGGACACTCCATTACTGTCAGCTGCCTCTCGGGGACATACCGAGATAGTACAGCAATTGTTGGCTCACAGTGCCATTAATGTCAACTTGCAGGGGAAGTCATGCGACAGAGATACCGGTACCCCCTTATTTGTGGCGGCCTGTGGGGGGCATGCAGAGGTAGTACAGCAATTGTTGGTTCACAGTGCTATTGATGTCAACTTGCAAGGGGAGACATGCGACGGAGATACCGGTACCCCCTTATTTGTGGCGGCCTGTGGGGGGCATGCAGAGGTAGTACAGCAATTGTTGGTTCACAGTGCTATTGATGTCAACTTGCAAGGGGAGACATGCGACGGAGATACCGGTACCCCCTTATTTGGGGCAGCATATGAGGGGCATACGGAGATAGTACAGCAATTGTTGGCTCACAGTGCCCGTGATGTCGAATTGCCCTTACTCGCGGCGGCCCGATGCGGACATACAGAGATAGTACAGAAATTGTTGGCTTGCGGTGGCATTGATGTCAACGTGGAGGGGCAAGTAATTGGGAATACCGGTACTCCCTTATTCGCGGCGGCCCTTGGCGGATATGCAGAGATAGTACAGCAATTGTTGGCTCACAGTGACATTAATGTCAACTTGCAAGGGAAGACATACGAGGATATTACCGGCACCCCCTTATTCGTGGCGGCCTGTGAGGGACATACAGAGATAGTACAGCAATTGTTGGCTCACAGTTCCATTGATGTCAACCCGCAAAGGGAGAAAGGGGACGCTACCCCCTTATTTGTGGCGGCATATATGGGACATACAGAAATAGTACAGCAATTGTTGGCTCATAGTGCTATTGATGTCAACTTGCAAGGGGAGACATGGGGCGGAGATACCGGTAGCCCCTTATTTGTGGCGGCTTTGGAGGGACATACAGAGATAGTACAGCAATTGTTGGCTCAGAGTGCTGTTGATGCCAATGTGAAGGGGAAGATAGGCAGAGATACCGGAACTGCCTTATTTGTGGCGGCACTTAAGGGACACGCAGGGATGGTACAGAAATTGCTGGCTCATAGTGCCATCGATGTCAATGCGGAGGGGAAGACAGGCAGCGGAAATACCGGTACTCCCCTATTTATGGCGGCCCTCAAGGGACATACGGAGATAGTACAGCAATTTTTGGCTCACAGTGCTGTTGGTGTCAACTTGCAAGGGGAGACAGGCAACGGAAATACCGGTACTCCCCTATTTATGGAAGCCAGTTGGGGGCGTGCAGAGATAGTACAGGAATTGCTGGCTCACAGTGCCATCGATGTCAATGCGGAGGGGAAGACAGGCAGCGGAAATACCGGTACTCCCCTATTTATGGAAGCCAGTTGGGGGCGTGCAGAGATAGTACAGGAATTGCTGGCTCACAGTG
>Ga0307511_10002681_pt1 | contig 18553 bp, 23 predicted proteins | sample 13_EM_MG_FD_200266 | JGI IMG/M metagenome (GOLD analysis project Ga0307511, IMG submission 200266) | Populus trichocarpa ectomycorrhiza microbial communities from riparian zone in the Pacific Northwest, United States - 13_EM | ecosystem: Host-associated > Plants > Roots > Unclassified | place... | reverse complement strand
CCTCGACCTTATCGGTGTTCCTGGCACCCTCGAGGATGGAAGATTCTCTGTGGTCACCGAATGGATGGCCAACGGCAACATCGCAGAGTACGTCCGTAATAACGCCGGAAACCATCTGAAACTCGTATGTTATGATCGCGTATACTTTATATTGTCCCCCCTGATTGCCTTTCAGCTGGCGGACGCTGTTGAGGGGCTGAAGTACCTTCACAACGCGAATATTGCGCATGGCAACTTGAGCGGTGTGAGCCTCCTGTTACTATTCCGTGAACACCGCTCATGTTGTTCAGGCAAATATCCTAATTACGAATGCCACCCCCGCCGCAGCGTGCCTCGCGGGCTCCAGGTTCATGACCATTTTGCATGACCCAAACCTCGGGATGGAGCCACCATCCAAAGCGGAATGGGGGACCATCCCCTTCATGGCACCGGAACTTCTCGTTCCATCCAGGTTCGGACTGGACAAGTGCACGCCTTCGAAGGAAACCGATATCTACGCGATGGGGATGGTAATCCACCAGGTGCGTACCGCACGGTTCCTGACATACACACTCACCGATTCTCCTGTGCAGGTGCTCACTGGGGAACAACCATTCGGTAAACTGACCATGTCCGAGGTGGTGTTCAAGGTCCTGGGTGGTGAAAAACCGTCGAAGCCCGCGAATGCGCTGGAGCTTGGCCTCTCTGACAGTATCTGGAAGCTTCTGGAAGGCTGCTGGCACACCGAGCGCACGCTTCGACCATCGGTGAAAGAGGTCTCGGACTGTGTCAGGGCGGCTGCTATTGTCTGTGGTACACTCCCCTCAGTCGGTGATGTACCCCAACGGGGCGAAGACCCCGAGACGGACTTCACCAACTTTGGTAGGTTACTTCCCCGCTCATCAAGCAATTTAAAATTTACACTACCGTGGAGACCAATTATTCCTTGAAACCACACCCCTCGGCGAGGTTCGACCCCCGGGAATTTACGTCACACACGTAGGGCACTCATACTGAGTGGGATAGCCGATAAATACTGGTATCTATCGTAAGGGTATTTCTTAATCCCCCCCCACACTGAGTTCGTTCGCGAATTTCCCGCAAGTCGTAGACCACCCGCGAGCTGAGGTTCAACGTTTGGTTTTAGCAAAGGTTTGTAGAGTTGGAACGAGATAAATATACGCGCGTGGATGTCTTTGGTCCGGGTTTTCAGAAAATGAGAAGAGCCCCGTGTTGGGGAACAGGGCGGGGGTCCGGAGGTCAGGGTGGGTAGGCGATGGGGTCCCCTCCTGCACGCTTCCCCACCATCAAAATAATTTCGGGAGGATGACCGGCCGTGGGAATGCTTTCCCGCTGCATACTAATCAAACCCAAAGCGCAGCACACACGTGAGGTAGGAGTGGGTTGTCGAGAACCTAACCCAACCGAAATGAAACCCCACAAGGCGCACCGACCCGGTTCGATCCTAGTCGTTCGAGATATGTCCAATCCATTCGGCGTGGTTGGTTGGTGCCAACTGGTGAACGCTTGGGCTTTTGCGGAGCACTATTCGCCACGTCATGCACGACCCCACCCGTGCTGTACTCCAGACACACCAACTCTTGTACTCTGGCTACACCGGGCACCTGAACTCCCGAGCCGGGGCACGGGCTGATAGGCGTGTCATGGACGTGGGAAACTGTCTCTCCGGAACCAGTTGGAACGCTCATTTTCGAGCGTGTTGCCACGTACTTTCGGTTGGCTTGGCGCACGCGGGAGCTCCACTCTTAATCACCTACCACGAAGATGTCGCGCAGGGGACGGACTTCGAGCCCTCTACAGGATTCTAGTCAGCCGGGGGAACAGGGTGGTGGGACTGTCCAACAAACCCCAACTGTACAGATGGGGATGGTGACTTTCAAGGTGCGCAGGGTTAATTGGTTCGTGAATGAGATACCTAACCCTGAAATTTTCGCAGGTCGACGGACACGACAAGGTTTATCGGATAAAGAAGACAGTCTTATCGGAACCCGGCGTGTTCAGTGAAATGCTCTCCACACTCGGACTGGGTGACGATGGAATGTCGGAAGAACAAATTATCAGGCTGAACAACGTTACACTAGAAGATTTTGAGACGTTGGTTCACTTCTACAATGACTTGGAGTCGGTGGTCCTTTGACAATCTCTGCCACGAAGCGAGCTGACCCGATTGACAGGACACAAGGGATCCCCGCCGACACTACCCCCTTTCGATACTGGGAAAGGCTGAAGCGAGTTTCCCGATACTACCGTGTCACGAGCGCCGAAGAAAGGGCGTATAAAGAACTATTCAACATTCTTATTGAACAGAACCCCATCATGGCCGTCGCAATCGCAGAGCAGAATCCTGGGGCTGACCAGGAATGGCTCTACGCGGCATATCGGAGACTGTGCCTTCGTGCCAGACCCCTCAGTGACAATGAAGCGGGGAGGCTTCACGGAGTGACCGTGAACAGGATTCTCCGGGCTCGGGAAAAGATACGTCATTGGAACACTCTCACCGTTGCACGACGTCGGATGATCTCCCGTGGTTCCATAATCCGCGAGGTGTTTCATATTCAGGGCGGAACCCACAAAGTACAACAGCAGATAATGCCCTCTTCGGGTCTGATGCCGTACCGGGGATGATCCGACCAGCCTGCGAGCGGGGCTCGCCTAACCCGCACCAGGTGTTTCTACTATGATCCAACTGTGTGTTGTCTATGAGATACATTACCACCTTTTAATGCATACATTAATCAAAGGCCAATGAATCGAGCAATGAGGTTATCAATCAATCCCTCATATTGCGGGTGCCGGCCTGTGACTGGGCCTGTACTTTCGACTGGAGAACATTCTCCACGAAGGTCAAATTTTCTTGCTTTTTGAGGACGGTCTCCTGCAAGGTTTCTAGGTTGGACTGGAGGTAATCTACTTTCGATTGGTAATGTTTTGTGGCTTGCGCTCGAGTCTGACGGACGAGTGGTGGGTCTTCAGTTCAGATTTGAAAGCATGGGTGAGATTTCTAATCACTAGATCGCACCTTCTTAACATAGTAGCCAGTGCCAATATCCACAATGACGTGGTCCAGGTCGTTGAGCTTCCCAGGAACGTATAATGAGTTCGTGAGGGGCACCAGGATGGTGGTGTCTGACGGAGATCATCGGTCACCGGAACGTGAGCACCAGAGAGAGACATCTACGCACTTTTGTTACCCGGCTTCACTTCGGCCACATTGTCTATACATGACCTGAACTTGGCCTGGGCCTGTTTCAGTTGAGTGAACGAATTTGTGAGATGCGTCAACTCCTGCAGTTCCAATCGGTTGTGAGGAGGGTGATTTGCACGGTAGGTGGACACGGACCTCATCCAGCTGTCTTCGGACATCTGCTAACTGCGGGATATCGAGATCTGTGACGCTGATTTGTTGCTGAGCGTTGGCGGCCATCGTAGATTACGGGTTGGACGGCGACTTCATGCAGCGGAAGAGGCTGTTGCCAAACAACAACAAACATTCTTCACCAACTCGGTTTCAAACGGATCCGCCACGACGAGAAAGATCCACTCCTCCTCTTCTTAACCTGGGATGACGGCGACGACTAGCAGCCATGGCATAGACCCACTTGACGAAAAGGTTGACCTGCTCGTGGCGATAATGGGCGACGTCGATCGGGATTTCGCCCGGAAGGTACTCCAATACTACAACGGGGATATCGATAAAGCTGCCGACGCGTTCCTCGGTGGCCAAGCTCACACCTTGAACTTTTCTACGCCAGCCGGCAACTCGGACGGCTACACCGATTACGCTTCCGCGCCTCGTCAGCCCGTTCTTTGTCTTTCGAAAACCCCCAATGACGTATTCATCTCTCAGCACCCAGTCCGGACAAGGTTGTTGTGGATCTGACCAAGGATGAGACTCTGCCGCCGAAGCAGGAATGGGCCATGGTTCGGTCGAACGTACGTGGTTTTGGTTTCCCGTGATTGTGGACGCCACCTCAAATACCGGCGCCCACAGGTGCCCATGAACCACGGCAATGGTTCTACCATGGACGTCGACGTTACTCAAGACGAACAACTGAACAAGGCTATTGCGGAGAGTTTAGCAATGTCAACGACGGTGGATGAGGCGGATGAAATAATTCCACCGGAGGCTTGGCTACGTAAGGACAACAGGTGAGCTACGTCGGACGTTCACGCGATATCTCTCATCTGACCTATCACAGACCGGTTGTATTACGAACTGCGGACCCTAAGATTGTCCACCTCGGCCAGTTGTGGCAAGCCCTCTACTATGTGCCACAGGTCCGACACCGAATCTCTCGGTATCGGCCTCCATCCCCAGAAGGCTCCCCTGAAGTCGATCCACCAACCACTGGCATAGGTATTTCGCCCTTTATTGCTCCGGATTTTCACTAATCTTCGGCTCCACAGAGGGACAGGTCTGGTCCGTGCACGAGTTGTTTGGATACATGGAACTATCCGTCCTGGCGATGGTCACAGAGGAACCTTCGATGCTTAAATTCCCAAATCGACCATGGGAGGGTATTTCTCCTCGCGAAGACGTTGAAAGTGCGTTCCTCCAGGACCTCCTTTTTCGCATTTGCTGACGGAGAAGCTCCTTAGAGGCGTACAAGGACTTTGCCGAAGCGGTGGAGCTCTGCCTGAATGATAACCTTGCCGTCCAACAACAAGACTGGCCGAGGTAAACTTTGGCACCACCACCACCTTCATTTCCAGCGGTTTTGAAGCATATGCGTTTATACCACAGGTTATTCCACTCACACACTGTCGCTGTGACACCTGAGCCAGACGAACGGACGGTCTTTGACGTGAAGGCGGATTTGCCCTTGTTCTCCATCAAATACAACGACGAAGATGGGTCGAACGATCTTGTTGGATGCCTTGCAAATCAAGTGTTCCCAAAATTCCAGAAACGAGGGCCACTCAATACAGGCTCCGGTACTGCGACAGGGGAGCGCGTCATAACTGAAGCCGCAGATGTGATCGCCTTTGCCCTCGCACGGGACGAAAGCCTACCGTCGTACCAGGACACAGCGACTGGGAAACCGCCGCAACGAAGGAAATTCTCCTTCCCCGACTCGTTCTATCTGGATCGATTCTTGCGGGCAAATCACGAGGGGGCTCAGAAGGTCATCCAGGATGGGAGCGTGGCGGAAGAGGAGATCCGGCGATTAACGAAGAAGAAATCCGAGTTCACGAAACTCGATGTCAGTGGCATCTGCGCTGGTCTACCAGAAACTGACTGGTGCCACAGAACAAGGACGTGGTGCGGAGTATTCGATCATCACTATACTATTACGAGAGTGTGGCGCACTCTCCGACTGACGTCGAACGACGAGCGGCCATCGAAAATTCTGCGGTCAAGCTGAAGGAGATCATTGTGCACATCGAGACTGAACTGGAAGGTGAGTTGCAAAGGGTGTCTCCGGATGGAAGGATCCGCTAAGACAACTTCAAGCGATCTCGGGCACAATTGAGCGACTCAAAAAAGACTCGTCAAACTTGTTCGCTACAAAGGAGTTCCAACAGATGAAGGTCACATCTCGACCGATGTGGTTGTGTATTGGCTCATCGGTGGCTGACTGTTCCTTCCCTTTAGTACGATTTAAGAGCGGTGTTGATGCACGATGGGTTGAAAGGGCGAAAGCACATCTATTCTTACATCCTCCACGATGACGCGTGGTGGAAGATAGTAGATCATGCGGCCACCAAGGTTCGTTCTCTCCCTTGTTTAATGCCAACCTCCATCCAAACCATCACGTTCTTGTAGGTCACATTAGAGACGGTCTTGAATGACAAGGATGGGATGCATCTGGGGGCCGGGCCTTTCCTCCTCATCTACAGTCGCTCATTGCCCGAACCCCTTGTGAGCGAATGGTCCAATGTCATCAAGGTCAGCGGTGATCCTCAGGAATCCTCGGTAAGTATTGGGGACTGATTTCGCCTGGTCTTCTCAGATTGGAACAAGGGCTGATTCCATGGAATGGTTGGGAAAGTTTCCTCCTGCGATCCAGGAGAAAGCATATAATCCCAGCGCGCACGTCACTCTGGATCCTCAGCCAAATTTGTCCCCGCCGCATATAAGCCCCATTCACACGCCACCGGAAGTGACCCAGATCCCACTTGCCCCAAACAGAGGTCCACCATCTTAGATGAGGTAGTCGACAGATTTAGACAGGTGACCTACGTCGTTGTGGTACAAGGCAGTTCGCTATCTTTCTTGTTCGAGCGTAGCCCGGTGTTGTGCATTCTTTATTCGTTATCTCTGGAACCTCCTACTTTGCAGCCGTGCCCACTTGGGCGACACATCGAATACATACATACACGCTCCTACACGGGAACACCCTAGATCCTTGATCCAGTGACCCGGATTGAAATGGCTAGGCGTTGATTGCGGCAACTTCATGGAGATAGGTTCCGAGGAGCTTTGTTCCCTCGATGAAATTGGACCTGTCCAGCTTCTCGTTCGTGGAACTGAAAAGAGGTTGAAATGAGAAAGATCTTGCTCGGTTGAAACATTAAGCGGATTTGACTCACTGAGCACCGTCATCTCCCCTTCCCATTGGCAACAACAACACGTTCACACCGAGTGTTTCGGCAAAGGTGAGGGTAACTGGGATCGAACCGCCTTCGCGAGTCATATCCGGGAGTTTGTTATAAACAACTTGCGTCGCCTTGATTGCGGCCTCGTAGTTCCAGTGTTTGATGTCCGCGACCCACGGCTTACCACCGTGCTCGCAGAAAATGCGGAGCTTGTTCTTTGTGTTGAGTTTGGCGAATTCGGCTTCGAGGTATTGAGTCACGAGGGGGATGATCTTGTCTGGGGTTTGAGGAGGGACCAGTCTGTTGGCGCGGGGATATCATCACTTTGCCCACTTCCCTCTGAAACAATAGACTGCGAACCTGATGCTGAATTTTCCCGTGACCTTGGCGGGGATAACAGTCTTGGCCCCTGAACCGTAGAAAGCACCCTCGATACCATGGATGGATAGTGACGGTTGCCTCATCCTACCCATGAGAACCTGGATCTTGTCATCCGATAAAGCAATGGGTGCACCGACGGCATCGTTGATGTCAGCAATGGTGTAGTCGAGACGATCGTAAAGTGCCCTGTACGGGGAAACATCAGCCACCGACAGCGGAAAGATGGTTTAACGACCCCATACCTCTCCTCATGATCAGCAGCATGGACCATGTCGTCAACACCAGGGACGAGAATGGTTCCATCTTGTGCGACCAGTTTCCCCAAGAGGGCGATGAGGGTAGTCATGGGTTCGTGCACGGTTCGGCCAAAAACACCAGAGTGGAGGTCGCGGGATGGGCCGGTGACTTCAACGAACATATACGTCAGACCGCGGAGCCCATAGGTGATACACGGAGTACGGGTGTTGAGCCAGTAGTTGTCGGACTGAAGGCTGATTCTGTTAATGGTTCGGTGCCACTACGAAAATCAACGTACAATACAGACGGCGTCGACGCCGTGGAACCAGCCATCCTCCCCTTTGGCATGCTCGACAGCGATGAATTCATCAAGGCCGACACTTCCACTCTCCTCCATGCCTTCGAAGACGAAACGGAGATTCACAGGGAGTTCAATCCCCAGATTTTTATGGGCCTCAAGGACGTTGAGCCAACCCAAGATGGGACCCTTATCGTCAGAGGAACCACGTCCAATGAGCTGGCCGTTATCGGCGATGGTCAAAGTGAACGGATCGGTGTCCCATCCGTCACTCTTAATGGCCTGGATTCAAAAGGCTCGGTTCCATTGTCACAGAATTCTTCGACAAGTACGGTACTCACGGGTTGGACGTCGAAGTGACCGTAGAGAAGGATCGTTTTCTTCTTTGGATCCTCACCAATCTTTCCCAAAATTGCAGGCGGGAGCTTGATTTTATGACCGTCGAGGGTTTCGGTGCCGAGGTCTTCTGATCTGGTCTGGACGCCGAGGGCCTGAAGCTGATCCTCCATGAACTTTGCCATTGTGAAGACATCCTCTCGGTGGGTGCGGTCGCCCGACACACTAAAGACATTGCGGATCTGAGCATTCTGCGGAAGATCTTATCCTCTAGAAACCGGGATCACCTCGGAATGGCAACGGCATCCGCCAATCTCTTAATGAACCTATCGGCGTTTTCGTCGATGTATCCCAAAAATGCAGCTGGAGCGGGCATCGTTTGTCGTGGTATGAGGGAGTCCTTGTGAGAGGTAGAGAGCTCCGGAAAGCGGCAGCCAAGGTCCGGGTCCAGGTCACGTGCCTATTGGTGATTAGATTTTCGGAAGGTGGGAGACTTGGGTTCGCAAGGTTAATGAACATCATGTCGACCGCATATCCTCCGGGGACTGCACCTATCAAGCCTCAGTCAGTCTCACCCTCTCGCTTTTGGTTTTCTTGGTGTTCACAGACGTGTTCTACCGAAGATACGTTGTCTCGTTACGAGACCAGGCTCTCCCAGACGATGACGCTGCTGAAGGGAGCACGAGTCACATCTCTCATGGTCGACCGACTGGAACCGACGACGACGCTCAGGGAGAAAAGCCCCGCATGAGCGGTGCCCAGCGCAAGAAGTTGGCGCGGGAGGAGAAGAAAAAGCGGAGAGGACAAAATAAGGGCCGTAGGTTTCAAAAGGTCCGAGATGAACTAGACCTGTGCTGGAAAGTTGCTGCGGGCGAGGCCTGTGAATTCGGTTCAGAGTGCGTGTAACCTGTTTACCGTCGTGTTCCCATCCGTCTGGCTGAACGGAGGCTAGATGTCGGTTTACACATGATGTCAAGGGTTATCTCTCCGCCAAACCGAGGGATATCAAGTTTCCAGCTCCCTCTGACCTCTCAAACCACCCCCCTTTCGTAAACCTCGGTGAGAGGGGGGCTGAAAATGCCGTCAACCAAGTGACCGAGTCGTTGGACCCAACAACGATTTGCCCGGTTTACGCCGAAACCGGCAGGTGTAGACATGGTTTCAAGTGCAGGTTCCTCGGAGCGCACGTAAAGGCCGCGGGTTGTTCCTCCGACGAATTATCACTCGTTGTGGACGGTGAAAAAGTTGCACACGTCGCCGTTTCGGCGGCGGAGCTGAACTTTATAGACCCTGATGTTCGAAAACAGCTCCGTACAAGGAAGGTGGTGACGTTTCATCCGCTTCGCGGTCACAATCCCGCTAACAGCCTGCATGTGGTGCAACGGGTCTTCCTCCTATTCGTCTAACAGTATCCGAGGCCCGTCTCGGACGCTTACCTGAAAGAGATCCAACAATCGCCAGGTGGAAAGGAGGAAGAGACCCCAGACCCATTGGAGGCAGATGTTAATCCTATGGAGTCACCTGGCGACGACCTCGAGATTTCGGCACCCAAAATGCCGGTCCAGGGTGTTGATGCGTCCCAAGCTGACACGCCGGATACCCCCATGCGGTTTGCGGAAAAGAAACGGCTACACTGGAGCGGGAAGACATGTAAGTGGTTTCGTACCGTTTAGCGGCTCGGGTGACCAAAGGTGGACACAGACCTGGCGCCATTGACGACAGTGGGTAACCTGGCAAGTTTCAAAGTCTGCCCTGAGCCACACTAGGAATATTGATTCCGGTCATTACTGGTTGACAGCCCTTCCGACGTTTGTGCGTCTCTTTGGGTGCGGATATTACGTGTGGTGAAAGTGAGCGATTGAAATTCAATCACGAACATGCACCTAAGTCCACTCACTGAATTAAACCCGCCACAGTGGGCCTAGCCACCTCCTTTCTGGCCGGATCGAAAGAGGAGTGGTCCCTTGTGCGCAGGCATCCGTCTGAGGGGTTTTTTGGTGTACAGCTCGCTGGGAATAAACCTGCCACACTGGTGCCTACGGCAGAAACGATCGCTCGGGAATGTGGACCGAATATCGACTTCGTTGATCTGAACTGTGGCTGCCCGATTGATCTCGTTTTCAAATCAGGGAGTGGTTCCGCTCGTGAGTTCCACAACGTGACACAATTTCATTCGCGTCTCGTGGCTTCCTTCTTCGGAGTTGCGTGGTTCGGAATGGAGGGCTAGTGCCCTTCGGGGTTCCGGCTGCATTTCCTTTTTTTTTTTGCTTGTTTCATATCGAGTGTATTGCCCGCTTACCCAGCTTATCTGATGCCAACCGATACACACCTTTTCAGTTCTGGATGCGCCTGGAAAGTTGGGCAAGATCCTTATTGGGATGAACAAAGCGCTTGGAGAAGTCCCTGTGACGATCAAGCTTCGAACCGGAGTAAAGGACGGCCGCAACACAGTGCACAAGCTCATGCCTCGGATTGCTTCGGAGTGGGGTGTTGGGTGCATGACGGTGAGCAATATTTGTTATTTAACTATTCAACACGAGCCTTTGGCGCGGGGAGGCGTCATAGGTGTCCTTGGTCTCCCCGCCGAACCTCGCGTTCACTTGACGATTGATGCCTGGGTGGACCTAACATTTTTATCTTTCGTTACGGGGTCAGTTGCACGGACGCACGCGACAGCAGAGGTATCAGAAACTCGCAGACTGGGATTACATCAGGGAATGTGTTACCGCCGTACGAGAGAAGGAAGAAGACTCAGGTTGTGAGTACAGCTACCCCCTTTCCAGTGGCAGCGCCGTCATTCTGCGATTGAGTTATTGCTGCGGACCCCTCCTGCTCGGAAGTTTGGAACGATCGACTGATTTACGGTGGTTTTTCCTCAATACCGCAGTACCTCCTGTCCCAATCTTCGGTGGTGGAGACGCCTTCTCTCCACAGGATTATTGGGAGAAGGTTGAATACAGTGGAGTAGACGGGGTCATGGTCGCGCGTGGGGCTTTGATCAAGCCTTGGATCTTCAGAGAGATTAAGGAGAGAAGAGAATGGGATATCAGCTCCAGGGAAAGGCTGGAACTCATTCGACAGGTAAGTCGAGAGTTCAATAGAGTGACCAGCAACTGGCATCCCGCCGGCGAGGTGCCGAACTTTACTGACTAACTTTGGTTGGGGGCAGTTTGCCGAGTACGGAATGAGGTACGCTCGCCGTCGAATTTGGATAGCCGGTGATCGTGAACCCTGACTACGCCTTTGTTCCCCTTCCGTCCCAGCCACTTCGGCACTGATACGGCGGGTGTGGTTGGTCGCCATGCTCCACCCGTCCGGATCCAAGTTACTGAATGATGAATTGTCACACAGAACACCACGAGGAGATATCTATGCGAAGCGTTATCTTTTCAATACCGCTACGTTCCAATAGGATTGTTGGAGCACCTCCCGGGGAAGATCAATGATAGGCCACCCGTATACAAGGGTAGAGATGAACTGGGTCTGCACCTTCTGATCTCACCTGAGGGGGGTTGGCAACTGATTTACCTTACCCTGTTTTTTCTTCTTCGAATGACTCGCCTTCTTGTCCTGCTGACAGAGACCCTACTTTCGAGCCCAGACAGTAGGGATTGGGTGAGGATCTCCGAGATGTTCCTCGGCCCAGCACCCGAAGCTTGGGTGTTCCTCCCGAAGCACAAGAGCAATTCATACGAGAGTCAAGGTTGAGTGGCAACGTGTTGAGGGCGGTTGACGTTTCGAGACAACGTTGGGACTCAAGTACTCCTTTCTTTTTCGAACGCGTTTACAAGTGTGTGTGGATCTGAATAACAAGCGGTGTTGCATGAGTTCGTTCTTCCGCCGGTCTCGTGGGTGGTAATTGAAATATCAAAGGAAGCATCAAGAATGCGAAGAAACCAAGGTTCTTGTCTCCGTTTCGCCCCGCAGTGTCAGCTCGTTTGAAAACCTCGTGGGGTTCGAATGGTAGTTCGTGCGGTTGTTAGCTGGATTGGGGTTGATCAGGGGAGCGAGGGAGGAGCCAGGCGCATGGGGCGCGAGTTTGAAAGCGAGTGAATTTGTCCAGACTGATGACTGGCATCAAACCGGAGAAGTGCGCCACAGGCACCTAGCGAGCACCCCGGCGGAAGGCCAACTAACCACCCTCCTCTCCCTAGGAGGCATAGGGAATTCAACCACCTATGCTAACCATGAGAGGATAATTAAAATTCATGAAAGGTCGCCCACGTTGTGGTTAGAATACTGGGGTCAGGGAAGCGAATTGCTACCGTGTCAATCTTCCCGAGCTACCAGCTATTCACTCGCCCACCTAGCGAGCTAGCCCGTTTCACCCGCTAGGCTCGGTGGTGGTCAGAAACGGATTGTATGTGTGAGTGATACCATTAGGTGGACCCACCGAACGAGAACTCAAAACAAAAAACAACAGTCGCCGGTGAACAAGGCTACCACGTTCCTAGCCGACGCCTTTTCCAGCCAGCAAGCCTGGCGGTAAGTCCGGACATCGTACCGCCCATGCCAGGGCTCCTGCCTCGGCATCAGTATATTTCGAGGCCAATTATCGACGCCAGAAATTACACAATTCGTTGGGTTTGGGGTCAAAGCTCCTACGTTACTCTGCTACAGTGGCGAAAATTGGGTCGGCAAACATTTCTGGGTGCCAGGCCGCCCCGGCCTTCAATCGGCGGGGGTCAACTCCCGTTAGCCGGGCGCCTGTCGTGAGAACGGGTTGTCAAATGGGGTAAGGAAGGGGATTTAGAAAACGCGATCCTCTTCTATAGGCGAGGAGTGTGGATAGGATGTCTAGAAGCGGACTGTGTGCGGCCAGGGTTGTTGAGTGTTGGTGACCACAAGGTGACTAAGCTTGGGGTACCGCACCCTCGGCGCCCGGGAAGGGGGGTCGCTTGCATCGACCAAAGCGGTGTTGCGTGACATGTCTGGGCGGGCGCCTGGGCGGAACTGTGTTCGACAGCCGAGACGGAACCGCCCGCAAATGAATAGCCGCAGACTCGTCGGAGTTAGGGTGTTGTGCAACAGAAGGCGCGGTAGGGCGAAGACCATCGAGGGAGACGCTGTCGAGGGAGCCAGTTGCCCGATCGAGGCGATTGCCCCTTGTGGGTCAAGCCGACGTCCTGGAAGGGGGGAAACCCGTAATCAGGCTGTTACGTCCGCTGATGGTTGTAACCTCTGTCCACGTTTTTACTTGTTGGCATCCAACCTGCAATGCAGCCCGGATGAGCCCAGGTCGGACCGGACGTTCCTTCCGTAGATTCCCCACAGCCTCGAACAACTTCCTGGTGCGCTGCCGGACAGGGTATCTATTTTCCGTGGCTTGAGGCCTTGTCCCCACCCTGCACTCGTTCTACAGAGAGAGCTGGTGGGTAGGTTAGGTGATTTAGACTCGCACGGAGCACAAAGATTGATGGGATGGTGACAGGCAGTCGAGGGAACAGACTGTGATGAAGATCGGCCCTTTTTTTGTTGCGAAACAGGTTTTTTTCTGGCTGGCGATGTGAAATTGGGCTGGGTCGCTCTTCGAACTGTCCTTCTCGAAACCGACGCAAGGGTTCGCGACCCAACTGCGTCCGCGTCCCCAGAATCGATCAGCGCCAGTGACGGATCTGCGCGTCGTCATATTCTTGATTCATATAGTGCGCCTTCCACCTGCTCTCTCTCCCCACCGCCCCCTCCTTCCTCTCCCTCCCCCCCCCCCTTCTTCTGTAAATTAACTTCGCAGATGCTCCAGCACTCGATCTCCCCCACCGATTACAGCTCCTACTCGCCGTCCCGTGATTCTAGCCAAGACTCAGTGAAACTGGAATCTTCAGACACTCCTGACCTCGGTCCCTCCATCTCCAACCAACAGTCCCCCTTCCATATCGGCTCAGACATTGCCTTCAACTACACCCTCATGTCCATCCAACAGTGGAAAGACCCCATGCGCTCCCAACTCGACAGCACTCATCCATTCGACTCGAACAACAACCCGAACCGCGTCAAGTTTGACCTCCCTCTCATGGATTCCGGCACCCACGGAACCCAGGACGACTCGTACGAGGACGAAAACGTCGACCCTTTCGGGGACTCCCAATCAAACGCTTCAACCTCCAGATCCGTCGGTTCCTCAGATAAATCGGGGGAGAAACACATCAGACGTCGGAGCAGCAAAGGTGAGCCCAAATCTCATCCCCGAGATCCTCGCTGGACCGTCCTTGACGTTTTTTCTTTCACCAAGCTTGTGATCAGTGTCGAAAACTCAAGTGCAAGTGCGAACGGACCGGTACGAATATCCCTTGCAGAAACTGTGTCACCCTCAATGCTGGTCAGTCCATTTCTTCTTTTGAATGGCGATCCTTTGTGCTTACCGGAAGCTCCAGAGTGTACTTTCTTGGGGCCTTCGCGGAAACGTGGCCCTCCCAAAGGGTACATTGACGCTATTGAGGCAAGGTTACATCAAACCGAAGCGGTGTTGGGAATCATCCTATCACTGGCAGGTGGCCTGGACGGGACCCGGGGTGATGGGGACCCCGGAGCGTCGTCCCTTATCGAAGACCTTTGTCAGGTCCGTGCCTCGTTCAGCGATCAGACTTCCTCACCAACCTACGTTAATCTCGCATCGATTATAGGATCCCCTCGCCCACTCCATCCTCCTTCGAGTCGAGGAGACCCCGTATGGCTCAAAGTCGAGAGGCAAACCGTCAACCTCTGCGCCGTCGAAACTAAAACCGCATGATTATTTGGCTACTTCTGCACAGTGAGTCTTCTCTCCCCTTCATTAAAGCTTCATCCACGCCTGTCTCGCTTCCCCGCCCCCCCTCCCCTTCGAAATCATTCTACGATCGGCATTCCCCGATTTGGATCTGAGCATCAAATTTTGACACCGCCCTTACTTCATCCGCAGCCCATCAAATGTGTGGCAAGATCAGGTCATCTCCAAAATACAGACCCTCAGAAGCACCGGTATCAATGGAAAGTCGAGTCCCATTAAGACCTCACCTCCACGGAGTCTGCCAACCGCCGGTGGTCGACAACGGTCAATGCCCACCCTGGACACGTCGTTCACGTCTATTCCCGGTTCAGGGGATTCCGACTCGTCAAGACGGCTGAGAAGGAAGGTTGACTCCAGAAGAACGATATCGCCCGAATCGTACAGCTGCCCTATATCCCCTCAATCCCAACGCGAACTATCGCAGACCAACGTCACGTTTAAGACTCTGGGTTCACCAGCAGCGACTGTGTCAGAGGAGGACGAAAACGAGATTGAGGGAGAGGGAGACCTCGAAGAAGCTGTCGGACAGTTGAGCTTGAATGAGGATGAACAGGTTCGGTTCCACGGGAAGGCTAGCGGACTTCATCTCCTCGCTCCTCAAGAACGGATTGATGGGAGGAGCGAAGGAGGTATCTGGAAGTTCCCAAAGGCGAGGGTCTGGCCACCTCTTTCTCCAACTGGGAACGGGCAGCTCACAAAAGATGACGGGGAGTTATCCATCCAGTTGCCGCCTTTGGAAGAGCAGGAAAGGCTATTGGATCTGTATTGGAAGTACGTGCACACCTCCCTGCCGATCGTGTACAAGCAGAGTTTCTTGGAGAGTTTCCGACGAAGGTCAGCATCGCATCTCCTGTTTTCTCCGACCTCCTAATTGACTTTCTCCCAGTCCCACAGCGAACAATTCCCCGCGTTCGGTTGGGTCCAGTTCATCTGTCAGCCCCCCTCCGGGTGGACGGGATATCCCTGCCGTCCTACTTTTTGCCATGTTCTCAATTGCCGCTCGCTATGCCGGTCAGCCCGGATCCGAGACCTCGGGTACGATGTGGCCTGCCGGGGACGCCTACTTCGAATCAACCAAGACCATCTTGGCATCAACATACTCCGCCCCACGTGTCGGGACGTGCCAAGCCCTCCTACTTCTGGGTTACCGAGAGGTGGGCATAGGTGCTATGGCCCAAGCGTGGATTTATGTCAGAATGGCAGTTGCGATGGCTCAGGACTTGGGTATGCACAAGGCGGCTGAGAAGTGGAAGAGGACGGGAGGTAACATGTTCACCAGGGCCGAATTGCAGGAAAGGAGTAGGGTCTGGTACGCGTGCATCGTGATGGACAAGTACGTGAGCAGTTACATCGGGAGGCCGGTCGCAATATCCGCGAGGGACTTCGATACAGAACTACCGAGCGAGGATGCGGTGAGTTCTTTCGTCGGATCTTCTTCTTGTCATCTCATGAACTTTCCCTTTCGGAAGATGGAGGAACATGAAGTTCTTGAGCTCCCGGATGCCCCGGGCGCCCCACCAGGAACAACGGTGACGATCCACAGCCACACCATTTCATGTTTCAATGCCGCTGCGAGACTCTGTACGTCATTTCTCCTCGTGGTATTACGCATTCAATTGCTCAACCCGTGCTTCACCAGCCATGATACTCAGCTCAATTGTTCAGTGCATCTACGCCATCAGGCCAGAACAGACTCGGACCTCGCAATTCCAGGCCCTCGAGGAAACTTTGGACAATTGGATGCTAGAACTTCCGGAACAGTTGCGGTACGACCCCACGGCGGCGAGGTTCACCGGGTCCACGCGACCATTGCCACCTCCGAGTGTTCTCACCTTGCACATGAAGTATTGGTGTACGGTTATTCTGCTGCATCGACCTTTCATCAGGCATTTGTCTAGTGCTAAAGGGTAAGTCGACGGTTTCTCACTCAACGGAGTAGCGATGGTGACCGTCCTTGTTTTTTCGCGTCTAGGGGTATGGAGGCGGAATCCAAGGCTTCCCAACGGAGTCAGGACATCTGCGTACAGGCTGCAAACAAAATCACCACCATCGTGACCGCCTACATGGAGAAGTTCTCGATTCGCAAGGCTCCCGTTTTCCTCTCCTATTACGTCTTCACGGCCAGCATCACTCACGTTTCGACCCGTACGTTTTCATTGTGATGTCACGATATTTTAATTTTGTTGACCGATCCGCTATAGTGACATCCTTCCCTGATGATCCCCAAGCTCGTTTGGGGTTGAACAGGTGCATGGAAGCGCTGAGAAATATGGATGTTATCTGGCCAAGCGCCGGACGTGCGTGGGAGCTTCTTAATGGCAACAAAGTCAACACTCCCGGTCTCAGCCCGAAGGCCTATCACGAACACCCAGCGCAGAGGCAGCAACACCATAAGAGGTCCGCCGATACGCAGCTTCCGGACAACTCTTCGGGTACCGGCGGCGGCTCCCAGCAGGCCTCCGGCTTTAACCAGGTTTTCACGACCGGAGCAAATGAACTGGGGGCTTATCCGTCCTTGGTCGATCCGAACAATAACTCTCCGTATTACGATTACAACCGATGGCTGGGAAGCGCGGATTTACTTGGGAATGCCGCGACGAACAACCTATCGACGAGCCTTTTACCGCAACAGTATAGCACTGGATTCGCACCTGGTGGTGTGGGAAGAGGTGGCCAGGGTCAACGCCATCGTGGAGGTGACACGAACGCCCGATACACTCAGCCTCTCTGGACGGATCCCTCCGCGATGGGACAGCTTGACCCGACATACGTCGGGATGCTACCTCAACAGTCACCGCAGGAGCAACATCCGGCGGCGGGTTCCCAGGGTTTGGTGAACTTGGTCAACCAAGGCCACCATGGCCAGTCGTTGTATCAGCTGACCGAAAATTATTTCTACTAGTGAGTCTTTTCTTCACATCACTCGGTTGCATCGATGTTTACGATCCACCTACAGATTAGATTCCCCACCTTAATCCTCGAGGAAAACACGGCCTCGGAGTTATCTAATCTTACCCTACCATCCTTACCCCATTCTTCCTTTCACCGATGTCCTGGCCTGGCCTCGCGTGTCCTCTTTCTGGTTTCCGTCCCTTCTCCACCTAAGGACTCGTCCGTGCCCTGCGCTTTTTGCTGTATCTGTGCTCTCGACCTACAGATTTACCCATAATACGATACCACCGAATGTATAAGAACCCCATGTAATCTGACCCTTCGCTTGTCCCAGATTCGGTTCCCTTTTCCTATAAGGTTTCTCTCTCGTCCTCGTCGCAAACCAATTGGAATTTTTGTAGCTGTATACATATATACCTAACCAGATTAACACGCATCTCAGTTTTCGTGCAAAGACCCCCGGCCTCCTTCGAGACGCAGCTTATCGTACGTCACCGCGTCTCATTGTGAGGGTACCTTGAGGTCCACGAGAGACACATCTGGACGCCTTGCCGGGGAGTCACGGCGTCTTCACTGTATGATTACGGTGTGGCCCAAAATATCTTTACGATTTGAACCTACGATTTGTTGCGATAGAGCACCGCGACAACGCGTCGCATGACACATTAGGATTGTTAGAATCGGTCTTTGAATATTATTTACAGCACACTCGAGAGAACCGCCCTTCCTTGCACGTGGTGGGGGATGGCTGGCTGTATCCGTGCTTCGATGCCATTGTCCTTTGTTGAGATAATACCACCATGGATCAGGAATCGGGGAACCGAAGGTCTGTGCCCGGGCCTCCCTCCCAGGTGCTCAACAAGCGTCTTCACCCATCTCGGGTGGCCTCAAGGATCTGGCTTCTGCTTTCATGAGCTGATCCAGTCGTACGACCGCGTGATTCTTCTGATGGGTACGCGAGGTCGGTATCGGCAGGCGACATCAGCAAATCGTGGAAAGTCTGTTATAGCCTTGCAGCACCTGGTGATCAAGCCGCTTCCCTTACAAGGGCTTGGAACGAATTATATGGGCTTATAACGGGTTATAAGTCACTTTTGACGCCCAGG
>Ga0307511_10002679_pt1 | contig 18556 bp, 29 predicted proteins | sample 13_EM_MG_FD_200266 | JGI IMG/M metagenome (GOLD analysis project Ga0307511, IMG submission 200266) | Populus trichocarpa ectomycorrhiza microbial communities from riparian zone in the Pacific Northwest, United States - 13_EM | ecosystem: Host-associated > Plants > Roots > Unclassified | place... | reverse complement strand
TTAAACGATTCATCGTGCGAGAACTCACATACATAGTAGCCTGACAAACGAACACCTACGTGCTACTAAGAATAACCCAAGCGCTCGAGAAGTGTATCCAGTGGTTATCCACGCACCAGAGTTGTCTAATTGATGGTTACTCCACCTTCAGCCCCAAGGCCTCACTAGCAGAAAGCGTTTATTTCAAGTGTGTTACTATCTTCTCCCGCTGACACCGCAACGGAGTACAAACGAAGATAATATTTGGCGATGTTTGCTTCACTGCCTGGATCAGGAACATGACCACGGCCCTCCATGGAGCCGGAGCGACAGGGACATTCGGAGAACGTTCTCATACGGTGTCGTTGTTCCCTTTTCGTGAGGAGAGCTACTAAGGGGGGAAGAACCGTGCCAACTCTCAAGTCACTCTATTCCCGTTCCTAGAACACATGTCACTTTGAAGTCAATGCGATAATTCAGTGCCCTGCTATCCAACCTGTATCTTTTGAGGGCGTTGAGACACAAATGTATAATAGCGACATGACACAATCAACTTCAACTATGACCCAAATATTCATCCTCTCTTGCAGCCCCTCTGTAATGACGCCCACCTCATAGCATCCCGCCTGCCTCGCTTGACGTCGATACCAAACCAAATGGTGAGTGACGCTGCGGAGCATAATGCGAACAAAAAAGGGAAACCCTGCCAGTTGCTGCCAGTCTTGTCAATAATTGCCTGGATCACGTTCGGTCCAACCATGGAAGAGGCACGGTTTGAGAGACCGTACAGTCCAAAAAACCGTGTCATAGCAGTAAAGTGTCAAAGATATGGTTGACATGGGTCGAGTAGCAAACACAGACGCACCATGCTATCAAAACCAGGGGGGCTAAGTTCGGCCATCATTGTCTGTGCGAAGGCATAATAAGATGCTTGGAAGAGGCCAAATACGACATTATAGGCCCTGCGAAACATATACAGCATGAGATGGTTCATTAAAACGATGGTCAACTTACCAGAACTCCCAAGCCTGATGAAAGCTTGGTTACGCACCATCAATTGTGGTTCATGTACGTACGACGAAGAAACTCACCCGATCCTATTCGTCCAAATACCAATCATACCCCAGAATGGAATCAAAATTGAGAAGACATTCGTGACAAAAAACTAGAGTAAAATTAGAAATGCTTCAAGGATCGAGGGTTCACAACGTTCACCTACCATCTTCTTCGTGTTGATTTTCCAATATTTTTGGATGTGCCACAACACAAAGGTGCTCATTGTCGATGTAATGGCTTGCAATAATGCCAGATATGTCAGTGTCAAAAAAGAGAAATCGAACTTGGCGTTCTGGCAGATTCCGACAAGAGTCCCAGTTGAATTCACGCCCTATATGCAGTAATATCAGTGGGATTCCAATACCAACAGAACCAGAGCACTAACATCTGCCAACAAGAAGATTGAAAAAAGGTATATAAATGTATAAGGGAGGTCCTTGTATGTTTTAAGAGCTGCCCAGATCTTGAATACACGAAGCATCAGGTAGATTGGACTAGAAATGCAACGTCCAGAGTACCTGCTTCCATCCGACCATGAAGTAGTACTGGTCTTTGGGTAAAGGTGGACCAGGTCGCGGTAATTGATAAACGACTAGACATAGCGATCAGCACCATGATTAGAAATAAGCCTTCGACACGTACACCACCACACCCCAAAAAGGACCCAATACGTATTGTCACTGTTCGCGAGATCAGGAAACGACAGGACCAGAAATAATACCAACGTACAGTATGATAACGAAATTGTCAACTCGAGGATTAGTGGCAGTCGCAGGAGGTAACAGTAATATGAGGTTCATAGCACAGGTAACAAGAAAGCCAACATTATTATGCACCTGGAGGACCATAGTTCAGAGCAGACGCAAGGGAAGTAAAGAACTAACCGTGCTGATGTTGGTTATCCTGTTCTTCTCCAAAGACTCTTCTCTTTCATATTCCTCAGCAGAAATCTCATCACTTTCATACTTTTCGCAGAGCTTCTGTGAATACGGTGTGTTGCGTGCAAGCCGAGGGAAGGCTGCAGCATAAAAGACAAGCGATGCAGCATATGTCACAGAACTAATTATGGATAGCGCCATTGCGATCCGCCAACGGCCCGGAGCTACCCATTCGGCTTCACGAGGTGCCAATAGTAAAACTCAAAAGAAGGCTTACAGTGAGCACCATGCATGCGTACTGTGAGGCCCAGCAAATAATGGTCGTAATGAACAGGATCCAGCGTCCCCAAGTTCCGTAGTCACCGATCGAACCGATGGTAGACAAAATAACAGTCACGATGGCAAATACGAGACCATTAGCAATAAGGACGACACTCGCAACTGGCTTCGTCCCTGAACCCCATGACAAAACGCACTGGCCAGATGCACTTGGCGCAGTGCAGGACGAGCCGGGACCAGTAATAGGACCATACCCTGCTGATGTTGCTAAGCTTTGAAACAATATTTGCGTGTAATTGGGACCGGTGCCCTGGTATGTAGTTAGCGTTGGTCAGGAAGAGTGTGTGAGAACTTACACAATCCCCGTTGGAGTATACTGCACAATCAAGAACACGATGACCCCTAAGTGCATGGCATTTAACAACACTCACAATAATAGCTCCAGAGCTCCCTCCGAGTAACAACAGGCTGGTCCATATCCATAGAATTTGCCAGAATGTCCTTGTCCCTTCTGTCGTTAGTATCCGAAAGGATTAGCTTAAAAGCTGAAGCATCTTGGTCCTTCACATCTGCTGCTGAGGCGAGCTCAGTACTCTGTACCACAGGTTGCAATGACATGATGGAGGGGATTGAAACGGTACTGCAAGAGCAACGCCTCTATATGGGAGGATGACGCTCTCTTTGGCCGCACACCTTCCCTGCGATGGTTCGGCCTGTCTCTAAATAGCTTACCAGGGTATACATCGAACTTATCAGTTTTAATTAGGCCGCCGGATGAGGAAATAACTTACTAACTTGGAGCTCGTTCAGTAAGACTACAACTGAGTACGGCATGAACGACTCTATGAATCACTGGGGTAAATGCTTCTGTCCTAGGTCGAGCAAAATCATCCAGTTAGACGTACCCGTGTCATCGCTCATGTTCTGAAGGCAGCAGCATCCCCAGTGACGGTGGGAATCCATATTGGTTGTTGAAGTAATCATGCTCTTGCTAGTTTCCCAAAGCCAGCTCCTAAGAGAGAAAGATAGTAGTCTTTCCTCTAAAATTCGGGTTTCCAAAGGGCTAGCGGAGAGTACGGCTGCCATGGAATGACCAACGCTCTGCTTGGTTAGTTCTTATGTAACCTCTGGCAAGAAATGTCATATCATACTTACCTACCTATGATTCCGGGACATAAATACGAATATTCCCAATCATTTGGAGCCGCTCGACTGGTCTTACCAAGCCCTTCGGCGCCCATTGCGAGTCCAAGAATTATGTAGATAGTTCTGGAAATGAACTCATCTGATTGAACCGTGGGTTCCGAGGAAATGAATGGAACACCCGGTGACCCAATGTCGTACAAGGGCGTTTCTGTGGGTAGTATGGGGTGTAGGTCAAATGTGCGATAAAACGTTCAGCCAATATGTGACCCTTTCAAGGATATACTACGTACCTAAGGGATTTACAGGTCATCTGGGAGGTCCTGTTGGGTAAGTCCTCCGACCGAGGAACTCGTCAAAGGGGGATCAGGAAAGACCGCCACGTGATTACTGAAGCCTGTGGACAAACTGGTCCCCTAGGCAACGAGAAGGAAGAGTTGTTTGTTCATTTCGACTTGCATGGCCGCTTTTGGGCAGCGTGCCCAGTCTGTATTTTCCCCTGACCATCTCTCCTACCTATGACGCACTGTTCTCTTTACCTACTGTTTGCTGGTCCCTGTTTCGCCAGCGAGGCCCGAGTTCTACGTACTAACCGCTGTCAAGAAAATAGCAAGTTTATACAGCCCACTGTCCAAATATTGGTCGCTATATGATGCATATACAATGACTCGCTCAACTGGTCTGGCCAAGCCCTTCATCAGCCGGCATTGAACAATTCTGGAAATAGCTAAATCATGGTGAGGACACCCCGTGGTCGCACAAGGATAAATAAATTAGACAGTTTGGCGACGACACCAATCCTCCTCTCAGCTCCTCTGTGTTGATGCCCATCTCACAGCATCTCGCCTACCTTTTTCCACATCAACAGCGAACCAAATAGTAAACGCGGCCGCAGTACACAGTGCGAACAAGAAAGGAAAGCCTTGCCAGTTGTTGCCAGACTTGTCGATGATCGCCTGGATTACGTTTGGTCCAACCATGGACGATGCGCGATTTGAGAGGCCAAAAAGACCAAAGAACTGGGCGTGCGGAAGTGGTGTATCAGGCAGTATGGATGGAGTGAATTTGGCAGACCTACCATATTTTCAAAGCCGGGTGGGCTGAGCTCTGCCATCATCGTTTGGGAGAAGGCATAATAAGGGGCTTGGAAGAGACCAAATACAACATTATACGCCCTAGGTGACATGCATGAGATATGAATGAACATGCACAAAAAACCCACCAGAATTCCCAAGCATTGTGGAAGCTAGGGTGCGCAACATCAATCATTCCGGCACAGATGTGGTCTATTTAGATTGAACTCACCCGAGCTTATTGGTCCAGATACCAATCATGCCCCACAGCGGAATGAATACTGTTATGGCATTCGTAACGGCAAACTGTGCGGAAGTGAGAAACCATTCTGAAAGAAAACACGATCACTTGCCATTTTTTTGGTACCAATTTTCCAATATCGTTGAATATACCAGAATCCGAGTGTACTAATTGTCGATGTAACAGCTTGTGCTAACCCGAGATATGTCGATGTCAGAAAAGAGAAGTTGAATTTTGAATTTTGGCAAATCAAAACGAGGGTGCCAGTGGTATTCAATCCCTGAACGAGAAGGGTAACGTCGCTAAAATCACGATGGCTTGGAAGAAACAACACTTACGTCTGCAAGTAAGAAAAATGCGAAAAGGTATACAAAGGTATAAGGAAGATGCTTATACGTTTTGAGAGCCGCCCATATCTTGAGACCGACATGAATGAATAAACGAGGTATGGTGCGAACACTAGGAGGTTACCTGCTTCCATCCAATCGTCAAGTAATGTTCACCCTTCGGCAAAGGAGGACCAGGTCGAGACAACTGATATATAACTGCAGATAGTCATCAGATCTTTGAATGTGTTAGGACCCAAAGTCAGCACGCACACCACCATATTCCGAGAAGGACCCAGTAGGTATTGTCGCTATTCAGGAGATTAAATCCAACACACGGGATCAAACTAGCGAGCATACAGCGCTAAAACATAGTTATCAATGAGCGGATTGTTTGCAGCCTCAGGAGGCAAAAGGAGTGCGAGGTTCAGAGCATTTGTGACAATATAGCCCACATTACTGTGCATCTAAAAAGCATTTTACAAAATCTGATCTGACCAGGATAATAACACTGACCGTGCTGATGTTGCTAATCCTGTTTTTCTCGAGAGACTCCTCGGTCTCATACACCTCGGTAGATGTCTCGCCATTCTCGTAGCTCTCACGAAGTTTTCGTGAATGTGGGGTATTTCGCGCGAGTCGAGGAAAAGCCGCCGCATAGAAAACAAGTGTTGCACCATATGACACAAATCCAATGATATACAACGCCATCGCAAGCTTCCAGCGACTTGCAGCTACCAAAGACATTCTCCGTGAGACCTCAAAGACCGCGTCCTCCAACGAAAACATACATGTAAGTGCCATACAGGCATACTGCGCTGCCCAGCAAACGACGGTCACGACAAAAAGTAGCCATCGCCCAAAAGTTCCATAGTCACCAGCCGGACCAACTGTAGTGAGGATGACGGTCATAATAGCAAAGCTGATGCCATTGGCGAGAAGAACAACGCTCGCAATTGGCTTTGTCCCTGAGCCCCATGGAAGCACACACGGACCAGATGGAGTACAAGACGAGTCGGGACCCACGTTGGGGTCATATCCAGCCGCGGTCGCAAGGCTTTGGAATAGCGTCTGTGTGTAACCAAGAGGGCCGACACCCTGATACGCAGTTCGACTTAGTACTGGACAGCGAGAGGGCATATGCTAAACTCACACAATTCCCGTTGTAGTACACTACGCGATGAAAATTCCAGTTCCAACGAATGTGCTTTGGAGTGATACTCACAATAGTAACTCCAGAGTTCCTTCCTCGTGACGAGAGGTTCGTCCTTGTCTACAAACGCTATCGGGGTGCTTCCGTTATCTCTGTCTTGATCGCTCTCCAGAACTTCAGAGGTGGAATATATGACCTGAGAATCGTTCACATCCACTGGGCAGGGCCTTGCGTTCTCGACGGCAGGCTCTGTGGACATGGTGGGTCGGAATGAAGGGGATTAAGTCCCAGTGGGACTAGAAGCGAGACTGCCCGCACTAAATCATTAATGGTCTAAGCATCACCGCGCGGTCGAGGAAATAGCCTGAACATGATGCCTTTAACATAACAAGCAACCGTGTGATCAAATGATATTTATTTGTTGTTGGCATGTGCAGCCTCAGCTGAGGCCTGCTTTCACGCCTGGCGGAACCGAGGATGGGAAGTGTATCTACTGATCCGGGCCCCACTCTCATCCAGTACGTGTCCATCCCTTGCTAAGGTTCGTTCCAACACCTGCACGGCGGGAACATCAAGGATGACCCTCTGCCATTTTAGCGCCCGGATCGTTCCTCCCAGCGAACCTGAGAGCGGGATGCACCCGGGACTATGTAGGCTCCAGTAAGGAACGTCCCTGTCGTCCACCCCATCAAGTCCAGTCTCCGCTTCGGTGTCCTCGTCTTGAGTCAATACCAATGCAAGCGTCGAACGACACCCAACCTCTGTTCCCTGAGTTTGCAGACAGCGCGACCTTCATGCCCATCTGAACGACCTTGCGGTTGAGCTTTGTGCTGAAATCTCTGTGTTTGGGGCCAAAAGCGACATCTCCACCTCGGAGCATTGGGCTTTGTCCATCTCCCAGACGAGCCCTGCCCATTCCTTTCTGAGGGTGGATTTTCCTGCCGGACCCTCTGACCTCCCCACGTGTTTTGGTGGACGCTGTGCCCTGTCGCTGAGAATCGAGGTAGTGGATTGCACACAGGTGGAGTATGTCTCTCCGGATGGGGTGGTGGGACACCAAGGGGCCCAAGGCAACAGCCTGGTCTTTGACTTTCTTTCCGTACAGGGACGATAGCGTCAGATACACTGGTTTGTCTGCGAGTATGTAGAAATGAGAAGGAGAACAAACGGAGGCAATGTGAGAGTACCGTTTGATTCTGTAGCAAATGCATGAATGCTTCGGAACTGTACCTGTGGCTGCTTTCTAACAGTGGTGATTGCCCATCGCAAAGGTCGTGTCGGTCGCCATCAGAACTGTGTCAGTGGTGCTCTCTCTCCCTCACTCAGAATACTCGCGCACTTGGAAGGGAGACCACCAAAAAGGACACGACATAACTCGAGTGGTTTGTGAGCCTTTGGTGAAAGGATCACTCTTTCCAAATACGGACGCTCAGCAAGCTTGTCTTCATCATCGTAACAGTTTAGTGTTGCCGCGAACTGAACGGAATCAAACAGAAATCAAAAGTTCGTTTTTCGGGCTGAAAATGAGCTGAGGTCAAACGAAGTCGGCCGTCTGAGCCCAACCAATGGTAACTTAGACAGCCCGGGTAGGGATAGGCTTTCATGGTGAAAGACTCCCACCGGAGCCGTTCTTCGTGCTCGCGACGTTCAATAGCGAATTTATCCGCACTGTCCTGAGGATCCAGAATATGTATTCCGAAAAGGGGTTTAATTATTTATATTCAGATATGAATGATTTCGACAGAGTACCACGTACTGGTGCGAGAGCTCGAAGTCAAGCCATACCACTCCTTCTGCGCGGATAGGCCCACCTTAGGGAATACAACAATACAGCGCCCAGCGCCTTCAATTGCAATAGTAGCGAGCAGAAGTACGGTCATCGGCAGTTGTGTAGATGTGGGATCGTAATTAGTGGCACCCATCGCGGTGCTTTCGGCCGCGCCCTTGATTGCTGCACCAAGCGGGTCACTGGATCTAAGCTAAGTGGGATTGGGTTACTTGGCCTGCCTTAGGAGGAGATCATCCTTACTCGCGGGCCCCAGGGTAAGCACTGGCAAGAGACGAATGTTTGAGTGGAGTTTGAATAACACCAGGCCCGAGTCTTGGATCACGTCTGAGCAGAATCGGAGTGCAGGTTGCACCCTTTGGACGTTTTGGGTGCACTCGTTGAATCGATGAGACTGCTCGATAAGCGCCCTGATAATTGTTCTTGTGGCGTCCTTGCAACGCTTTCAATCCAACCACCACACACCCTTCCACTCGACACACCACTTTTTGTGCAACCATGGCTCCTAATGGCGTCAAAAAAGTTTTCGCTTTGCTGGCATGGAAGAATAATACGGGGAAGCATGGCTCAACCCCCAGAGCAAGTGAGTATATATGGGCTGGATAGCGTGCATTAGCAGTGTGGCGACAGACTCTTCTTTCCAGGTGCTGACAATGTGCTTCACACAGATCCTACGGACGTCAGAACTGAGCAGCGTGATTCGGGCCCAAGCGCAGGTGAGTGCTTATGTCCAAAATCGTGGACTGCATAACAAGATGACGACCGACTCTTTTCTCCAGGTTCTGACGATATACCCCACATGGACCCTGCAGACATCGGAAACGCCGAGCAGCCAGGTTCCAGTGCAGGTGAGTGCTTGTATCCAATATCTGGGTCCGGATGGCGTACATTACCAAAGTGGCGACCGATTCCTCTCTCCAGGTGCTGGCGATATGGATTCTGCGGACGTCAGAAACATTGAGCAGGATAACCCGGAGCCTAGTGCAGGTGAGTACTTATAGCCAACATCATGGACCGGATCTACATTAGCGGCATTGTGATCGACTCTTGTCCAGGTGCTGATATCCTTCTCATGGATCCTGAGACCGTCAAAGGGCACTTTGACCGTATTCGTCGTTTTAGAGTCCTCGTCGTCGGCAAATCCAATGCTGGTAAAACGACACTCTTACAGCGTGTTTGCAATACCACAGACCTTCCCGAAGTCTTTAATGCCAATGGCGAAAAGGTAGGGTGTCTCACTGCACAATATTTCCAGATGATACACGAATATTCCCAGCTTGATCCTGCTAAGGTTGTGCGGGGATCTCGGCAGGTGCGTTTCACGATTCTGGGACGTCTCCCCAACAGACTAATAATGCCCAGAGGGGCTATCATGACATCGAGAATGAGCTTATTTTTCGGAGCAGCCCACGCTTCGTCTTTCATGACTCACGAGGATTCGAGTCGGGCTCCGTGAGAGAGTTACAGTGGATGAGGGAATTCATCGCAGACCGAGCGACCAGAAAGCGGCTAGCAGAGCGGGTCCATGCTATCTGGTGAGACTATGTCACCGAATCTCATTAAGTCGCTAAAAATCAGCATCCAGGTTTTGCATTCCAATGAGTGAGCCCGAGAGGGCAATCGTGGCTGCAGAAGAACAGTTCTTCAATGAGTGCAATACTGAACGTGGTGGGAATCTCCATTATGATTCGCGATATATGGTTCTGAATAGTTGTTGGGTAGTGCCAGTGATTGTGGTGTTAACGAAGGCTGATGCAATGGAGGGGCAGGCAATTGGGCGGCTTAGAGAGCAAGGGATGTCAATGAGGGATGCGATGCAAAATGCTGGGAGCTTGGCACCACAAATTTTAAGTGAGGTTCGCACAAAAATCGAGAGCAAATTGAATGGGTGCAAATATCCACCAAAGACCTACTTGTCGCTGAGTGGTGAGTTATCATCCTCTGGACCCTTGTATCAACTATGCTAAAAGTATTGCTTCATGGAGATATGAACGCAGAGGGTGCGGATTGTAATCCACTCATAAGGTGCACCACAAATGCACTGGATGAGGTGGAACTGCAGAAGCTAGTGGTGTCAGCACAACAAGTCAATTTTGAACTGAATATTGAATTTTCTATTAAGTAAGGGGCTGATTTGACCTACTGGAAGGTTGATGATATCTTGACAATTTTCAGATACATCATGGGACAGGCAAAGGAAGCCACATTTGACAAAAAGATTCTGGAACTTGAAATACTCCAATGGATGCCACTGAAACAGGTAAGAGGGCTATAAGAGGTTTGTCCATTGATATAACAGAATATTTTCATAGGTAATCAATTTACTCTAATATTGTGTTCCAATCCAGCTAAGAACTTTATGATACATGAATCATTCTGGTCCTTGTGGCTTGACAGTTTGTGAGTGGTTTCATGGCAGGTGCAGCTGGGTCTTGTCTCACTGCCCTCACTCCCACTCTGGTCCTGTTAACATGGCTTGACAGGAAGTGGGTGATTTCATGGCAGGTGCAGCTGGGTCTGTTCTCACTGCTTTCACTCCTGTGTTGCTGGCTTGACAGCAAGTAAGTGATTCCATGGCAGGTGCAGCTTGGCTGTTTCTCACTGCCCTCACTCCCACCTGGTTCTGTTGGCTTGACAGGAAGTGAGTAATTTTATGGCAACTACAGCTAGGTCTGTTCTCACTACCTTCACTCCCACTCTGGTCCTGCTGGCTTGACAGCAAGTGAGTGATTTCATGGCAAGTGCAGCTCAGCCTACTCACTGCCTTCACTCCTACTTTGGTTCAATTGGCCTGACAGCCTGTGAGTGATTTCATGGCAGATACAGCTGGGTCTATTCTCATTGACTTCAATCCAATGTTGCCATCACAGCAAGTGAGTGATTTCATAGCAGGTGCAGCTTGGTCTGTTCTGACTGCTTTCACTCTCACTGTGGTCCTGTTGACAGGCTGTGAGTGATTTCATGGCAGGTGCAGCTGGGTCTGTTCTGAATGTGTTCACTTTCACTCTGGTCCTGTTGGCTTGACAGCAAGTAAGTGATTTCATGGCCAGTGCATCTGGATCTGTTCTCACTGCTGTCATTCTCACTCTGGTTCTGTTGGCTTTGCAGAAAGTGAGTGATTTCATGGCAGGTGCAGCTGGGTCTGTTCTCATGGCCTTCATTCCCACTCTGGTCATGTTGACTTGACAGGAAGTGAGTGATTGTATGCAGGTGAAGCTGTGTCATGTCTCATTACCTTTTCATCTACCTTGTTCCTGTGGGCTTGACAGCAAGTGAGCAATTTTGGGGTAGTTGCAGCTGGGTCTGTTCTCACTGTCTTCATTTCCACCCTGGTGCTGTTGGTTTTCACAGATTGTGAGTGATTTCATGGCAGATACAACTGAGTATGAGCTCACTGACTCAACTCCCACTCTGGTTGTGTTGGCTTGACAGCTTGTGAGTGGTTTCATGACAGTTGCAGCTGGGTTTGTGCTCACTACCTTCACTTGCACTGTGGTCCTGTTGGCTTTGATAGCAAGTGAGTGATTTCATGGAAGGTGCACTTGAATCTGTTCTCACTGCCTACACTCCCCCTCTGGTCCTACTGGCATAACAGCGTGTGAGTGATGTCATTTCAGATGCAGCTGGATCTGTACTCACTGCCATCCCATCCACTCTGATCTTGTTCACTTGACAGCTTGTGAGTAGTTTCAAGGCAGGTGAAGCTGGGTCTGTTCTCATGGCTTCATTCCCACTCTGGTCCTCTTGGCTTGACAGCGTGTAAGTGATTTCATGACATGCACAGTTGGGTTTGTTCTTACTGCCTTCACTCTCACTTTGGTCCTGGTGGCTTGATAGGAAGTGAGTGATTTCATGGTGGATGCAGCTGGGTTTGTTCTGACTGCATTCACCCCCACTCTGCCCCTGTTGGCTGGCCAGCTTGTGAGTGATTTCATGACAAGTGTGGCTGGGTCTGTTCTGACTGCATTCACTCCCACTCTGGTCCTGCTGGCTTGACAGCATGTGAGTGATTACATGCCAGGTGCATCTGGGTCTGTTCTTATGACTTTCACTCCCACTTTGGTCCTGTTTTGGCTTGATAGGAAGTGAGTGATTTCATAACAGATGCAGTTGGGTTTGTTCTCACTACCTCACTACCATTCTTGTCCTGGTGATTTGACAGCTTGTGAGTGGTTGTATGGGAGGTGCAGCTGGGTCTGTTCTCATTGCCTTCACTCCCACTGTTGTCCTGGTGGCTTGACAGGATGTGAGAAATTTCATGGCAGATAAAGCTGGATCTATTCTGACTTCCCTCCCCACCCACTCTTGTCCTGGTGGCTTGACAGGATGTGAGTAATTTCATGGCAGGTGCAGCTGGATCCATTCTGACTTCTCTCACTCTCACTCTGGGCCTGTTGGCTTGACAGGATGTGAGTGATTTCATGGCAGGTGAACCTAGGTCTGGGCTCACTGCCTCCACTCCCATCTGGTCTTGTTGACTTGACAGCAAGTAAGTGATGCTGTGACAGGTGTCTCTGGACTGTTCTCATTGCCTTAACTCATGGTGCTGTTGGTTGTTGGTTGCACAGGAAGTGAGTGATTTCATGGCTTGTGTGATTGGGTCTGATCTCAGTGCCTTCACTCCCACTCTGCTTTGAAAGATTGTGAGTGACTCCATGGCAGGTGCAGGTGATCTTTTCTCACTGGCTCCACTCCCACTCTGGTTCTGTTGGGTTGACAGCTTGTGAGTGACTGGATGGCAGGTGGAGCTTGCTTTGTTCTCACTGCCTTCACTGCTACTTTGGTTCTGTTGACAGGATGTGAGTGATTTCACATTGGTAGATGTAGCTGGGTCTGTTCACACTGCCTTCACTCCCCCTCTGATTCTGTTGGCTTCAACAGGATGTGAGTAATTTCATGGCAGGTGCCATTGGGTCTGTTCTCAATGTTTTCAATCTCACTCTGGCCTGTTGGCTTGACAGCTTGTAAGTGATTTCATAGCAGGCAGAACTGGCTAGGGCTGTTCTCACTTTCTTTACTCCCTTTCTGGTCATATTGGCTTCATAGGTAGTGAGTGATTTCATGGCAGATACACCTGTGTCTGTTCTCACTGCTTTCATTCCCACTCTGGTGCTGTTGGCTCCACAGGAAGTCAGTGATGTCATGTGCAGTTGGGTCTGTTCTCACCACCTTCATGCCCACTCTGGTGCTGTTGGCTTTGCAGTTTGTGAGTGATTTCATCAAAAGTGGAGCTGGGTCTGTTCTCACTGTCTTCATTTCCACTATGGTGGTGTTTGTTTATCAGATTGTAAGTCATTTCATGACAGGTGCAATTGGGTCTGTTCTTACTGCCTTCACAGGAAGTGTGTGATTCCATGGCAGGTGTAGTAGCTGGGTCTCACTCCATTCACACCCACTCTTGTCATGTTGGCCTGGCAGAAAGTGAGTTGTTTCATGACAGGTGCAGCTGGCTCAGGTCTCACTGTCTTCACTCCCATTGCTCTCATCCCATGGACTTGACAGCGAGTGAGTAATTTCATGGAAGGTGTACCTGGGCCTTTCTTACTGGTTTCACACCCACTCTGGTGCTGTTGGCTTGACAGCAAGTGCATAATTTTGTGTCAGGTGCACTTGGATCAGTTCTGACTGCCTTCATTTCCACTCTGTTCTGGTTGACCTGACAGGAAGTGAGCAATTTCATGGCAGGTGCAACTGGATCTGTTCTCACTGCCATCATTGCCACTCTGGTCCTGTCCACTTGACAGCATGTGAGTGATTTTACAGCAGGGCAGATGGGTATCTTCTCACCACCTTCACTCTCACTCTGGTCCTGTTGGCTTGACAGCTTGTGAGTGATTTCATGTGAGGTGCAGCTGAGGGTGTTCTCATTCCCTTCACTCCCACCCTTGTTCTGTTGGCTTCACAGGAAGTTGGTGATTTCATCACAGGTGTAACTCAGTCTGTTCTCACTGCTTTCACTCCCACTTTGTCCTGTCTTGGCTTGAAAGGAGGTGAGTAATTTAATGGCATATGCAGCTGGGTCTGGTCTCACTTCCATTACTCTACTACCCTTGTCCTGTTTGCTTGATAGCTTGTAAGTAATGTCATAGCAGGTGAACCTGGGTCTGTTCTTACTACCTTCACTCCCACTTTGATCCGGTTTGGCACATAGGAAGTGAGTGATTTCATGGTAAATGCAGCTGGGTTTGTTCTGACTGCTTTCACTGCATTCTTGTCCTGCTGGTTGACAGCTTGTGAGTGGTTGCATGGCAGGTGCAGCTGGGTCTTGTCTGACTGCCATCATTCCTACTCTGTTCCTGTTGGCTTTACAGCCTGTGAGTAATTTCATGGCAGGTACAGCTGGGTCTGTTCTGACTGCCTTCACTCCCACACTGGTGTTGTTGGCTTTACAGCAAGTGAGTGATTTCATCATAAGTGCAGCTTGGCCTGTCTTCACTTCCTCCAATCCCACCCTGGTCTGGTTGGTTTGATAGCGTGTAAGTGATTTGATGGCAGGTGTACCTCAGTGCCTTCACTCTTAATCTGGTTCCCTTTGCTTCACAGCTTGTGAGTGATTTGATGGCAGGTGCATCTGGATCTGTTCTGACTACCTTCACCCTCACTCTGGTCCTGTTGGCTTGACAGAAAGTGAGTGGTTCTATGTCAGGTGCAGCAAGGTGTTCTGACTGCCTTCATTGCCACCTTGATGCTGTTGGCTCCACAGCAAGTGAGTGATTTCACAGCTGCATCTCAGTCCATTCTCACTGCTTTTACTTCTACTCTGTGCTTTGGCTTGACAGCAAGTGAGTGATCTCATGACATGTGCAGCTTGGTCTGTTCTCACACTCCCACTCTTGCCCTGTTGGCTTGACAGGAAGTGAGTGATCATGGCAGTTGCACCTGGGTTTGTTCTGAATACTTGCACTCCCAATGTGGTCCTGTTCACTTCACAGCAAGTGAGTGATTTCATGCCATGTGCAACTGGATTTGTTCTGACTGTTCTCATTCCCACTCTGGTCACATTGGCTTGCTAGCGAGTGAGTGATTTCATGGCAGCTGCACCTGGATCTCTTTTCACTGCCTTCACACTCCCTGTGGTCCTATTGGCTTGATAGCTTGTGAGTAATTTCATGACAGGTGAAGCCAAGTCTTTTCTGATTGCCTTCACTCCCACCTGGTGCTGTTGGCATGACAGGATGTGAGTGATTTCATGACAGGTGTAGCTGGTTCTCTTCTCATTCCCTTCACTCCCACTCTGGTCCTGTTGGTTTGATAGATTGTGGGTTATTTCATGGTAGATGCAGCTTAGTTTGTTCTGACTCTCTTCACTTTCCCTCTGGTTATGTTGTTTTAACAGCTTGTGAGTGATTTCATTGGAGGTGCCCCTGGCTCTCTTCTCAATGTTTTCACTCCCCCATGGTCCTGTTGGCTTGACAGCTTGTGAGTTTTTTTTATGACATGTGCTCATGAATCCAATCTCATTACTTTCACTCTTAATCTGGTCCTGTTGGCTTGACAGAAAGTGAGTAACTTCATGGCAGGTGCAGCTGGCTCAGTTCTCACTGCCTTCACTGTCACTCTGGTGATGTTGACTTCACAGGATGTAAGTCATTTTATGGCAGATGCAGCTGGGTCTGTTCTGGCTGCCAAGTTTACTCACTCTTGTCCTCATGGCTTTTCAGCTTGTGAGTGATGTTATGCTATGTGCAGCTGGCTCACTTCTTACTTCCTTCACTCCCACTCTCATCCTATTGGCTTGAAAGAATGTGAGCAGATGCAGCTGTGTTTGTTCTTACTGCCTTCAGACCCACTCTGGTCCTTTTTGCTTGACAGCTTGTGGGTGATTTTATGGCAGGTGCAGCTGACTTTGTTCTCACACTCCCACTCTTGTCCTGTTGGCTTGACAGATTGTCAGTGACTTCATAAAAGGTACACCTGGCCCTGTTCTCACTCTCTCTTTGGTCTTGTTGGTTTGATAGCGTGTGAGTGATTCTATGACAGGTGCCATTGGGTCTTTTCTCACTGCCTTCATTGTCACTCTGGTCCTGTTGGCCTGACAGCGAGTGAGTCATTTTATGGCAAGGACATGTCACCACATTCACCCCCAACCTGGTACTGTTGACAGCAAGTGAGTGATTTTGCCAGGTGCAGTTGGGTCTGTTCTCAATGCCCTGGTACTGTTGGCTTGACAGGTTGTGAGTGATCTCATCACAAGTGAAACTAGGTCTGTTCTCACCCCCTTCACTCCTGCTTTGTCCTGTTTGCTTGATAGCAAGTGAGTGATTTCATCATGGCATATACAGCAGGGTCTGTTCTCACTCTCTTCACCCCTAATTTACCCTTGTTGGTGGCATAGACAGTGAGTTGTGCCATGTAACTCACATTCCACTAAGTTTTCACACCATACTGCTTTATTTCCTTATAGCAAGTAAGTTAATAACTGTCTGATATCACAACCTACTAGTGACATAAGTAATTAGGATGTTAGTCAACTCTTTTATTCTTTCATGCATTGTCTCTCATTTCTCTGTTTTAAATCTTTTAGAAGGTTAGTTTTATTTTTCTGGGTGTATGATTTCTCTCACTCTGCCAATTTAGCCACTGGTGTGTTATTATCTTCTATCTTTTTCATATAATTCATTCTTTTTCTAGAATGTCAGATGGATTTCCTTATTTTATTTTTCAATGCTGACATTTGTTTTCATAACCTAGCAAACATATTATTTTGGAACATATGTCAATTTTCCATTGATGTTCCCTCCATCTATTGTTTCCTCCCCATACAAGTGGATATTCCAAGGTGTTGGTGAGGAAATTAAATTCCTCTTCTGTTCACTCTAATGATCATAGGATGCATCATTGTTTATGAGTATTGCTACTTCTGTTTACAGGGAAGAGAGAATTTCGAGAATGTTATTGCAGTTGGTGTCAAGGAATATGAAGACTCTGGAACACAGGCCATTGTTTTCCAGGCTCTTCAGAAGGTGCTTCAGGGGAATGATAGTGGTGATGTTAGAGTACAAGACCTCATTTTGGATATCATTATGAGGAACCGCATGTGTAGGTTCAAGGTGGCCTTCCCAAATATCTTATCTCATTTTTTTTTTAGCTAAAAAGTTCATATAAGCAACATTTCTTGTTTTTGATAGCCATGTTTTCAGATTGAGCAGGTGACAACATCTTCTGATACAATTTTGATATGCTGATGGGATCTTGATTGTTCCCTCAGGGCTCATCTGTGGCATTCTCACTCAATTTGTCTTGATGCTCATATTTGGGCAGAGTCCAAGCATCATCTTTGTACCAATCTTTCCTCTCTTCTTAGTATCCACTGTTACATTACAAGTGTTCTTGCCTGAGTACCTCTCTCTTACCTGTCAACTTGTATGTTTGCCTGTATTTGTGCTAACAAACTCCTGCCATCACGTGGTCAGCCATATTCTCAGTTCATTTCATGACTTCATGTCATAACAGAATATTGTAAGTGCACATGGTTCAGTTAAATAAGCTATATCCGCCTTCTCTTACTTTGGTATCACCCATGGAACACCATACATAAATGGAGTGGAGATAGATGAACATTGAGGGCACTCAGAAGTGATCTGTCCATTTCTCCTCTTTGATGTCAAAGTTCTCAAACTGCATGTCCTTCATCGACTGCAATCACTTCAGATGCTTGTCATGTCGTGCGTCCTTCTCATCCTGATCAGTTCCCGTGTTTCCGTATCCACTGACCAACACCTATCCAGATCGATTCGCGCACGGACATTCAGCCCAGAGCCAGGTGCAGGCTTATTACATCCTCACCAGTTGGATAGACGCTACACTCCTTGTTATCGAACCTCACGAGCTCACCAAGCAGCATTCCCAGCTTGGGTAACCCAGTGAGATCGACAAGATCAATGAAATGGATCTCGCCATAGTCAACGCAACCAACAACTAAGTCCCTAAAGAAAGTAGCTCTTCGCAAGACGTGTTCTTGAATGCTGTCAATTCTGATTTCACCCAGTAATTGCCATGCCATGAGGCCGGTCGTGTGCCATTGGGAGGGTCTTTATCCTTCTCCAATGGCGATGGCTGACACAAGTTGACGGTACTTTGGGTGTGAGTGGTGAACCGATTGGATGTCTTGTGGTTTGAGGATCCCGGTCCGTCGTTCTTTTGTGGCGAGCTTGCAGCAGCAGAGGTAGCCTCCTTCTCCAGCTCTACTTCCTTTTCTCGTGCAGCCTGGCTCAATGCGGGGTTAAACGTTACCAGCCCGAGGCTCCCTCGCAAAGACCCTGATCCATTAGACAGGTCCGCAGGCTCGACTTATTTTATTCAGATCGTTTATTCATGCTTTGCTTGTCGCCACTTCCTAGGAGGGAGCCAGGCTTTCCATCTGCTTATGATAGTGAGGACAAGCTCGTTTCATTCTGTCCCTGGGCCAAGCGTCGACGACGAAGCTGTCGCACTAAATCCGCGCAGCTCCGAGTTGGCAAGCGTGTACCCCAACTAGATTCATGGTACTGGGGCCTATCGGGTAGGTATGCCGACGAAGAGTCCGGGTTTCTTTTTCGGTTGCGAATCGATGGCGACTGCTCGTGGACCAGGTGGGGACATAGAAAATATAGGCAGGTCGCCCGCGATGGGTTCGGCAATCGACGCCGTGAATGTGCCTCGT
>Ga0307511_10002678_pt1 | contig 18563 bp, 19 predicted proteins | sample 13_EM_MG_FD_200266 | JGI IMG/M metagenome (GOLD analysis project Ga0307511, IMG submission 200266) | Populus trichocarpa ectomycorrhiza microbial communities from riparian zone in the Pacific Northwest, United States - 13_EM | ecosystem: Host-associated > Plants > Roots > Unclassified | place... | reverse complement strand
TTCGCTCGCCACCCTCCCCATGGAGGGGAGGGAATGCATCCTACTCGTCCTCGTCGAACCGCGCCGTCACCAGCTCCACCAAGGCGTCCACCGCCTCGGTCGCCTGTTCGCCCTCGGCTTCGATGTCGATGCTGCAGCCAGGCGAGGCGGCCAGCATCATCAGGCCCATGATCGAGCGGGCGTCGACAGTCTGGCCGTCCTTGGAGACCTTCACCTCGGCGTCGAAGGTGGCTGCCAGCTTGACGAACTTCGCCGAGGCGCGGGCGTGGAGGCCCCGCTTGTTGACGATCTCGACGCTGCGGTTGGCTTCGCTCACTTCTCTCCGGCCAGTACGTATGAGGCCACGGAGATGTACTTTCGCCCGGCTTCCTGCGCCGCGGCAACCGCATCCTCCAGCGGGACGCGGCCGCGCAGGGAGGCCAGCTTGATCAGCATCGGCAGGTTCAGCCCGGCGATGACCTCGGCCTTGGTCTGGTCCATCACCGAGATCGCCAGGTTGGAAGGCGTGCCGCCGAACATGTCGGTGAGCAGGACGACGCCGGCGCCGGTCTCCACGCGCCCGCAGGCGGCCAGGATGTCCTGGCGGCGGCGCTCCATGTCGTCCTCGGGGCCGATGCAGATGGCCTCGACGCCGGCTTGCGGCCCGACCACATGCTCCATGGCGTACACGAACTCTTGCGCCAGCCGCCCGTGAGTGACGATCACGAGGCCGATCATGCCTGACAATCCAAGGGGTATCCCCACCCGATGGCCCCTAGAGAAGCGGGGGCGCGAGCGGAGCTAGATACGCCTCTTGTGCGCTGCGTCAAAGGCCCCAAGCGCGCGGCCAAGTTTCGCAGGCGCCGAGATCTCGAACGGGTCTGCCGCCAGAAGTGGAACCGCCACGCCAAGGATCGTTTCGGTTGTAAACTCGGGGATCCGCTCGGGCGCGCCGAGCCGGACCAGCAACGCCACCTCGCAGAAGGCCACCGGCTCCACCCTCAACACATCGACCCCGCGCACCTCGATCAGGCCGGCCAGGGTCTCGGGCGCCCGGCCGAACAGCCGGCCCTCCGCCGCCCACAGCAGCACCCGGTCGTCGGCGACCAGCCGGAAGCCGTGGTCCAGGCAGCGCAGCGCCAGGTCGCTCTTGCCGCCGCCCGACGGCGCCTCGATCAGGATGCCGCGCCACAGGCCACCCACCCGACGGGCGATCAGGCCGGCATGCCGGATCATCGCCGGATCACGGCAGCGCGTCCGGCAGGCTCAGGATGAACAGCGCGCCCAGCACCTTGCCCTCCGCGCCCGTACGGTTCTCGGCCCGCAGCTGGCCGCCGTGCGCCTCGGCGATCTGCCGCGCGATCGACAGACCCAGGCCCGAGTTGCCGCCGAACGCCGCGCCCTTGGGCCGCGAGGTGTAGAACCGCTCGAACACAGTCTCCAGGTTCTCCGCCGGGATGCCGGGGCCGTTGTCGGACACGGTGGCGATCACCTCGCCCTTGACCCGCAGCAGCCCCACCGTCACCACGTCGCCGGGTGGGCTGAACGAGCGGGCGTTGTCGATCAGGTTGCGCAGGATCTGGCCCAGCGGCCCCTCGCGCCCCATCACCGTCGCCCCCTCGATGCCGCTGTGCGGCTCGAACTGCACGCGCACGTCGCCGGCGCGCGCGGTGGCTTGGTACAGCGCCACGATGTCGTGGATCAGCCGGCCCAGGTCGACGATCTTCGGCTGGTTGCGCGACAGCTCCGCGTCCAGCCGCGAGGCGTTCGAAATGTCGGTGACCAGCCGGTCCAGCCGCTGGATGTCGTTCTTCAGGATGCCTTGCAACCGCTCCCGGGCCGCCGGATCGGTGACGAGTTCCAGCGTCTCGACCGCCGATCGGAGCGAGGTGAGAGGGTTCTTGATCTCGTGCGAGACGTCTGCGGCGAAGCTCTCGATGGCATCCATCCGCTCGCTGAGCGCATGGGTCATGTCCTCGAGACTGCGGGTCAGGTTCCCCACCTCGTCGTCGCGCTTGGCCAAGTCCGGCAGCGAGATCGCCCGCGCCCGGGCTTGGCGCACCCGGTCGGCCGCCCGCGCCAGGCGCATAACCGGCTGAGCCACCAGGCTGTTCAGCAGCAGCGACGAGGTCAACGTCACCGCGACTGCGATCAGGATGAAGGGCACCAGCGCCTCGCGCTGGCGGCGGATGATCTCGTCGACGTCGCTGGCCTCCAGCGTCACCACGCCCAGAACCGCGCGCACGTGCTGGATCGGGATCGAGACCGAGACCACCCGCTGGCCGTTCTCGGCCCGGCGCATCTTGGCCAGGTGACGGCCCTGCAGCGCCGCGCTCACTTCCCGCGCCAGCGCGCGCGCCGCCTCGCCCTGAACGGGCCCCGCCCGATGCGGCATCAGGTCCTTGTCGCCGCGCGCCTTGGCCGGGGGCAGGGCCTTCTGCTCCACCCGGTCGGCCATCCAGTCGCTGTCGGCGACCAGCCGGCCGCGGCTGTCGAACAGCCGCGCCCGCTGGGCCGTCGGGTTGGCCAGGGTCTGCAGCAGCTCGGTGGCCAGCGCCGTGTCCATCTGCGGCTCGGGCTCGCCTACGGTGGCCGCCTGGTCGAGGATGGAGGCGATCAGCTCGCCCTGGGTGGTCAGGCTGTCGATCCGCGCATTGACCAGGCCGTTGCGCAGCTCGTTCTGCACCAGCGCCCCGCCGATCAGGATCGCCAGGCCCAGCAGGTTCAGCGCCAGGATCAGCCGCCCCAGCCGCGAGCCCGGTAGCCAGCGGAACCGCGAGGTGGATGCGTTCAGCCAGTCCCGGGCGCGCTCCGTAGCGCGCTCCGGCGCCCGGTCAGCTTTCGCGGTATCGGTAACCGACGCCATAGAGGGTTTCGATCGCGTCGAACTCAGGGTCGACCTCGCGGAACTTCTTACGCATGCGCTTGATGTGGCTGTCGATCGTACGGTCGTCCACATAGACCTGATCGTCGTAGGCCGCGTCCATCAGGTTGTCGCGGCTCTTCACGAAGCCCGGGCGTTGCGCCAGCGACTGTAGCAAAAGGAACTCGGTGACCGTCAGCTTGACCGGCTTGCCGTCCCACAGGCTCTCGTGGCGGGCCGGATCCAGGGTCAGCTTGCCGCGCCTCAGCGCCCGCGCATTGACCTCGGCTGAGGCGGCCGGGCCGATCGGCTCCTCGCCCTCGGCGCGGCCTCTTCGCAAAACGGCCTTCACGCGCTCGATCAAGAGGCGCTGGCTGAACGGCTTGTGCATGTAGTCGTCGGCGCCCAGGTTGAAGCCCAGGATCTCGTCGATCTCCTCGTCCTTGGAGGTCAGGATGATCACCGGCACCTCGGACGTACGGCGCAGGCGGCGCAGCACTTCCATGCCGTCCATGCGCGGCATCTTCACGTCGAGGATGGCCAGGTCCGGCGGGTCGTTCTCGAGGGCCGCCAGGCCGGCGGCGCCGTCGAAATACGCCTTTACCGTGTGCCCGTGGCTTTCCAGCGCCAGGCTCACCGACGTAACGATGTTCTCGTCATCGTCGACCAGCGTGATTTTTGCCATTTGAGGTTGATCTCTCCTTTACCTCGCGAGGGTTAGCCTACTGAGCCTTCACCGTGGCCTCAATGGGGCCAGGGGGCGGCGACTGACACGACTAACGCGACCTTAAACTTGTTGTTGCAACGTCCCTCCGCTGTGGGGGGATGCCGAGGTGGATGGCTATAGCGTGCATTTCGAGGTCTTTGTCCGAAAGGTCCCTGGCGCCGGCTGGACTCTCGACATGGCCACGGAGAACCGCTCGGGAGCCATCGATACGGCCAACGAGCTGATGGCCGAAGGCCGTGTCGCCGCGGTCAAGGTCACCAAGGAAACCTACGACGAAGACGCGCGCGAGTACCGCGCCGTGGTGATCCTGAAGCTGGGCCAGGCCGATTTCGTCGGCAAGGCCAAGCCGCAGGCCGACCCCCAGCCGCTGTGCGTCACCCCGCAGGACCTCTACACGATCCACGCCCGCGAACGCATCGGCCGCCTGCTGGAAGGCTGGCTGGAGCGCAAGCACGCCACGCCGTTCGAGCTGCTGCACCGCCCCGACCTGGTCGAGGAGCTGGAAGCCTCCGGCATCGACCTGCAGCACGCCATCCAGAAGATCGCCATCCCCGAGGCCCACGCCCGCGGCATGTCGGTGCACGAGATGATCCGGCTGTTCCACGCGCTGATCGAGCGGTCGGTGGAGCGGCTGATGAAGGACGCCAAGCGCGGCGTGCTCTGCAACTTCAAGAAGGAAAGCTTCGCGGCCGCCGCCGACCGGCTGGCGACCGATCCGGAGCGCGGCTACTACCTGGGCGCGGGCGTCGCCGGCGCCATCGCCGATGCGCCGACCTGGGGCGACAAGGTCGCCAAGCTGCTGGACCTGGCCGACGAGTGGCCGGAGAAGGGCAAGGGCCGCGCCTTGGCGCTGGCCACGATCCAGCAGCCGCTGGCCGAGATCCTCGAGGCCAAGCCGGGCATCAACGAGGTGCTGGGCCGCGGCCACGACCTGGGCGCCAACATCGCCGCCATGACCCGGCTGGCCGCCTTCGACACGGTCGAGCGGCTTACGAAGATGGAACCGGCCGTGGGCAAGGTGATGCCCGACCTGTCCGGCCTGGCCACGCGCCTGGCCCACTGGCTGGGCAACGAGACGTTCCTGGACACCCGCGCGGCCCTGGGCCGCCGCATCCTGCGCGAACTGACCGGCCCGCGGCGGCTGCGCCCCGGCGACGCGGCCGGCGAGATCGACCTGCTGCGCGCGCTGGCCATGACCCTGACGGCCTCCTCCGGCAACCTGCTGCCGCTCGAGGAGGTGCAGAGCGCCTTCACCACCCGCTCCAAGATGCTGGTCACCGGCGACTTCGTGGAGGCCTATCTGGGCCAGGACATGAGCTCGAAGGAAGAGGTCGAGGCGCTGATCTGGCTGACCGAGAACGTCATCGGCCCGGCCAACAAGCGCAAGGCCGGCGGCTGGCTGAAGGCGGTGATCACCTCGCTGCGCTTCGAGAAGGACATGATGGCCAGCGACGAGAGTCCGGCCACCAAGCTCCACGCCCTGGCCGATCTGCAACGCTCGGTCGGCCGCTGCGGGCTGGTGGAAGAGGACTTCCACCCGCTGCAGGAGAAGATCGGCGAGATCGGCGGCGAGGTCGACGCCCGCGCCAAGCTCACCCAGGGCGTGGCCCGCGCCAACGCCCCGGCGGTGCACCGCCTGACGGTGCTGCTGAAGCTGGCCACCGGCGAGTCCGCCCCGATCGGCCCCGCCTCAATGCGCGCCCGCGCCGAGGCGCTGAAGCTGGTGAGACACGACGACACCCGCGCCGCCCTGGCCGCCGCGCCGGAGCAGGTGCAGCAGGTCCGCGACCTGATCCAGCAGGCGGGCCTGGCGGCTTAGAGCCCCAGGACGTCCTTCAGGGCGCCCACGACCGTCGCCACGTCCGCATCGGCCATGCTCGGATAGAGCGGCAGCGACAGGCAGCGCGCGTACCAGGCTTCGGCGCCCGGCAGGTCGAGCTCGCCATAGAGCCCACGGTAGTAGGGCTGGCGATGCACCGGGATGTAGTGGACCTGGGTCCCGACGCCCCTGGCCCGCAACGCCTCGACCACCTCGCGGCGGGTCTTTCCGACCGCCTCGAAGTCGATCAGCACGCACAGCAGGTGCAGCACCGGATCGCTCCAGGCCGGCCGCGTCGCCAGCCGCACGGCGGGGGCGAGCGGCGCCAGGGCCTCGGTGTAGGCGGCGGCCAGCTCGCGGCGGCGTTCGGCGAAGCGCGGCAGCTTGGCCAGCTGTGACAGGCCCAGCGCGCAGAGGATGTCCGGCAGGCGGTAGTTGAACCCCGGCTCCGGCATCTCGTACCACCACGGGTCAGCGGCGGCCGGGCGCACCATGCCGTGGCTGCGCAAGGTCCGCAGGCGCTCCGCCAGGCCCGCGTCGTTGGTGGTGACCATGCCGCCTTCGCCGGTGGCGATGGTCTTCACCGGGTGGAACGAGAAGGTCGCCATGGCCGAGTGGCGCACGTCGCCGATGGTTTCGCCGCTGTTGCCGAACCGCGCGGTCGTGCCCAGCGCATGCGGCGCGTCCTCGACCAGCACCGCGCCCGCGTCGCGCGCCAGCGCTTCCAGCCCCGGCAGGTCGCAGGCGTCGCCGCGCAGGTGCACCGGCAGCACCGCCCGCAGCCGCCGGCCGCCGACCCGCGTCATCGCCTCGGCCAGGGTCTGCGGCGTCATCAGTCCGCTGTCGGGGTCGACGTCGGCGAACACCACGTCGGCGCCGACGTAGCGGGCGCAGTTGGCGGTCGCCAGGAAGGTGATCGAGGGCGCGATCACCACCTCGCCCGGCTTCACGTCCAGGGCCAGCATGGCCAGGTGCAGGGCCGCGGTGCCGTTGGCGCAGGCCACCGCGTGGCGCGCGCCCACCGTCTCCGCGAAGGCACGCTCGAAGGCCTCCACGGTCGGTCCGGTGGTCAGGAAATCGCCGCGCAGCGCCTCGGCCACCGCGGCGATGTCGTCGTCCTCGATGGTCTGGCGGCCGTAGGGAAGGACGGCGTCGCTCATGCTAGTCGTTGGCGCGGCGGCGGCGCTTCGGCGGGGCGTCCTCGCCCAGCATCGCCATCAGCCCCGGGCCGTCCAGCCAGTCGTCGTTGGTGTCGCTGGCGTAGCTGAACTCGTCGCTGATCCGCCCGCCCTTCAGCGGCGCACGGGTGTATTCCACGAACGCCGGCTCGATGGCGTAGCGGTCGCCCAGGTCGACGGTGTTCCGCGCGTCGTCGGCCGAGATCATCATCTCGTGCAGCTTCTCGCCCGGCCGGATGCCGATCACCTTGGTGGCGAGGCCCGGCGCCATGGCCGCGGCCATGTCGGTCATCTTCATCGAGGGGATCTTCGGCACGAACACCTCGCCGCCGTGCATCACGTCCAGCGACGACAGCACGAAGTCCACGCCCTCGCCCAGGGTGATCAGGAACCGCGTCATGCGCGGGTCGGTGATCGGCAGTTCGGTGGCGCCGCGGGCGATCAGCCGCTGGAAGAACGGGATCACCGAGCCGCGGCTGCCGACGACGTTGCCGTAGCGCACCACCGAGAAGCGGGTGCCGATGTCGCCCGACAGGTTGTTGGCCGCCACGAAGGTCTTGTCCGACGCCAGCTTGGTGGCGCCGTAGAGATTGATCGGGTTGCAGGCCTTGTCGGTGGAAAGCGCGATCACCCGCTGCACGCGGTTGGACAGGCAGGCCCGCACCACGTTCTCGGCGCCCATGATGTTGGTCGCGATGCACTCCGACGGATTGTACTCCGCCGCCGGCACCTGCTTCAGGGCCGCGGCGTGGATCACCACGTCGACGCCCCGGAACGCCAGCGACAGGCGCTCGCGGTCGCGGACGTCGCCCAGGAAGAAGCGCATGGCCGACATCTGCTCGGCGCTGAAGCGCTCGGCATAGTCGATCTGCATCTCGCTCTGCTTCAGCTCGTCGCGCGAATAGACGATCACCTTGCGGGGCTTAGCGCGGGTCAGCACGGTCTCGATGAAGCGGCGGCCGAACGAGCCGGTGCCGCCGGTCACGAGGATGACCTTGCCGTCGAGGTCGAGGTTGGTCGGCGCAAATCGGCCCAAGCGGCGCTCCAGCAGCGGCGATACGTTCGTCCGCAGTCTTCGCAGGCGCGCGTAAAGAGACCGCTAACCATGATCGCCCACCCTGCGGCCATGGATCGCCGCCACCTCCTCGCGCTCGCCGCCCTCGCCGCCGCCGTCCCCGTGGCGGCTTCCGCGGCGGAGAAGAAGAAGACCGGCGGCGACACCTACCTGCCGATGAACACGCTGCTGGGCACCATGATCCGGGCCAGCGGTTCGCGGGGCGTGCTGTCGGTGGACTGCGGGCTCGACGTGCAGGACCCGGCGCTCCACAAACTGGCCGACCAGAACCTGCCGCGCCTGCGGGCGGCCTATGTGCAGACGGTGCAGTCCTATGCGGCGGGCCTCGCCTCCGGCGCCCTGCCCAACGCCGACTACATCGCCCAGACCCTGCAGCGGCAGACCGACACCATCCTGGGCCGCCCCGGCGCCAAGGTCCTGCTGGGCGCGATCATCGCGAACTAAGCGCCGGCCACCAGATCCATGAACTGGGCCAGCTGCACGTCCAGTTCGGTCACCCCGTCGGCGTCGTGGGTGGCCAGGGTGACTTCGACGCGGTTGTAGACGTTGAACCACTCCGGATGGTGGTCGAGCTTGTCGGCCATCAGGGCCACGCGGGTCATGAAGCCGAAGGCGGCGTTGAAGTCCTTGAACTTGAAGGTCTTGCAGATCGCGTCGCGGTCGCCGGCGGCCTTCGTCCAGCCGGGCAGCTTCGCCAGCGCCGCCGCCGCGCCGATCTTCGCCGGGCGGGTCATTGGAACGTCAGCCCCGTGGCCGCCGCCAGTTCGCCCAGCGTCTGGTCCACGTCGATCACCTTGATGGCCTTCATGCCCAGCTGGGCCGCCGGCTTGCAGTTGATGCCCAGGTCGTCGAGGTAGACGCAGGACGCCGGCGCCACACCCAGCAGGTCGCACATCATCTGGTAGATTTTCGGGTCGGGCTTGCGGACGCCGGCCTTGCTGCTCTCGATGATGGCGTCGAACAGCGGCATCACCTGGCCCATGGCGCCGGCCGCCTGCTGGATCTCGTTCTGGCCGGGGCTGTGCATCGACACGACATTGTTGGTGATACAGCCCACCTTGAAGTGCTGCTTGCAGGTCTTCAGCGCCGCCACCATCCGGGGTCTGAGCTCCCCCGACAGCTTCGGCAGCACGTCGGCGCCGCGAATCGGGAAGCCCAGGGCGGTCGACTCCTCCAGGAACAGCTGGTCGAACCGCGCCGTGTCGATCTCGTTGCGCTCGAACAGCGCCCAGGCGTTTTCGTGGTGGTTGCTCGCGTTCACCCGGCGGATGTGATCCTTCGGCGCGCCCATCTGCGCCTCCAGCCGGTTGAAGGCCTCGAAGGGCGAGGAGGTGAACACCCCGCCGAAATCCCAGATCACCGCCTCAAGCGCCACGCACAGCTCCTGCACCAAAACTCAGCCGCGCGGACGCTAGAGAGCCGCATTGAGACGTGCAAGTAAGGCGCGATGCTGCCCTCCCGGTTTCCTCGCCCCGTGCGCGTCGGGCTCTACGCCCTGGCGGTGCTGATCCTGCTGGTGCTGTGCGTGCTGCCGAACAAGGACCTGCCCGACCCCGGCACCGGCGACCGGTTCGAGCATACCGCCGCCTGGTTCATCCTGACGGGGACCGGCTACCTGCTGGCCCCGAACCGGCGGATCGCCATTCCGGCCTTCGCGCTGATCTATGGGGTGGTGATCGAGATCGTGCAGGGGATCACGCCGACCGGCCGCCACTCCGACCCGCTGGACTTCGTGGCCGACGTGCAGGGCGTGGCGCTGGCGGTGGTCGTCTATCTGGTCGTGCGCTGGTACGCCCGCCGGACGGCCCGGGCGTGAGCCGGCGGCGCGCCCTGGGAGGCCCGCTGATCGAGGGGGTGTGACGGCGGGCGGGAGCGACATTATGGTCCGCGCCATGCCCGACGCGCCCAAGCCGTTCATCTACCTCGCGGTCCCCTGCTACGGCGGGAACCTGAACCTGTTCTTCGTGGATTCGATGCTGAAGCTGCAGGACGCCTGCCGCGACCGGGGCATCGGGCTCCACATCGACATGATGGGCGGCGAGGCGCTGATCACCCGCGGCCGCTCCAGGCTGGCCGCGGCCTTCCTGGCGCACCAGCAGGCCACGCACATCCTCTACATCGACGCCGACATCGGCTTCCCGCCCGAGCAGGTGTTCCGCCTGATCGACGCCGACAAGGACGTGATCGCCGCGGTCTGCCCGCTGAAGAAGATCGACTGGGACAAGGTGCGCGCCGCCGCCAAGGCCGACGTGGCCGACCTGCAGGCCGCCGCCATCGGCTACGTGGTCCGCTTCCTGCCCACCGCCGACAAGAGCGTCGAGGTGGTCGACGGCTTCGCCCAGGTGGCCTACGGCGGCACCGGCTTCCTGCTGATCAAGCGCACGGCCATGCAGCGGCTCGTCGACGCCCACCCCGAGCTGCGCGCCAAGATGGGCGACATGGGCGATAGCCTCGCGCCCGAGGCGGTGATGGTGTTCGACACCATGATCGAGCCGGAGACCGGCCAGTACCTCTCCGAGGACTACGCCTTCTGCCGCCGCTGGCGCGACCTGGGCGGCGAGATCTGGGCCGACTTCGCCGCGCGCCTGACCCACGTGGGCCACGCGGCCTACACCGGCAGCCTCATGCAGGCGCTGCGGCCGGGGGCTTAGGCCTCACTGCGCCGGCGCGGCGAGCGCCCGGCGTTCCACCAGCGCGGCCCGTGTCGCGTCGTAGCTGGCCTTGTTGATCCGGTAGCGGCCGTAGCAGAGCGCCGCGATCACGCCCGGGATCGCCGCCAGGGCGCCGTCCCAGAGGGCCAGGTTGAAGAGGGTGTCTTCATCCACGTGCCCCGGCTTCGCCTTGGCGGGGAAGTTGATGAGGGTGATCACCGAGGCCGCCAGGAAGCCGCCCAGGGCCTGGTCGAACTTCGCCGCCAGCGCGCGGGTGGAGTAGAGGATCCCCTCCTGGCGCACGCCATGCTTCAGCTCGTTCTCGTCGGCCACGTCGGCCAGGGCGGACATGACGCTGATCGATAGGATCGACACCGCCAGGTAGGCGAACGCCGCGAAGCCGATGAGGATCGGCAGCAGGCCGGGGGTCTTCGCGTGCAGGATGCCCATCTGGCCCAGCACGATCGGGATCGCCGGGATCACGCCGTAGGCCAGGGCCGACCAGATGATCGTCCGCTTCTTGTCGAACCGCCCGTGCAGGCGCGCGGCGAACAGGAAGGCCGCGAGGTAGCCGGCGAAGCTGCCGATGATGAACAGCCGCAGGTCGCTGGACGAGATGCCCCAGTAGAAGCTGTAGACGTAGAGCCTCAGGCCCTCGCGCAGCCCGATCATCATCGACAGGAAGAAGTACCCCACTAGGAGCCAGACGTAGTTGATGTTGGTCAGCGCCTTGGCGACGTCCTTGAAGAACTCCGCGGGGCTGAACTTCGGGGTGTCGGGCGCGGGCTTCGGCAGGAAGGGGATGCGGTCGCGGGTGAACCAGGCCGAGCTGAACAGGATCGCCAGCACCACGAGCGACATGGTCAGGCCGAAGTGCGGCCAGGGCGCCGGGTTGAGCAGCCCGTTGTGGAACTCGGCGCTCTTCGGGAAGAAGAAGGTCAGGGCGATGTACGACATGCTGGACCCGCCGGCCCAGGTGAAGAAGCTGTTGTAGGCCATCACCTTCGATCGCTCGGTGTAGTGCGGCGACAGCTCGCCCCCCAGCGCCAGGTGCGGCGTGTGGAAGAAGGTCATCGACTGGCGCAGCAGGGTCACCATCACCCCGCACCAGATCGACAGGCCGAAGGCGTCCAGGCCGTTCGGCGGGTTGAAGATGGCGTAGAAGCTGAGCGCGATCGGGATCGGCGCCACGAACATCCAGGGATGGCGGCGGCCCCATTTCGACGTGGTGCGGTCGGACCAGGAGCCGACGATCGGCTCGATCAGGCCGTCCAGCATCAGGCTGGCCGAGATCGCCGCGCCGACCCAGATCGCCTTCACGCCCAGCACCTGATTGTAGAACAGCAGCGCATAGCTGGAGATCGCGAACAGGGCGATCGTCTCGGCGGCGCTGCCGACCCCGAAGGCGAGCTTGGTCTTCAGCGTCAGTCGGTCCGCCGTGGCGGGCGCGGTGGCCATGTCCGAAATCCTCCCATCCACGCTCTTGAGGCGCGCATGGCGGCCAGCAAGCCTCCCCCTGCGGAAGGCGTCAAGCAAACTGGTGTTTCGAAACCGACACTTAAGACAACGGCTTACGCCAGCGCCTGCTCCAGGTCGGCGATCAGGTCGTCGGCGTCCTCGACGCCGACCGACAGGCGGATCAGGCCGTCGACGATGCCGATGCGGTTGCGGGTCTCCGCCGGGATCGAGGCGTGGGTCATGATCGCCGGATGCTCGATCAGGCTCTCCACCCCGCCCAGGCTTTCGGCGAGGGTGAACAGCTGGGTGCGCTCCAGCATCTGGCGCACGCCGGCGAGATTGCGATCGAGCACGCAGGTGATCATGCCGCCGAAGCCGTGCATCTGCTTCTTGGCCAGGGCGTGCTGCGGGTGGCTGGGCAGGCCGGGGTAGATCACCTTGGCGATCTCCGGGCGCTCCTCCATCCACTGGGCGATCCGCATGCCGTTCTCGCAGTGCCGCTGCATGCGCAGCGCCAGGGTCTTCATGCCGCGCAGGGTCAGGTAGCTGTCGAACGGCGAGGCCACCGAGCCGATGGCGTTCTGCAGGAAGGTGAGCTTGTCGCGGAGCTCGGCGTTGTCGCCGACGATGAGGGCGCCGCCGACCACGTCGGAGTGGCCGCCGATGTACTTGGTGGTCGAGTGCATCACCACGTCGAAGCCCAGCTCCAGCGGTCGCTGGCACCAGGGGCTGGCGAAGGTGTTGTCGGCCGCCGCGATCAAGCCGCGGCGCTTGCAGAGCTCGGCGATGGCCTCCAGGTCGCAGAGGCGCAGCAGCGGATTGGTCGGGGTCTCCACCCAGACGATCTTGGTCTTCGGGGTGATCGCCGCCTCGATGGCGGAGAGGTCGGCCAGATCGACGAAGCTGAACTCCAGCCCGGCCGAGCGCATGCGCACCTTGTCGAACAGCCGGAAGGAGCCGCCGTACAGGTCCTCGCTGGCGATCACGTGGTCGCCGGCGTCGCAGACCTCCAGCAGGGTCGCGATCGACGCCAGGCCCGAGGCGAAGGCATAGCCCTTCGTGCCGCTTTCCAGATCGGCCAGCCCGCGCTCCAGGGCGAAGCGGGTCGGGTTCTGGCTGCGGGAATATTCGAACCCCTGGTGCACGCCCGGCGAGGATTGGGCGTAGGTCGAGGTGGCGTAGATCGGCACCATCACCGCTCCGGTGGACGGATCGTGCTGCTGGCCGCCGTGGATGGCGCGGGTGGCGAAGTCCAGGCGGTTCTTGCCGCCACTCTTGTTGTCGTCGGTCACGCCGCGCGCCTCAGGTAGTTGATCAAGTCGATGCGGGTGATCAGGCCCAGGAAGTCACGCCCCTCGAGCACGATCGCCACCTCGTCACGCTCGAATATGGGGAGCAGCGAGTCCAGCGGCTCGGCGGCCTGCAGGGTGTTCAGCTTGGCGGTCATGGCGGCCGCCACCGGCTGGCGGAAGCGGGCGTCCTGGCGGCGGTCCTCGACGGCTTCCAGCAGATCGCTCTCGTCGATCAGTCCGATCAGGCGGCCGTCGTCCAGCACCGGCAGCTGGCTGACGTCCGCCGCGCGCATTCGGTTGTAGGCGGTGAGCAGGGTGTCGTCGGGGCCGACAGTCACCGTGTCGCCGGCGGCGGCGCCGCGCGCGATCAGGTCGCGCAGGTCGCCGTGCAGCTTGCGGTCGACCAGCCCCTGCTCGGCGACCCAGCTGTCGTTGTAGACCTTGGAGAGGTAGCGCGAGCCGGTGTCGCAGACGAGGGTCACCACCCGCTTCGGCTCGGTCTGCTCGCGGCAGTAGCGCAGGGCGCCGGCCAGCAGGGTGCCGGAGGACGAGCCGCCCAGGATGCCAGCCTTGGTCAGGAGCAGGCGCGCCGTAGCGATGCTCTCGGTGTCGGAAATCTCGTAGGCCTTGGCCACCAGGGTCAGGTCACAGTTGTCGGGGATGAAGTCCTCGCCGATGCCCTCGACCACCCAGGAGCCTGGTTCGACGGTTTCGCCCCGCTCGACCAGCGGCGCCAGGATCGAGCCCACCGGGTCGGCCAGCACCATCTTGGTGTTCGGCGACGCCTTGGCGAAGAATCGGCCGAGGCCGGTGAGGGTGCCGCCGGAGCCCACGCCCACCACCACCGCGTCGACCTGGCCTTCCATCTGCTCGAGGATCTCCGGGCCGGTGGTCTCCTCGTGCGCCTTCGGGTTCGCCGGGTTGGAGAACTGGTTGATGAAGACGGCGTTGTTCAGCTTGGCGGCGATCACCCGGGCCATGTCCTGGTAGTACTCCGGGTGGCCCTTGCCGACGTCGGAGCGGGTGATGCGGACGTCCACGCCCATGGCCCGCAGGTGCTGGATCTTCTCGCGCGCCATCTTGTCCGGCACGACCAGCAGCAGCTTGTAGCCCTTCAGGATGCCCACCTGCGCCAGGCCCAGGCCGGTGTTGCCGGCGGTGGCCTCGACGATGGTGCCGCCGGGCTTCAGGCTGCCGTCGTCCTCGGCCGCCTGGATCATCGAGCGGGCGATGCGGTCCTTGATGGAGCCGCCGGGATTGGCGCTCTCCAGCTTCACGAACAGCCGGCAGGGGCCGGTGTCGAAGCCGGTCAGCTCCACCATGGGGGTGCGGCCGATGAGGTCGAGGGCGGAGGCCGCGGGCGGCGGAAGAGGCTGGGCGGTCAAGGTCTTTGATCTCTCGCGGGGCTAGAGCCCGTCCCAGTTGGCAAGCCAACTGGGATCAACGGGCTCGCGACTCCTAAATTCAGAGGCCTTCTTATCCAGTCGTGATCGCGATCACGACTGGGAAGGCCTCTGGCGGGCGCCTGACGCAAACGGAACCAGATTGCTTCGGTTTCGGCCTGCGGAGGTAGACATGAGCCGCGCGGCCGGCGCAAGGCGCGTTTCCGTGCCGCAAGCGGGGCCGTTGAGGGCATGACGCCACGCGGCCCAGCAGGCCTTCAGGCCGCCGTTGTAACGCTTCCGCTACCGTTCAGTACGGGAATAGGGTGCGCCCGCGCGCCATGGGTGGCGCCAGTCCATTGCGGCGAAGTTGGAGAGCCCGTCTTGAAGAAGTTCGTTCCCCTCGTGGCGGTCGCCGCCCTATTGGCCTCGTGCCAGCCGCAGAAGGCCGCCGCCCCCAAGGCCGAGGCCTCGGCCACGCCGAAGTTCAACACCGACCTGCCGATGACCGAGTTCATGGGCCACGTCGTCGACCCCGCCGCCTTCATGTACTGGAAGCACTCCGGCACCATGGTCGACGCCCAGGGCGAGCACGACCTGTCGCCGGCGCAGGACGACCAGGAGGGCTGGGACGGGCTGGTCTCGGGCGCCACCATCCTGATGGAGGCGGGCAACAGCCTGCAGCTGGACGGCCGCCGCCGCGCGCCCGAGGCCGACTGGAACAAGTACGCCCAGATGCTGACCGAGCGCGCCCTGGCCGCCCGCAAGGCCGCCGAGGCTAAGGACCGCAAGGGCACCTTCGATGAGGGCGCCAAGGTCTATGAGGTCTGCGTCGCCTGCCACGAGCAGTTCGTGATCCAGCCCTCGATCAAGGCCAACGGCCCGGCGAAGGGCAACCCGCTGCCGACCTTCCCGAAGGACGTCGAGGAGAAGATCGAGAAGAAGGCCGGCGGCTAGGGCGCCAGGTCCAGTCCGGGCCGGGCGTCCTTGGCCGGGACGTTGGCGACGACTCCAGACTCGTTGCCCGGCTGGCCGCTCGGGATCAGGTCGTAGAAGCCGGCCAGCTTCAGGCGGACCACGACGCGGTTCTCGCTGGAGTTGGAGAACTGCCAGCCCTGGATGCCGTCGAAGGGCGCGGTGAGCGCGCCCTGCTGCTTCAGCCCGAAGGCCTGCTTGTAGGTGGCCACCGTCATCGGCTGGCCGGGGGCGGGGGTGGTGTGGCCGTGCTGGTCGAAGTGGAAGTCGCGCGCGTCGGCCGCCCCGACCACTTCCCACGAGTAGATCAGGGTGGCGTCCTTCTTCATCCGCACCTTGTATTCCAGCTCGGACTTGTCGGCGCCGTCCAGGAAGCCGCCCAGCGGGATCTCGATCGTGTCGGTGCGGAACGGCGCGGCGTACTCGTGGGCCAGGGTCGCCGAGCCGCCTTTCACGTCGACCTTCTTCTCGTCCGGCGCCCACAGTCGGCTGAGGCCGGAGAGCTTGCCCAGGCCCAGGGGGTCGCGGTTGAACTCGGCCGGCAGGATGGCGCCCAGCACGATCAGGGCCGCGACCGCCGCCGCGCCCAGGGTGGCCGCGATCAGGGGCCCCTTCGCCATCGGCCGGGTGGGTTGTTCGTTGGCGCTCATGACACCGCTCCGCCGAAGATGTAGCCCGCGACCTGCTGCCCCGCGAGGACGAAGCCGGCCAGCATCAGCAGCACATTGGCCCCGCGGGCCATCGGCTCGAAGATCCGGGTGCGCCGCCACAGGGTCATGGCCGCCAGGATCAGGGTCAGCGCCAGGACCTGTCCCACCTCGACGCCGACGTTGAACGACACGAGATTGGCCAGGAGGCCGTCGGGATTGAGGTTGAGCGCCTGCAGCTTGGTGGCCAGACCGAACCCGTGGATCAGGCCGAAGCCGAACACCGCCACGCGCGGGTCAGGCTGGAAGCCCACCAGGGTCTTGAAGCCCGAGAGGTTGTCGAAGGCCTTGTAGGCCACCGAGAAGCCGATCACCGCGTCCACGAGGTGCGGGTCGACGTGCAGCTTGAAGAAGACGCCGGCCAGCAGGGTGATCGAGTGGCCCAGCGAGAACAGGCTGACGTAGAGCGCCACCTGCCGCAGCCGGAACAGGAAGAAGATCACGCCGACCAGGAACGCCAGGTGGTCGTAGCCGGTCACCATGTGCTTGGCGCCGAGGTACAGGAACGGGATCGGATCCGGCCCCCGCGTCGCGGCCACGAAAGCCGCGTCGGTCCCGCCGATGTTGTGCGCCGACGCCACGCCCGCCCAGGCCAGCGCGCTCAGCCCGGCGGCCAATCCCCAACGCGAGAGCTTCCCCATCGGGGACGGCGTACCGTGATTTCGGAAAATCACCAACGGCTGTCATCCCGGTTTGGGCGCAGCCCAAGACCGGGACCCACGATTAGCGACCGCTTTGAAAGGCCGCGCCAGGTCGTGGGTCCCGGTCTTCGCGTTCCGCGAAACCGGGATGACACGCTTGTGGCTAGAACTCCTTCCGCACCGTCGCGCCGTAGGTGCGCGGCGGGTTGGTGAGGAAGCCGTAACGGGCCGACAGGCCGCGCTCGCGGTCGATGGCCAGGTGCGCGCGCTCGTCGCCCAGGTTGTTGACGAAGGCCGCGGCCTCCCAGCCGTCGCCGCGCACGCCGATCCGCAGGTTCAGGATGTCGTACGACGGCAGCTCCAGCGGGAAGATCAGCGAGGCCGCCGTGGTGTTCCCGATGTTGCGGAAGAGGTTCACGGTGCGCGGGTTGTTCTCCTGGTCGGAGATCTGGGTGTAGCGCTTGCCCACGTGCTGGTAGGTCAGGTTCGAGAACCCGGTCCAGCCGCTCATCACCTCACGCTCGTAGCCGACGCTGACCGAGCCCTGGAAGCGGGGGACGGTCGGCAGGCGGTTGCCGTCGGCGAGGCCCTGAATCGGGACGCCGGCGGCGTTGACCAGGCTCGAGGTCAGCTTGGCGTCGTTGTACGAAGCGGTCGCCGCGAAGTCGAAGCCGCCGCCGAAGCGATAGGCCAGCTCGGCGTCGAAGCCGGCCGACTTGGCGCTCTTGATGTTGGCGATGATCCGCGACGAGCAGCTGCCGGCGTCGATCGTCGCCTGCAGGTTGGAGATGTCGGCGTAGAAGCCGGCCACGGTCAGCGAGCCGGAGCCGCCCAGCTTGGCCTTCAGGCCGCCCTCGTAGTTCCACACCGTCTCGTTCTTGAAGGACGGCTTGGAGAGCGCGTTGAAGGTGGCGAAGTCGGCCGTCGAGCAGAGCGGCCGGTTCAGCGGGTCGTTGATGCCGCCCAGCCGGAAGCCCTTCGAAACCTGGGCGTTCAGGGTGATGGCGTCGGTCGCCTTGAAGGCGGCGATGACCCGCGGGGCCCAGCTGTTGGCGCTGGTGCGGCCCGGCACGCCGATGGTCTTGTCGGCGAAGATGCCGTCGAAGGTCAGCGTGCGGGTTTCCTTGTAGTGCGCGTAGCGCAGGCCGGCGGTGACGTCGAACCGGTCGGTGATGCTGTAGGTGCCCTCGCCGAAGGCCGCGTACTGGTCCTGCTTGTAGGGCACCGTCGAGAAGTAGAGGTGGTCGGTCGGCGCCACGGTGCTCTGGGTGGGGATGCCGGTCATGGCCGTGAAGCCGGGCACCGTCAGGTCCTGGGCGTAGTCGCGCTTGATGTGCTGGTAGAAGCCGCCGGCCACCCACTGGAAGGGCCCGTCGCCGGTGGAGGTGACCCGCGCCTCCTGGGTGAAGGTCTTGACGCTGGTGGTGTCGTCCAGCGGCGAGCTGATCGTGTAGACCGACTGCGGCAGGCCGATGGAGCCGCCGGTGATCGAGCCGGTGAGCGCGGTGGCGTCACGGCGCACCAGCACGTCGCGGTCGGTGTAGCTGGAGATCGACGTGAAGCGCAGGCCGTCCAGGTCGTACTGCAGCGTCAGGTCGCCCAGGAAGAACTCGTCGGTGAACTTCTCCTTGAGCTGGGTGAACTGCTTCAGCCCGCCCAGCTGCACGCGCGGCCGGGTGGTGGTGAACTCGTTGGCCAGGATGTTGAACACGTCGACCCGGTTGAAGCCGTCGACGTTGATCTTCTGGTAGAGGACCCGCGGCGTGATCGAGAGCTCCTCGGACGGCTTGAACAGCAGCGCCGCGCGCACGCCGTA
>Ga0307511_10002677_pt1 | contig 18565 bp, 19 predicted proteins | sample 13_EM_MG_FD_200266 | JGI IMG/M metagenome (GOLD analysis project Ga0307511, IMG submission 200266) | Populus trichocarpa ectomycorrhiza microbial communities from riparian zone in the Pacific Northwest, United States - 13_EM | ecosystem: Host-associated > Plants > Roots > Unclassified | place... | reverse complement strand
ACCGACGCCGAAAATTGACCCCCGTCTCCGAACGGCACTGACCGACCCCCCCACGTCTGACCAGCACTTGACCCCGCACATCGGCGCTGTTTGGCACTGGACGGACGACGTCACTTTTTTCTGATGCGGACAAGACCGGGAAACACGTGGAACAGTAGCTGGCGCAGGGACATTACGCCTCGGGAGGGCGGATGAAGGCACCACTTCACTGAGGTGCATTGTTTTGGGGTAGGAGGATTACGTGTATACGGGCCTATGCACTCGAGCTCATCCGGGACCCCAGCGGTCCCGGGATAAGACTGGGGGCATCGGCGAACGAGACTCAGCTGAGTGCCAAGTGGACGGCGCGGGATGAGGTTTTTGGCGGGTGGGAATGCGAAAAAAGTCACTAAGACCCGGTACTTTACGTCCCGGGAATTTGACGGAAGCGCATGGAATCGTTCCCAATCGCTTGGAGGCGTATAGAGCCAACTGTCAGTGATCAAAGCGCACCGGTAGCACACAATCAAACTGTGGATTTTCCTGATGCCGTCTGCAGGGACGTACTCACCGCAGTGACGGCGATTGAACGGATGCAATTTTCAAGACGTACGGTGACCAAACGGAGGGATCTTCCCGCTAAGCGCTCGAGAAAACGGAGCACCCCGATCCTTCCCAATCCATCATCCTACAACCCATTCTTCGTTTGTCCGTACCCCATCCTAGGTGTCCCACCCAGTCACAATGTCGCAACGGCATGGGGAATATTACTTCGACGACGGATCCGTGGTCCTTCTCGTGAGTCTCACATCATCGATAGACCGCCCAGGCGACTGATTGGTTGTGGCGACCCTCATCAATGGTTCAATCGTTAGGTGGATGGCACACTGTTTCGTGTCCACCGATACTACTTTACGAGGGAATCTCAAATCTTCGCAGACATGTTCTCCTTGCCCGTTGGCGGTGCCGGTGAATCCTTGGGGACGACCGAGGGAAAATCTGACACCTCACCAATCGAAATCCCGGGGGTGACGAAGCAAGAGATGGAGAGTTTCCTTGGCTTTGTGTACTTCGGGTACGTATCGCCAGAGTTCGGATACAGAAACCCCATTCTGATGATTCCAACGACAACATAGGATGCATGACGAATACGCCTTCACATTAGAGTCTTTGGTCTCCCTCCTCTCGTTCTCAACCCGTTTCATCTGCGATAAGATTCGCGCCCGCTCGATCCGCGAACTCGAAGCGATCCAATCCCGGGTCGACCCAATCGAGCGCATTGTCCTGGCCGTCCGGCATAACATCCCTCAGTGGCTAAGCGGGGCATACCAAGAGCTCTGTCAGCGCTATGACTCGCTATCAGAGGAGGAGGGGGAGAGACTGGGGTTGCCGACGGTGATAAAGTTGATGAAAGCAAGAGAGATATTGCTCTCTGGGTCTGATATCCGTGACCCACGTTCAACATTCAACTCCAGGATGAATCGGACTCCTAGAATGTCCTCCACGTCTACCCACTCAGGGTTGGCGGGTATGCAACTGCCTAGGCACCTAATGGACAACGGACCGGTACAACCACCATTATGGTCCTCGGATGATGTATTCGGTACTCTACACCCTGGCGTGGAGCGATTTGATCCCCAGCGCGTAGCAGATGTTGTCAGGGAGGTGTTCTTGTTGGAAGGCTCCCACCCACCGCGAATCGAATTGTAACCTGCACTCATACCGAAATTACAAGTTACCTGATTTTCGCCACAGCCAGCGACGCTTCTTTGCACACAAAATTCACGAATGTGAATACAGGCCCGCCGAGTACAGGTCCCGTAACACTAGTTTAGCGAGATTTCCTCCGTCTCACCGACCTCATCCAGATCAGAGACACTCGAAGTCGCCTGTTCCTTCTCTATCGGAGGCGGCGGCGGAACCTCTACATCCGATGGCGTGACCACAGCCACCTGATCACTCTCTACACTCTTCCCCGCACGTCTACCTTCAGCACTTGGCTTCTGTTTCTGAGTCACCCCCGGTAGGTCCTTGGGTATATCCGGGACTGGAGGAGGAACCCCAGAGGGCGTGGGATCAGGTGGGAACTTGAATAACTTGTTCATCGTACCCTCCCGCCTCCGACCCGTACGCATTGGTTGTTTCGACGTTTCCTCTTCGTCATCATCCAATTTTTCCTCTACCTCCTCGGGCATTGGTCCTAGCGGCGGTTGTGGTGGTGGAGTATATTGGTTTGTGGTTGGGCTAGTTGGCGAAGCGTGTACCGCGGGTACTGATTGATGATTCGCGTGGGTTTTGGGTTGCGCGCTCGTGTTTGGGCTTATGAGGCTAGCCTGAGACATCGACTGGGGCCGAGGATATGAGGATGAGGATGGTGTCTGAGGGTTCCCGAGATAAAACTGCTGGATCGGTACCAATCTGAAAATGATAGAGCATCAACCAGGGAGAACTGGGGGCTCGTAAGCGCTACTCCACCTTTTCTCTGCAAGACATGCTAGGATCCATTGCGGTTGTACGATTGGTATGCTCAGTTGCAACGCTCTCTGGTACTCAACCCCTGGACCAGAGACGCCAACAGCTCCCCCACTCGCTTGAGCGGCCGTGGGAGTCGCGGCTGGCGTGGTGCACACAAAGTGGGTTGTATCAATCTGGATCTTATTGCTCCAGCCCGCGCCCATCTCCTCTAGAGCCGCCTCCGTGCTCTCCAAAAGTTCTGTATCTTGGACTGTCCCAAAACAGACACGGATACCAGATGTATTCGTCGTAGTATGCGTCTTGACGCGGACGAGATTTGAGGGGAAAGTGCCCCCGGTCGTTCGCAACACAAGCTGAATCGAATATTCAGTGTCCAGTTCGAGGCCAGACAACTTGGTAGAAGTATTTTGGAGGGGGTTCGGGATCGATGCGAGGCGCTGCCGGTTCTTGTAGATATCCAAAGAACGCAACTTGGAAGTAGCGAGTTCCAACGGGGACCATTCGAGCGTGATAGACGTTTGTGTGACGTTCCGAAGCTAGGAGATTCAGGATCAGTGGTATGAACGTATAAGCCGAGGAAATCTCACACACGTTCAGCTTTGGCGGTTCTGGAGAGTGCTTACCAAAAGTTTCCAATATTTCATCCTGCAATGACCAGAATTCGTCGTCCCGCTTCTTCTCCTCGGCGTGGTTCTGGTGGACGGCAATGTTCACGATGGAACCGGCGGTCACACCAGGCGGCAGCAACAGCGACGGGAACTCGATGAGGTGGGCACGCTCGCCCAGGAGGATCTAAGCGCACGAAACGCAGAAGAACGCGGTTCAGTTTGGCGTATTCCTTGAACAACCCGGACCTACAGCCATTCCGGCATCTAGAATAAGCAGAATCAGTGAGAATCTGGGATCACGGTGGGTGTAAATCTCACCAAGCTTTCCAACGGTAAAGGTGAAGCTCTCTTGGGAAGGGGGCGGTGCCATCGTCGTGGAGGTCTGCAGTTGAGAGGCGCGTCACTCAATCGATCACTCTCAAGCTTCCCTTTCATCATAACCCTGGCGATGACCTTGGGCTCGGTCCACGGTGAAAATGGACGGTGAAAATGGCTGGCAACCAGACCCTATGCGCTATTACAGGTCCAAGCGTGATGCTGCGCACCTGACAGTCGCTTCTAAATACAAGATTGTCGGCTTCATATCCTCGGGAACATACGGTCGCGTGTACAAGGCTATCAGCAAGGACGGCACCGACAGTGTACACGCGATCAAAAAGTTCAAGCCCGATAAAGAGGGTGATGTTGTGACTTACACTGGAATCAGCCAGAGTGCCATACGAGAAATCGCGGTGCGTCCTCATTCCTACGACGTTGCAACCTCCTGACGATGAACCCAGTTGAACAGAGAGATCAGCCATGAGAACGTGGTCGCTATGAAGGAGGTTATTCTCGAGGACAAATCCATCTATATGGTCTTTGAATACGCTGAACATGACTTTCTGGTTCGACTTTCTGGTTCCTCCGAGATCGAAGCGGCTGACACGAAGTTCATCTAGCAAGTTATTCACCATCACGCTCAGACACTGCGGACGCCGATCTCCATGTCTGTTCTCAAATCCCTGACCTACCAACTGCTCAACGGCCTCTTGTACTTACACGAGGCCCATATCATCCATCGCGATCTGAAACCCGCGAACATACTCATAAACTCCTCCGGCACTGTTAAAATCGGAGACCTCGGCCTCGCCCGGATCACATACCAGCCTCTGCAGCCTCTATTCGCCGGGGATAAGGTGGTCGTCACAATTTGGTACCGCGCGCCGGAACTGCTCATGGGGGCACGTCACTACCATTGGGCGGTAGATACATGGGCGGTGGGCTGCGTGGTAGCGGAATTGGCGAGTTTACGGCCGATTTTCAAGGGAGAGGAGGCAAAAATGGACGGGAAGAAGAACGTCCCATTTCAAAGGGATCAGTTGATCAAGGTGTTCGAGGTGGTCGGTACTCCTGACGGTGCGTTCCGGGAGGACCAAGATCCAGCCCTCTAACTTCATCTATCCATAACAGAGAAAGATTGGCCTGGGTTTGCTGATATGCCTGAGTATCAGAGCGTTAAGAAGCTAGACAGGTAAACCGAGTGCCATACGGTCATTGAGTTCCTGACGAATCGATCCCCTCAGATTCGAGAATCGTCTATTCACGTGGTGCAACTCAAAAATACGAACCCCGTTGGGTTATGATCTACTCCGACAGCTATTCGCTTATGATCCAGATAAACGCCTGAACTGTCGCGAAGCTCTGATGCACAAATGGTTCGAAGAAGACCCTAAACCGACCAGAAAGTAGGTGACACGCCCCTTCTTACCTATGTTCTCAACCACCGGTTTACTGACTGCCCTCTGGTTCCTATTCGCCCAGCGCCTTTGCAAGTGTACAGGGTCACCACATCCCCCCGCATCGCCGGATCACACAGGAGGATACGCAATCAGTGGTTCAAACCCAGGCCCATCCCGCTGCTCCTCCACCGATGCATACGCTATCCCACTCGGTCATGCCGGCCAGTGGTGCAAGTTTCGCGAGTCTGAGTGGAGGACAACAGACAGTGCGCCCAAAGAAGAGACCACGGGTATGACGGATGGCCCACGGTTCCTCGGGTTCTTCCTGTATTAATCCGGGCGGAGGGCAAGGGATTACGAACGGGAGCAAATGGCGATTCCCACCTCGGCGGCCATTACTGCGCGCAACCGAAAGTCATACAAGTTATACCACAGCTTTCAGACTTGAACTCCTCGAATATGCGCATGCCAAGCTCCAAACTTACGATAGGATCAACCAAGGGGGGTGTCAGGTATGCCTCGTTGGCGGCGCATAGGCGAAAGACAGGAGCGGTAGCCGTCGCACAACGACTAGGAAGTACAAACCTCTATGGATCGTTATGATTGTCGTTACAGTTGCATATATATACTGGCGTGTTTACTACGGAGAGGCTACTAGGGAGTGCTAAAGGGTGAATAAGATAGAGAGAGGCTCGAACACCGTCAAAAGTGAGAAAGACCATGCACAAATCGCGAATGGGAACATGTCCTCGGAAGCTAGCTCGCACTGGAAGCATCAGATTTACTACTGCTCACCCGTCCCCCCCTCCACCAAGGACGAGACCTGTCTGAAGTGCGAGTGCTGGAGCTAGCGGAGCATTCGCTGTGGGTCGAGATGAGAGACGGCGCAAGCTCGACCGAGGCCCGGTCACACTCCTCCGAGGGCTGTTCTGTTGTTGGAGAGGACCCGACATCACGAGTGAAAGGGGTTATTGTGTTGGAGGGGATGGGATTGAACAACGTCTCGATCAGGAACTCAGTTTCTCGGATGCCGCCAGAAGAAGCGAGACCATTGAAGGATGGAACGTGTTTTTTGGTGTTGTACCTTTCTTCTGGATCATTCGTCGGGTCTTCAATGGACTCCAACTCGCGAAGGAACCGAGCGCGGTGGAAGCCGGGGTTGGCGAGGAGCCCTGTAACTTGAGCAAGAATTTCTCCTTTCTGAAGGGGGGGAGCCTTGTAGTGCTTCTCTCCCCCCGCGTGTTCCAGTTCAATCGTGAGCTAGGGGGGGGGCGATTTGAGGAAGTACTACGCGCCCAAAACGTGAAACACACCTGTAACGTGGCGTTGGTCTTACTCTCGCGTAACAAGTGCCGGCGGGTGACCGGACCGACGTCGACGTACTCGGCTAGATTGAGATAGACGACACCAAAACGCGGGTGTTGAGGCTGATATTGGTCACCCGGGACGATTTTCTACAAATTTCTTAAGTTGTTGGATCGTGTGACGGTGGGTACGAAAGTACGATACCTGAAGGACAGTCAACTTCAGCTCATTCTCGTGTAGATCGAGGGTTTCACGATCCACATCCATGCGAACGATGAGTGTGACGTGGTGATCCCAGGTAGCCGTGTGGTCGGAAAGTTCGGTCCAAGTTGTAATTCCGCGATTATCGGAATGGACCCCAGGCATGGCCGGCGTCAAGGATGGCGTTCCCCCAGGGGAGATGACCGAGAACGAGGAAGACGACGATTTCGTACCAACAAGAGAAGAATAATCCGGCGAGCCGCTGGAATCTGGGGTGTCCCGACCAGTGAAACCACCTCCTGCCAACGGATAACCAGACTGAGTGGTAGGGGTATCTTCGCTATCTGGGAAGTAATCCTTCATCTTGCCCTTGAGGGTCATGGTAGTCGACGAGTTGGCCTTCATCTTGGACAAGAACCCGCTGTGGTTTCCGGCCGGGGATTGAACGTTTCTGAATCGCCATTTAACTGCGAACTCGCCGCCAAGGAGGGGTACGTTGCTTATTTGGCGTATGTGGAGCTTGATTTTGAAGAGCGCGTGCTTGGGGAGGATGTTGAAGAGGTGAGAGCGGAGAGAAGGGCCCGCTGAGTGCGTTGAGACGGTAGAGGATGAGTATTCCGCCGGTGTCTGTGGCCTCGACGCTGCCCCAGGGCGAGAGGGCATTGCGTCGGGATTACAGAGAGGATAAGCGAGAGGCCAAGCGCGGCGCTCTGAGGCAACAAGGCACCTCCCCAATCGGTTGTGACCAGTTCAAGCTTGAAATCCGTTGTGATCGGGTGAGCCGAGATCCGCGCACCCGCGCGGCCAAGACGACGCCGCCACCTCCCGACAACGACGACCCCAGCCCAAGACGACGAAGGACCATGTCGGACTACAAAGCCTCGAAGGAGGCTTTCGTCTCCGGAATGACTGGCTCATCCATAACCCACATCAACATTATCTCCGCAGTGGCTTTGGTGTGCCTCCCACCTTTGCCAACTTACACCTTCCAGTGTTGTCTGACCAGAGTGCCCCTTAGTCTTCTATCGCCTTATACTCAGCCCTGAGGTCCCGCATACCTCCCACAAAATCTCTGATATTCCTCGCAGAATGGTTGTTGCTGGTGGCACCGCTCCTTCTCTCGATGACGCTCTTTGCAAACTCCCCCGGGGCGCTCTCGTTGGTTTTACTTTTCCCGACCGCGCTGTTGATGCTGGTACCCCGTCGTGAGTCGGGTACACCTTTACCGTCCACCTCGAGGACCTCTTCTCCCAACCGGACACAATACGCACCAACCCCACCTCACAGTCAACAGTCCCCAATCATCCAACTTTCAGCTCTAACGACGTATAGAGCCCACATGATCTTGATGACCGTCCTTTCAATTCTTGCCGTAGATTTTCCCGTGTTCCCCCGCTCGTTGGCCAAGTGTGAGACATACGGCGTCTCTCTAGTAGGTCCCCTCCAGTACTTTCACTCGATGGCGAGCTCAACTGTGTTGGGATCCGTAGATGGACCTAGGTGTGGGATCATTCGTATTTTCGCAAGGGGTGGTTTCCGCAATACCAATTATCAAGTCTCCGGATCATCTCTCTTCTCCATTAAGACCAAAGGTTGTAAGGGTAGTACGGAAATCCCTACCAATCTGGGTGCTGGGGTTCCTACGACTCATCGTCGTGAAACTGTCCGACTATCCCGTGAGTTAGTGTCACACTCTAATCTCGCGCGTGACGCTCATGGAGGGTACTTTAGGAACACGAGACCGAGTATGGCACCCACTGGAATTTTTTCTTTACGATGGGCACACTCCCCATACTCGAAGTCCTCCTGCATCCCGTCCTGCCATTCGCCCCCGTTTCGATGATCGCGATTACAATAGCCCTATGTTGGTCTTGCTACCCACTTATCGTGCTTCTCGTCGTATTGACACACAATATCCAGCTCACCAGGTGGCATTATCCGTGGCAGGGTGGCGAGAGTTCGTGCTCTTTGCTCCTAGGACAAACCTCCTCAGCGCCAACAAGGAGGGGGTTGTTTCCCTCTTTGGATACCTCGCTATCCACCTTTTGGGTCTCTCGACTGGGACGATGATACTCCCACCCTCACCTTCGTATTTCCGCAGACAACAACTAGAGACTCTCAAGGCTCGATCCCGGAGAGACAGTAACGCTGGTCAAACGCTACGGTCTGGTACGGGCCCACAACGCGAAGATGACAAAACTGCGACCGAACTTGCTGCATACGCGATCCTTTGGTGGACGTTCTTGGGACTGAGTTCGTTCCTCCCCAGTGTCGCCGGTGTCTCGCGTAGGCTGGTAGGTATCCTCATTTGTTCCTCGTCCTCGGTGTATTTAATATTCGGACAGGTCAACCTACCCTACATTCTGTGGGTGGCAGCGTTCAATACCTCCTTCATCCTCGCATACTTTTTGTTGGATCTTTTCTTCTTTCCATCGCCCCTATCAAAATCAATTTATTCCCCAACATCCAAACTGAAGGTACCGAAAGAGAGGCGGAGATTCCCGATAGAAACCCAGACCCCACCCATGAAGGACGCGCCGGCGTTATTGCAGGCGACCAATCAGAATGGCCTTTCGGTCTTCTTACTCGTGAGTAGGTTCACGATCTTGGATGGGTCGGAACTGACTGGGATCACAGGCGAACGTGGCAACTGGCTTTGTCAACCTGGCGCTTCCTACGATGTACACGAGCGACGCGACCGCGATGACGATCTTAAGTGTTTACTCTGTCGGCGTCTGCCTGTTTGCATGGACGATGAGGGACCGGAGGCTTTGGAGGCTATAGATGTTGCTGCGGGCAACAAGCTACAACACCCTTTAATTGAACACTGATCTTGTACTGAAGAGCGGGTGACCACCCGTAGGGCCACCCTGTACAAACGAGTCTATACGAATATCCAGCAACTTTTCAGGGAGTTGTTAGGACCCCATCCGGGCACCTGTTGCATCGGGCCATCGCCGGACGTCATTTCTACCCCATTCCGGAGTTACGGCCTCATGGTGCTTTCATTCGAAACAATGTAACCTTTCAAAATCCAGGGATGAGGGCCGTGACCTGATCTACTCGAAGTCCGCGAATACCGACGTCGTCTCCAAGCATGGCGGCGACCTGTTATCGGCGCGCGCACGCGTTCTCAGATTCTGATGAATGAAACCCAGTCACAGAACCCCTCTGAAGCGAACGCGCGTATTTCTAGGCTACGGATAGTCACCCACCCACTCTCCTGATAGCCGGCTCGCTTTTTATTTAACCGAACTCACGGCTTGCTGCATGGATATGCAATCCGTTGCCTATGGTGCAGAATATTGGGTGGAAAGTTGCGTCATGAAAGGGCAAACAAAAATCGTGGGAGCGGTGGCCGGCAATCCGCGTCCAACTCCCAACGCAGCACCTCGTTTCTGTGGTTCTGTTTCAGCGACCGACGGCCTCACAGCGTGTAGCCGGCCAGAGCGAATTTCCTCCCCTTTCCCCAACGACAACGATGGCCTCCTCAGGGCATCGCAGTCATGAGGGCTACACCTCCTCTCCCCCTTCCTCCGACCCACACGACCCCTTTGGCTCCCAACAAACCCACCAAAGATACTACGACGACGGCTCCGAGGAACCCTACACCCACCGCGACACTTATCCCTCGGACAACAGCGTTCACAACTACCAGGACGGAGAACGTTATTACGACCAGAATGGCTACGATGCTTATAGTACGTTCTCCCTTGGAGCCAACCGCCACTAAACGACATTCCCGTTTACGCTCCTGCAATCCCATGTAGACACCGATTCAGAAAATGATATCTATCCTCAACGCTATGAACCCTCGTCCGAATCGCTCGCCGCTCCTCGCATGGGCGTATCCGAGTCCTCAACACCAACAATAGTCGATTTTGGTGGTGGCGCACGGGATGCGTACCCCGCCTGGTCGACCGAACGTCAGATTCCGCTGTCCAAGGAAGAAATCGAGGACATCTTCTTGGATCTCACTCAGAAGTTTGGCTTTCAGAGGGACTCAATGAGGAACATGGTGGGTAGCTTACGTTCCAACATTGGCGCCAAACCAAAGCCGCTCATCGCCTTCCCACCCCTATCAGTTTGATTTCACCATGCAACTTCTCGACTCGCGGGCGTCCCGTATGTCCCCAAATCAAGCGCTCCTGACCCTCCATGCGGACTACATCGGTGGTCAGAATGCCAATTATCGCAAGTGGTACTTCGCCGCTCAACTTGACCTGGATGATGCCGTTGGCCAAACTCAAAATCCCGGTCTCCGACGGTTCGGTTCCACAAAATCCAACAAGAAGGACCTCCAGAAGGGTTCCACTGTCAAATCCCTCAATACCGCCACTGAGCGGTGGCGACAGGCCATGAACAACATGAGTCAGTACGACAGGATGCGACAGATTGCGCTGTACCTGCTTTGTTGGGGGGAGGCCGCCCAGGTCCGCTTCGTTTCTGAATGCCTGTGCTTCATTTTCAAGTGCGCAGACGATTACTATCGATCACCTGAGTGCCAGAATCGCGTGCAACCGGTGAAAGAAGGTCTCTATCTACAAACCGTCATCAAACCGCTCTACCGTTTTATCCGTGATCAGGGATATGAAGTAGTCGATGGGAGATTTGTTCGCAGGGAGAAGGACCATGCCGACATTATTGGCTACGATGATGTCAATCAGTTGTTCTGGTATCCTGAGGGCATTGCTCGGATCGTGTTGAATGACAATGCAAGTCCTCCTCTATAGTCTTGCCAAGCGGACACTAATTCGGCCTCCTAACAGACTCGCCTTGTGGACCTTCCCCCATCTCAGAGGTTCATGAAGTTTGATAGGATTCAATGGAGTCGGGCGTTCTTCAAGACGTACTACGAGAAACGGTCATTCGGACATTGGCTGGTCAACTTCAACCGTATATGGGTCATCCACATCGCCGTTTACTGGTTCTACACCTCCTACAACTCCCCCAAGGCCTACGATGGTGACCGTTCTACACCTCTGAGGTGGTCAGCAACTGCTCTTGGCGGCGCAGTAGCCACTATAATCATGATCGCCGCCACCATCGCCGAATTTTCCTACATACCCACCACCTGGAACAACACCTCCCACCTCACCCGTCGCCTACTCTTCCTCCTGGTCACACTCGGTCTCACAGCCGGTCCGACCTTTTACATAGCGATCGCGGAAAGCCGAACGCGGAACCAAACGGTACCCCTGATCCTCGGAATCGTTCAGTTCTTCATATCCGTGGTCGCAACTCTCATCTTCGCTGTTGTGCCGTCCGGTCGGATGTTTGGAGATCGTGTCGCCGGCAAGTCAAGGAAGTATCTCGCCAGCCAAACTTTCACCGCCAGCTACCCATCCATGACAACAAAACAACGGCTGTCCTCCGTTTTTCTTTGGTTCCTTGTCTTTGGTTGCAAGTTCACCGAATCCTACTGGTTCTTGACCCTCTCCTTCCGAGAATCAATCGATGCCATGGTCGGCATGAAGGTTCACTCCTGTAACGACAAGTACTTCGGTGACACTCTCTGCAGAAACCAGGTTGCTTTTACCTTGACCATCATGTATCTGATGGATCTCGTACTCTTCTTCTTGGATACCTTCCTGTGGTGGATTATCTGGAACGTCATCTTCTCCATCACACGCTCCTTCTACCTCGGCCTTTCCATTTGGACACCATGGCGCGAGATTTATACCCGGTTGCCAAAGAGGATCTACTCCAAACTCCTCGCGACCTCGGATTTGGAGACCAAGTACAAACCAAAGGTTCGTGCCTTTATAATAGCCTGGAAGTCTAGCCACTGATTATTTTTTCCGATTTAGGTCCTTGTATCGCAGATCTGGAACGCGATCATCATCTCGATGTACCGAGAGCATCTCCTTTCCATCGACCACGTTCAAAAACTTCTTTACCATCAGGTCGACACCCCCGACGGCCGACGTAGTTTAAGGGCGCCGCCTTTCTTCATTTCTCAGTCAGACCCTGGGTTCAAGGGCGAGTTTCTGCCGAAGGATGGAGAAGCTGAACGCCGTATCTCCTTCTTCGCCCAATCTCTCACCACCGCAATACCAGAATCGATTCCCGTCGATGCCATGCCGACATTTACTGTACTCACACCTCACTACAGCGAAAAGGTGAGGGTCGTTTATCCCTAGTCATGGGCTCCTGCTGATGTCATTTTAGATTCTGCTATCTTTGAGAGAAATCATTCGCGAGGAGGACCAAAATACCAGGGTCACGCTCCTTGAGTACCTGAAGCAGCTGCACTCCGTCGAGTGGGACAACTTCGTCAAGGACACGAAAATCCTTGCAGAAGAATCCGCGATGTATAATGGACCCACTCCGTTCGGGGACGAAAAGGTCTCCAAGACAGACGATCTTCCCTTCTACTGCATCGGTTTCAAGAGCTCCTCTCCGGAGTTCACGCTTCGCACCAGGATCTGGTCCTCGCTTCGAGCCCAAACTCTCTACCGAACAGTTTCCGGTATGATGAACTACGGCAAAGCCATCAAACTCCTATACCGTGTTGAAAACCCCGAGGTTGTCCAGACCTTTGGAGGGAACACCGAAAAGCTCGAACGCGAGTTGGAATCGATGGCGCGGCGAAAGTTCAAGTTCATTGTTTCCATGCAACGGTATTCGAAGTTCAACAAGGAGGAGCACGAGAACGCCGAGTTCCTTCTCCGTGCGTACCCCGAGCTTCAAATTGCATACCTCGAGGAGGAGCCGTCCAAGAAGGAGGGTGGAGATCCCCGGCTCTTCTCTGCGTTGATCGATGGCCACTCCGAGTTCGACATTCAGACTGGAAAAAGGCGACCAAAGTTCCGGATCGAGCTCCCTGGTAACCCAATCCTTGGGGATGGAAAGTCAGACAACCAGAACCACGCTATCATCTTCTATCGTGGTGAATACCTTCAGTTGATTGATGCAAACCAGGATAACTACTTGGAGGAATGTCTCAAGATCCGCAACGTCCTCGGCGAATTCGAAGAGTACGAGGTATCCAGTCAAAGCCCTTACGCTCACTGGGGTCATAAGGACTTCAAAAGGTCACCTGTCGCTATCATTGGAGCCCGCGAATACATCTTCTCCGAGAACATCGGTATTCTAGGAGACTTGGCCGCAGGAAAGGAACAGACATTCGGTACCCTCACCGCTCGCTCTCTGTCGTGGCTTGGTGGGAAACTCCACTACGGCCATCCAGATTTCCTCAACGCCGTCTACATGACTACCCGAGGTGGTGTCTCCAAGGCGCAGAAAGGCCTCCATCTCAACGAGGATATTTACGCCGGTATGACCGCGTTCGGGCGAGGAGGGCGCATCAAGCACACCGAATACTATCAGTGCGGTAAAGGGCGAGACCTTGGTTTCGGGACGATCTTGAACTTCATGACCAAGATCGGAACCGGGATGGGTGAACAGATGTTGAGTAGAGAGTACTATTACCTCGGCACGCAACTACCCATCGACCGTTTCCTGACCTTCTACTACGCCCACCCTGGGTTCCAAATCAACAACATTTTGATCATCTTGTCGGTCCAGGTCTTTATGGTAACAAGTGAGTGGCGACCCCATTAGTTCCATCCTTCACTGACCCCCTCGCCTCCAGTGGTCTTCCTAGGCACATTGAACTCATCCGTCGTTGTTTGCGAATTCAACGACAATGGTCAACTGTTGAACGGAACAGATGGCTGCTACTTCCTCACCCCAGTCTTCGATTGGATCTCACGCTGCATCATCAGTATCTTCTTGGTGTTCATGATTGCTTTCCTTCCGCTATTCCTTCAAGGTGAGCCGAGGCCAGTGTTGGCGTCCTACCCTCTGGGTCTAATTTTCTCTCAGAACTCACGGAAAGAGGCGCCGGGAAGGCAGTACTGCGGCTGGGGAAACAATTCCTATCGGTTTCGCCTGCATTTGAGATCTTTGCAACTCGTATCTCGTCGCACTCTATCACGAGCAACTTGGTCTTCGGTGGGGCCCGTTATATCGCCACCGGCCGAGGGTTCGCAACGACCAGGATCTCATTCAACATCCTCTTCTCTCGATTCGCCGGGCCGAGCATCTACCTTGGGATGAGGACCCTCGTCATGCTCCTCTACGTGACCATGACCTTGTGGACACCGTGGATCACATACTTCTGGGTAACAATTCTGGCCCTGTGCTGTTCTCCATTCATTTTCAACCCCCATCAATTCTCGTTTGCGGATTTCTTCATCGATTACCGGTAAGATTCCTGTTCTCATGCCTCAGACAGATTGCCTAACTACCTTGAAGTGAATTCCTGAGGTGGATGTCGCGGGGTAACTCTCGTTCACACAACAGTTCGTGGATCGGGTACTGTCGTTTGTCAAGGACTATGATCACCGGTTATAAGAAGAAGAGGTTAGGACACCCATCTGAGAAACTCTCCGGCGACGTCCCTCGTGCGAGTTGGAGAGCAGTCTTCTTTTCGGAGATCGTCTGGCCTGTTATCATGGCTGTGATCTTCACGATCGCATACATGTTCGTCAAATCGTTCCCAGACCGTAATGGTAATCAACCACCTAGCCCCTTGATTCGTATTGCGGTGATCTCCGTTGGCCCCATTGTCTGGAACGCCGGCATACTGGTTGCCCAATTCCTGGTCTCCTTATTCCTGGGACCTATGCTCGACCCCACGTTCCCCAAGTTTGGTTCTACCATGGCCTTTATCGCTCACGCCCTCGGATTGATTGGGATGATTGGGTTCTTTGAGTTCCTGGTATGCACTTGGCCCTGTCCCTCTCGTGGCAACGCCTTCTGACCAGGCTTTCACCTCTAGTGGTTCTTAGAGCTCTGGGATACCTCGCACGCCGTCCTCGGTCTCGTTGCCGTAATTTTCATCCAGCGTGCCATCCACAAGATCCTGATCTCGGTTCTTTTGACCCGAGAGTTCAAACACGACGAGACCAACAAGGCCTGGTGGACCGGAAGATGGTATGGAAGGAACCTCGGCGTGCACGTCATGTCTCAACCAGCTCGAGAATTTTTTGTCAAGATCATCGAACTCTCACTGTGGAGCTCGGACTTCTTGATAGGGCATGCTCTGCTGTTCATGTTGGCACCGCCCATCTTGATTCCCTACGTCGACAAGATGCATTCGATGTTGCTTTGTGAGTTCATTCCGTGGGCTCTTTCCCTCTCGGGAGCTGACTCGCTTTCAAGTCTGGTTGCGTCCCTCTAACCAAATCCATGCGCCGCTTTTCTCGGTCAAGCAGAAGAGACAACGACGTTGGATCGTAAGCATCTCTCCACGTTTTCCCAAGTATCGCTAACCTGAAGCATGGGCACAGGTGATCAAGTACAGTGTTGTGTTCGTGCTGACGGCTGGGGTGTTCGCTGCCCTGATTGCGACTCCGTTGATCCTGCTCAAGGTCACGAAGATTGACTGTAGCATCTGCCGCTCGTTGTAAATGGACACACCGTGTTTGCATCTACGGATCTCATCATATCGCGATATATAGACTCGTCATCGACCTCTCTTTTTCTCATCTCGTAGCCCCGCATACTGTCACGAACTCTTTCTTGTTTCCTTCACGACGGACGGACAGTGTTTTCTCCCCTACCCTTAGCCATAGCTCTTCAAACTTCAAGTTTGACACCATTCATGCGTTATTGTAATTTACCCACACGAGCATACGACATTTTTCATCACGGACATGCCTCTTTCTTTACTACGCTGTCTCTGGTTTTTGTATGTGAGACCGCTATCACGTTCTTAATGCCCTGTACTTTTGCAGGTTGACGATATGATGACGCTTGTTTAGTCGCGGGAAAGAAATACGGGAAGTCGGAAGCGCCACCTCCCATTCCTCCACCAACATGTTCGGGACACAGGCATTGCTCGCCTCCCTCAGCACTCCTTTCAAACGCTCTCAACTTGGTCTCTTCCACGGGAAAATGCGGCAGTCCGGAAATAACGTCCCGTTTTCGAAGCACAAAACGAAGCGGACGTGGCTACCGAATGTCCAGCAGAAACGGCTCCGTTCGGAGGTGTTGGGAGAGAACGTGAAATTGAAGCTCACGACTAGAGCTTTGAAGACAATCAAGAAGGTGAGGTTCAACGTTCACTTCTCCACACAACGGCCTTCTAACCGGGTGCGCACTTGTTCAGCGTGGGGGCCTGGATAACTACCTGCTGAGTACAAACACGGATTTACTCGGTCAAGAAGGGATGAGGTTACGAGTTTTGGTACGGGAGCAACGGAATTTGAAGTCAGTCGAAAACGTGGAGGTGCCCCGGGCACTATGATTGTGCGTGCGCCTTCTCACACCGCGTCTTGCGTCATGAGAGCTTTTGTGTTGTTCTTCGACAGCTGACCACTTCATTCTGTACTGTGCATAGGAGTCTTTCCAAGTTCAAGGCGCTGCTGGGTGACACCTCACCCCACCTTACCTGCTTTGGGCAAGTTTGTTCCCCTTGGTGGTTGGTCGCCCATCATCGTCGCTCAAGCTCCGGATCTTGGATTGTGCACGACGACGGTTAACAGCCCCCTTCGTCTTGTATAGATGCTCCAATCATCCTGCCAATCAGGCATGTCGAGTAGACTAGTGCAATCACGTCGAGCCACGGAATCTACATGCCCCTCGAGTTCTCTCGTCCGAATCCATCAGTGGAGTGTGCCTGACACTTGGTCGCCCCCTTTGTCGTGAGAGCACAGAATAAAACCCTGCGGGCCCTCGTTTGGAGCGTCAACCTTCTCAGAGAACAAGTGGCTCCTGGTTTTCGTGGTTTGTATGAACAGGGCTCTGCTCTTGGCCTCCGCGTATTTCCCTGGATTCACATTTAGGGACCACCAAGCTAAATCTTCAACGTTTCTTCGGCGTTTCTTTGGACCTGCCACAATCCGGCGATTCGCTAGTACCAGCCTTGGCCCAACTAGCTGATCCGCGCGATCGCCATGCTCGATCGCCTGAGGTAGGAAAAATGTACGGAATTGCGCATTATACCTGGGTGTAGTGATAACAATAAATCCACGGTGAAAAGAACTGGGAATAAAAAGGAGCGCATCAACAAAGTCTAGGTGTCGGGCCGCGAATAGGGACAAAGAAGAAATATCGAAACAATGTGGCTGTTATACACGGGCAGCATGGCCGAAGAGCATGGTGAATTAATTAAGACATACGCCCTGATGATGATGGTGATGGATAACGGATAACAGAGCTCAAAGCGATGGGCCATATGGCCAGAAAGTCCCCCGTACGATTTTCCTCGTCAGCTCGTCTCTAGTGGAAGGGCAAAGGCCAGGAGATGTACAGGACTTTCGGCTAGCCATGATGAGCTTTGCCCGACATCGACCTATCTTTGAAGCGACGGCAAGTCCGATCTTACGTGCCTCTGATTCGGTCAGAGGATGTTGACGGGAACAGAGAGATACGTAAGCCCTCTCGAGCCATCCGTCAACATCATGGCGGACGGCGAGGTCGGCGAGAAGGATTGGGTCTAGGGGAGGGTTGAATGAGGAAATCTCCCGAATGGCACGTTCCCGGATGTCGTCAAAGTCATAGCGCGAAGAAATGGACAATAGGTGAATCCAGTGTTCCCGGGGAAGGTGGGTGTCCCTGTCGTTATCAAAGAATGATCAGATAAGGGCCCGCGGGTGACGGCGGTGGGTCTCACCGGCGATAGAAGCAGTCAAGAAGGGCTTCAAATTCTTTAACGCTTACACCCTGAGCTGAGGTTAACCATCGAAATCGAGGTGGGCTGGGGGTGTACGAACCGGGAGTGGTATGGGGTTATCATCCCCCGTGCCCTCGACCATGCGACACCCCGAGTCGGCGGGGGGTTGAAGGGAGAAGAGGGCTTTGAAAAAATCCGACTCCCATTCAAAAAAGACTATTGTTGCCCGGCGTCAGACGCTGAGGGACCCGCATGTATTGGTCACCAGGACTCACATCGATGAACGCGGAAAAGCTGACTCTCCACCTGAAGAGATTCGAATCGCGTGGTTAACACATGTAATGGTCCACATCGCGCCAGGGTACTGTACTTACCAGGAACGTTGTGAGCGAGTCCTGGAAATAGTATTTCGGATGGTGAGATAGAGATGGGGGAGAAGCGGCGAAGGATGGCCAAGGACTGGCGGATTGTAAAGCGACGGTCATGGTGGGTAGCGGGAGATGGGGAGATTCGCGGGGGAGTGAAGGGTGCTTATATGCATGGGAGCGACAGGAACGTGAAGGACCGGCCAAAAGCGAACGTACAGTGCCGATGCCCGGCACGGTAGAATGACTTTGTTGCCAGCCGCAGATGGGGAGGGTCGTTTGAATTGC
>Ga0307511_10002676_pt1 | contig 18566 bp, 27 predicted proteins | sample 13_EM_MG_FD_200266 | JGI IMG/M metagenome (GOLD analysis project Ga0307511, IMG submission 200266) | Populus trichocarpa ectomycorrhiza microbial communities from riparian zone in the Pacific Northwest, United States - 13_EM | ecosystem: Host-associated > Plants > Roots > Unclassified | place... | reverse complement strand
TGTCGCGCGTACTCGATGGGTGGGTCCAGGAAGATGACCTGATTCTGGATCCTGATCTCATGTACGATCGGCTTGACCGTCATGTGTCCCTCAAGGAACTGGACCGCCAACGATGAGCCGACAGCATACCAGGCGGCGAACACGAGAACCACAAACCTTCTCGTCCTTAGCCCTCTTGTCCAATCGACGCTTACTTGACACCTCCCTAGTGTGGTCCCGTCGGGTATCCGCGTCGTCACTCCTGTCGAACTCGGCGCACCACACTTGAATGATGTGCGTGAGCCGCTTAAGAAGGACCAGTTCAATCTTCTTGTCCAGTTCTGCGACCCAGTGTTCAAGGTTCGCGTAACCTTCCAAGTTCAGCCTATCGATCTACGCAGGGGTTTTAGTCGAGTCTCGTCAAGCACCAACACCAAACGCACGGCAGCCTGGATTTGGTCCAGCAGCTCTGTGAACGCCTCGGTGGCATATGAGCAGGTCGCGAGATCATCCACCGCCCGTGATATCTCTTTGTACAGGTCGATAACATTGTTGGTTTTGTCCTGCCGCCATATTCGTGAGTTGCTTGGACCGCGTGGGGCACAGAGAGTCCTACCTGTAACACCGAGACAACAGACGCAAACTCCCTGACGAATTGAATGTGTCGATTGTCCCGTGCCTCAGAGCCCGGAATGTATCTCGAACCATCGAACTGACTAACGAAGTGATCCCATCGGATGTTCATACCTGCCGCGAGATCAGCGTTGTGCACGGCAGACCTTAAGTTGCTTACCTCTCGAAACCATCCTCTGAGATTCGTTCCTGTATTCAGCCACCAGCCATTCGATGTCCTTGTTATTCTCCACAAGGTCTAGCGTCTGCCCGTACATCCTCACTGTCTCCATCAGACTGACTGCGTGCGGGTACACCCTCTTCGCATCTTTCGCCATGTTTGTGATCCCGTGTGGTACCTGGTACCCCAACCACAGCAGGTTCCGAACTTCCTTGAACAACGTGATGATCTGGGGATCAAAGTTCACTGCAAGCTGGTACCCTCCGCCGCGCAACCTGACAATCTCGAACAGTCGACCGTTGACACCCATTCCTCGTCGGTTGATATCCTGAAGCCAAGCGTCGAAAACGGGCCGGGTGTCCAACTTCCTGACGAAGGCGGTCGATTCGGCTTGGAGTTTTTGGCCTTCAGCGTACAGCTCCCAGCCTTTTCCGAGGACATCTTCCACGCGTTTCATATACGTGAGCAGCTGGTTCTCGATCTGCCGGGCCCAGATAATCGCTCCTGCAATCGGGGGAAGGTCTCGCATCTGGGCCATGTGATAAGCTTCAGAAGATCGGTACTGTGTCTTGAACTGTTATCCGGAAAATGGAAAGTCAGCGCGTTTATACGGATAAATAGAGGAGAGGCGGGACCTTATCGTGCAACCGCTTGATATCTTCCTTGACGGTATCGATGAGCTGGGTCTGGTATTCCTGAATGGCTCCACGGATCTAAGGCACCATTTAGTACTGCGACAGCAACGTTGCAGACTTCGGCCTCATACCTTTGGGCGAACAAAAAGGGCGTTGAACTTCGAGAACACCCTAAACATCTCGTTGGCGTTCCTCGCTGTTCCAAGTCGATCCCTGAGCCGGGCGATAATTTGGTTTTCTACCCTGGCAACGCGCTCGTTGTACGCGTTCTCGGCAGTGACCCAAATCTCGGTTCCCTCTATCGCATAACTCGGTCAACAGATAGAACGTGCTGGAGAGCTGGAAGGGGACATACCAACGGAAACGTCGAGAACGTCTATACGCTTCATGACCTCGTACGCCTCCTTCACTTCTTCCTCCATATCGATCCCCCCAACTTCCATCCCAACTCCCAACCCCTTCGTAGGGCCCGTCATCACCGCCAACTGCTCATGCTGTTTCCGCCACTCCTTCAGATATCTCGTCCGTTCCTGCAATTTATCATGGGCGGGCACAACCTTGATTGGGATGAACTTCTCTGATCGTTTCCTGGTCAGTTCACGGGCAACGTCAGTGAAGTTTTTCATTGAGTCGTCCCAAGTTCGGAAGATGTTCATAACTTGTGTCAGGAGGCGTTCAAAGGTGTCGTAAGGGGTATAAAGGAGTCGGTGGGAGGTGAGTACGCGGGTGAGTTGTTCATTGAAATCCCGTGATATAGCCTCGACGAGTGGGAGGGCACGGCGGATAGGATAGGGAGCGACCCTAAGTTTTCGATTGATGTGACCGAAGATGAGTGTCAAAGATTCTTGGATCTTGTCAAGATCCGTGGCGGATAGCAGCTCGTTCAGAGGGAAATCTTTCATCAGCTGGTTGTATTTGTGCACTACAATGGACCCGACATAAGTTCCAAAACCCAGTATGCATAAGTGCACGAAACGCACCAACGTCGGTAGCTTCTTTGAGACCGGTGTCGGCGATGAAACTGACGGTGGCGTGATACCGCTTCGCGTTCCGAAGACAGTCCATGATCATGAGAACGTCCTCGCTGCGAAGCTGGGCTTCGATGCCTTCGAGAGCTCTCTCCAAGCTGAGCCAGAAGTTGATCTCCTGAGAGGCTGTCCCAGAAGCTACGTCTCGACTCAGTTTCGTCACGGCCTGGATGGACTTGATCCACTGGTTAACGTGAGAATGCAGGGTATTCAGGAATGTGCTGTCGCTCAGGAGTTTCTGGGGGATGTTGTTGATACTGGGTCGCGTTCCGTTGCCTTGAGCCTGTTCGACGGCTTTCTGGATCACGGGATGAATGATCAAGTGTGTTTCTGGAATCTCGACGTTTTGTTGTAGGTGAAGCAGAGACAACTCGAGCTCCGCAAATTTCTTCTTGGTCATAGGAATGCCTGAACGTCAGAGAATCACTCAGTTTTCTTTTCTTTTCGGCTGGATTGCCAGATGCGACGTACCCATCTTGCTGTCGTTGTCTTTTACGCCGCCCCGTGAGCCAACGAAAGCGTCAAACCATGGCTTCACCCCCCAACTGACTACGGCATGTAAACTCTCATACGGCGTTTCTTCTCCGCCAAAGAGGTTGAGGAAATGGAGTTGGGAGGATAATGGGATTGTGGAGTCGAGAGTCGGGGTCCGTTTGATCAGAGCCAGCGTTGTCAGGTTCGAAGGATGGTAAGCGAGCTGTGTAGTAAGTTGATACGTGAAAGTCGGCACTCCTTCATCTATAATCCAACCCCAACGTCCAAATCCAGATCAACAACGCGACTCGTAACCAAAAGCATATCGCAAAACACCGAACCTTCAAGGTCAACCCGCCGCTTCACGACGTAGATCACGTCGGAGCCTTCGGCCGCGAACTTTGACACGGTTTCGTGAAAGTCACTCGACTCGAAGAGATCGTCCAGTTCTTCCGGCAATGCACCGACCACAGGCGGGAGTAAGGCGGATAGGTAGGATTGAAAGAGGGAAATGTCGAATTGCGTGGTAGGTTCGAGGAGCCCATCGTGGTTCCCGTTCGTCCCGTTCACTGGTATTGGCGTCAAAGGGGGTTCCATGACAGAGACCCTATGGCACCGACGACGAGCGAGCGAGGTTCGCTGGAGGGGTCACGATATCGCTGGGATACCTCCGATGGAGAAATGGGGATTGTCTTCGCGTCGTCGCCGTCGGTTGCATGTCGATCGCCAACTGGCTGTCCCAGATCCCGCCGTTGGCCTTTATATGGAAGTATTTTCCCACCTCACAGACACGAACCGGGAATGGTGGCGAATATATTAGAGCGGAAGGGTATGTAGTGTACGGACGTAGTTACGAGTAAGACATCACGATCCGAGAAATATAGAGACCAGGATACGTGGGAGTTCGCCCAGGTAGCCGATATGCAGGAGGAAGACCGAGATGACGCCGCACGGGCCTACAAAGGGTATTGACCAGAAGACGTTGACCAGAGGAAGATCAGTACGAGAGACTGAGGGGTTTAACGGGAGACTGAGAGGTATAACAAGAGCAGCCACAGAAAGAGTCATACAAGAGCACCAGTCGAGTGAATCCTAACGCGTTCATCCACGGCGATTCCGGTACGTAGGTCGGGCGTCAAGGGGAAGGTTCCTCTTTCGTCGGCGGTCCGCGATCCAGTCTGACATGTCTTCCAATAGTTTTGTCGCCCTAGTCATTCCCTTCCCTTCTCGAGGGGCGAGGGGCGACCCGGCCACAGCACGGGGGGTAGGAGGATAGGGTGACTTTGTAGAGCGCTCACCAAGTCGGGCGAGGAGTTCACGCATTATGGGCGTGAGATTTGCGAGTCTCGATGTTGCACGACTAACCGGGTGCGCGTTCATTCCCGCCTCTTCGGCTGATTTAGACACTGGTGTAGCGGGTAAATCTTGACGACCGAAACCAGCTGCGAATGGTTGTAAGAAACCACCCGCAGTGAGTGAATAGGGGATTTACGTTCGAGAACACTGGGGAATGAGAGGGGGCGACACGGTGGTTTGCTCGATCTCCCTCGCGGATCGTAAAGGAGTCGAGCACGGAGCTCCCGAGAGATTCAAGAAGTCCAAGCCACTAATATTTGGGTCAGCTAGGTCAGAGGCGTGGGCAATCGAGGGGGCCACACCTTTGTACTTGAGAGTTCCATGTGGACCCTTTGCCGTTTCACCAATTTGGTTGGCGACCGATGGGGGAGGAGAGGTGTTCCTTGTCCTGCGGATAGCGGGGGCCCGCACCTTGAACGGTCGATCGAGACGAGCGAGCGGAAGGAGATAGGGAAGGGGAGGGTGAGACGGGAGTAGAGGTCGGTGGAGCAGGGGGAGTGTCGTCTGTGTCGGCGTGCGTTTCGAATGTTGTACCGTCGGTCCCAGTGATGAGGTTCCGTAGGTTTGCAATCAATTGATCCGTGTGCCGGGTTTCTTCCGCGATGAGCTCAACTAGGGACCTGAGTTTTTCCCAACCGTTGATGGCTGTGTCGACTGAGGAGACAAGTGAGCAAGATAGGCTTGCAGAACGAGTAATTAAACATACCTGATCCCAATGCCCAGCATCTTCGGTCACGTTAGAGTCAATGTAGTGATCCCAAAACACTCTACTGTCACTTCTCTAGTTCCTTTACCGAGCAGGGATCGTCGCCGTCGCCGTTCCGGGTCACAGGGGATCACAGAACATTTTGTCAGAACAAATATATCAAGAGCCGGTGGGCGCGTTTTCCTTTGACCGTCACGGGCAAATAGGTATGAAATACACAAGAGGGGCCTGGGGTAAGATGGGGATCGCTGTGTTCCCAGATTGGTGTTCCTCCGTCACAGTTCACTTGCAGAGACACGCTGAGACTAGGATACTGAGAGAAGGTGGGATGGGATGCCCTCCAGGGTTGTACTAGCGGGGTTTAAGACTGAAAGGGAGACCACGGTACAAACGAGCGGTGAGCACACAAGGTGTAACCAAGATAATGCCCAGAGCGGAAACGGTCGGGGCTCCGTCATGTCATGCACGGAAATGCCCGATCAGACTCTTCTCACGTTCACTACTCCTTCACGGCAAGTTGCGGGGATACTCTGGCGCATCACCGTACTCCCGCTCCAGAGTGGGAAGTTCGCGGGGATCGACGTGCCCGCTGGATTTATCCGAGTATCCCCCGACCCGTAGAGTTAAAACAGTGCATACAGTGTTCTGTTTATGCATGCATGGGACCCGGCGTAACCGATGGTCCGGGATGCCGGTGGGAGTGGCCCGGTTCATCAACTCTCTCGAACACCTGTCCCTCTTGGGTGGTTCAGAGAAAGATGGACCCCTTAGAGATGCAATCTCTTCCCTTGTTCGTCGGCGCGGGCCGTTTGACTCGCTGTAATCCCAGACCATACCCGCACCAGTGGGTGAATCTGTAGCAGTCTTGGATAGTGATATTGGCTGTTAGTTGTGGATACCTGTCATCTACCACGGTTCTATATCAGATAGATGGCAGGAGCCCATCTATATGCTTTGGCAGCATCTCCCTGGACTCGAACCCATCCATCTCTATCATGTCGTCTTTTCTGCGCCCGATAATCCCTTCCGAACCGTGGATACCACTCTCGTTTCTGGGGGAGGAGAAGCTACAGGTTCAATTACAAGAGACGGGAGCAACAGACATGGACATGAAGTTGTGCGTGTTGAGTTAGGAGTCCTCGGTCCTGAACTCACCCGCAGATGCCAGTCGGTTGTGGGCTTTGCGTCGGATGCCCAAGCTCGGGGCCCACCTTAACCGTGAAGAGCTGGAGGGATACCTCCGCGGTGATCGTTCGAAGACCGCACCAAGCCGTGGCTTTGTAATATGGGCTCATGCGCTCGGGATGTTGTTCTCTCCGGATATCGGCCCCACACCCTCCATGATTTTGTTATTTGCGAGACGGTCTCACGCGGTGTGGGAGTGTCTCGCCGACTCCAACAAAATCAAGGATTACTGGGCCTCTGTTCGCACTTCGACCATGATCATCGTAGGCGGTGTCCTATGTTGTATGCCGCAGGCGAGCCTTGTCTGCATCCAGGAGACTTGCGACCTTATCAAAGAGGGGAACTTGCGATTCATTCCGACATATGGACCCCCGACGGAGTTCTCGGAGGACCTCCACAAAGCCATGGTTCCACTCTCCCAGACCATATATTGGGCGAACTACATGTTCTTGACGCATTGTGAGCCAGAACCCAGTGCAACTGCTGACCTTGAGCGAGAATTCCGGCAGGAGCTACCGGTTGGTGATATCATACCCTCTTACGTATCGACCTAATTTTCTCGCCACAGCAAATTTACCCAATTGTCTTTGAAGTATGTCCTCTGATGATGCGGACGCAGGGTATCTTGCTTGTCAGGGACGCGGTTCTGCTCCTCAGCGCCCTCCCTGCTCACGGTGAGAGTTATACGTCCGGTTCCTCAGTGTTACATATGGGGTTGAACTTTGCTGCCTTGCAGATGCCGATGTTGGGCTTTGGCGGCAGTCGTGCGATCAGATCTTAGCACTGCTCGAGGAGTTCTCTTGGAAACTGCTCGGGAACATTGGGGGATTTCGTGAATCTAGCGGTACCAGTGCCACAGATGAGATCAGCAGCAGTTGTATCGCTTGCCTGGCGCATCTTGCCATCCTCTATGAGGTTGTCTGTCGGACCGCCCCTGTTGCCGGAGAGGTGTACGACCTTTGCGATTCGGCGTTGCGGAAACTTGGGATGCTCACATCCGAGCTTTGCCTCGAAGAATACACATACCTCAATTTACTACTTGGGGTGCGTCCATTGTCATGTCGCCTCCTAATGATGGTGGCTCAACGGGGGACTGGTGTAGGATTCTTGGTGGAGATCACTGTCAGTCTTCGACGCCCGCATAAGAAGTCTTCCCCTAGAAGAGAGCGGGTCAATACGGCATTTCCGGAAGGTTGTTGGAGAAAAGTATTCCGATTTCCAAGCCGGACTCCCCGATCGCCGGCCGCCGTTGATGTTTGGTTTGGCGCTGTCGGACTACGCTACCGAGGAGGAGTCGGTGCGTCCAAACTTCGTGTTGCCCGAGGTGAGGGAGGAGGACTGATGACGACCTGACTCTACTGAGCTATTTTGGTTTGCGTTTTCGTCAACATGCTGTGTATTACACCCTGGTCCAATCCTCCTTACACCGACTTATCTTCTCCCCACGTTTGAAGATTCAAATCGACATGAGATTTTTGAGAGTCAAAAATCCGACCGGTACTATTACTATTGTCTCTTCCGTATCCACGGTTCAAATATTTTCGAACCTGGTCAAGCTAAACGTGGCGGACCCCTGCCATGACGAAGGCGACGATTGTCAATACGCCTTCAAACTGAACGACAACAATGTCACCGAGCTCGCTATGGCCCTGGACTACCTTCCCCTCGGGCGACCCTGTTTCAAAAATGCCTGCGCCACGACTGTCGCGTGCTTCCTTCCAATCTACGTTCATTGAAATAAGTTGAAGCGCCTGAGGTTCATCTCAACACTACAGACATCGCTGATGATTTCAAGAGCATCTTAGGCCCAGATTCGAAGAGCTACGCTCGCTTTCGAGGTGTAAACTCTCGCGTTTGGATGTCCACAGGACGCACCGGATCCAAGCAGGGCCCAACTCCTCACCAGCGTCCATTGGACAATTGTCGGGTCATAACGTTGACACACAGAATCCAAACTCACTCCTGCAGCGATTGCTTCGGGTCCCACAGAAATTATCGTATACACCGCCGTCAATACACGGACGAAGACCACACCACTGTATATCCGGCGGCCGGCTGGCATCGTCCACGAGCTTATCGTAGTTCAAATGCGCGCCGACTTCAGCTAGGACATAGGTCCTCATCGGCGCCCCGTTGAAGAATAGTCAGTTAACGACCCTCACGGAACCGTAGTTGGCGGGTGGTTCAGTCAAAATAGTGCTGCTGACCACCATCTTGTACCCCTTCCACGAGACCGCTTTGTTTAGCAGCATCGCCTTCTGGTCAAATGTGGTTGCGCGAATAATGATGGGGCTCAAGAAAGTTCCGAAACCCAGAGGCGCTCGATAGTATATCCTGCCAGGTGCTCGAAAAAAGAAGCACAAGCTTCGATGGAGCCGAGGAGGAGTAAATCTCCGCTCCGACCCACCACTAATTTGTTTTCTTGGTGAAGGAGATATCCAGAAGCCTCGACGATACAACACAGGGAACAAGAAGGATTTGAACACAGCCTTATCGTTCCGTGCCGCCTGCGATTCTCGTTTCCGCAGAATTTGCTTTACGGACAAAGTTTTGGCTCTGTCGCTGTAACCGTGCGTCAGTTCCCCGGACCAAACGAACGAAAACTGTGGTAGCCATACGCCCGGACAACTCGCATGAACACTGGACGATCCGCGAAAGGAAAGTACTTTCAGATATACCCCGTCGCGGAAAGAGAATTGGGGTGAGGGCAGCGACGACCTTGGTGAGATGACACCATACTCTTGTGATCTCTAGGTTCGGCACCCGACACTCAGCACCAACGACAGCTTCCCATGAAAACCCAAGGAATGACACACCCTGTTTATTCTATCTCGGATCCGTAGCAAAGAGGACGCGGTACTGCAGAAGGGCGTCACGGCTATAGTGTGGTACTAGATTTACGACCAGAACATGGTCGCAGAGAGCGGAACAGGCAAAGGGAGGACTCCACGGCCCCGACCCGGCGGATCCGGATGGTAAGGTCACCCATACTTACTCACTATCCTAGGTCGCGTGGGGGCCTCTTACGCACACACTGCTATCATATACCTACGATCGACCATTATCCCATGTGACAACTTTCCCTTCGATATCTCCAGGCCTGCCCGAAAGGCGCCGATCGCCATGTGGGATTCCCTCGCCGCTCACTCGGGATTCTCCACGTGGACCTCGACACAGGCGCTCCTTCGCTTTCCCCTGGTTACCCCGTTTATGTGACGCCATGTCAAGAAAACCCGTCGGGTTGCAAGCGGCTGGAATGATCTCCGTCCGAAAATCAAATGGGCCACCCCTGAATCCCCTGGCAGCACTAACTCCCCCCCGCCATCAGGTTCTCCGCTAAGCACATCGTCGATCAATCGATTCAGAGTGCCTGGAACGGTACCGAAAATTCGCCCTGTTTGTGCAACCATTGCATCATGCAGGCGTTTTGGGAGAAGGCACGAAACAACCCTGGTCGATGGTGTCCACCATGACCCCAAGCGTCATGTACACTCATGCGGATCAGCGTGGACCCACGCGGGACGTCAATTACATTGATCACCTATCAGAGAAGACTTGCCGCTTGGGGGAAACAAAGTTGAATTGACAAATGAAGCGCATGGACGTGACCAGGGCGGACGGCGACACGACGGCAAAGCTTTTGTTAGATATATGCGTGCGTTCGGTGTGAACTTTGTGCGTTTGAGCGGCCGCAGGGGTTGGCGATTGGGATCATCCAGGACACGGAGTGGAATAGACTGGTCCGAAGGCGTAGCCTCATCTCGTGCATGGTGGACCATCAGGTTCTTGAACTGGCTCGAGCACGAGGGGGAGGTTTGATTCCGCTCGGTCAAATCTCAAAGGCAAGAACTTCTCGAGGGATTGATGCACTCCGTCATATATATAAAGCCCAAGTGGAGTGACCATTCTGCATCTTTCCTTTCCTTTTTTTCTCACTCCTCCTCTCCATACCCCGCCCAACTAACCTCACGAATCACTCTTTCTCGTGAGCGATAATGCAGCTCTTGACTCTCGTTTTGATCGCTCTCCTTCCCGCTGCCTCTTTCGCGGGTTCCTACCGTCACCTGGGCCGTCAGCACCACGCCTCGAGGCAGCACAACGTGGCTAGGGACACCAAGTACGCGTTGCAGACCAAGCACCAAGGCCAGACCTTCTTCGAGTGAGAGATGCTCCCCGTCCCCCACCATTCCCGAGACTGATTGAGCGCGTTGCGCAGTGACTGGGATTTCTTCACATGGGGTGACCCCTCCCACGGAAACGTCCAGTACGAATCGAGGGAGAATTCAATGGACCTTGCATATGTTCAAGGAGATGGGACTGCCATCATGAAGGTTGACAACCAGAGCGCTGTCCCTGCTGGTGGTAACAGGAGATCGTGCGTTGCCCGTGCCCACTTAGCCCCGATAGAAACTCAATGAGCCCTGAGCAGTGTCCGCATTACCAGCAAGGAGACCTACAACGGTGGTCTATTTATTGCCGATTTCCAGGCGTTCGCTCATGGTCCATCCGTTTGGCCCGCATTCTGGAGTGAGTAAACTCCGACATCGGGCATCGAGGAATTGACGCTGATTATTATATCCCCCACATAGCCGTCGGGTTCGTTACCCTCTCTACCTTCACTTCTAACGCGTAAATTAATCCTAGGCTTGTCCTTACAGTCCAAGCTGGCCGAATAACGGTGAGGTGAGAATACCCCTTCGTCCCCGGCCACCGTTGAACAAACAGCCGTGCTGACTTGCAACCGGATCAACTCCGTCAGATCGACATCATAGAATACGTGAACGAGGCAAACGTCAACCAGTACACGCTCCACAGCGGCGCCAACGGCGGAGGATGCAAGTTAGACCCAAACGCTGACCCCAGGTACAAGAATGGGACCAGTTCCGGTCAATCAAAGAGTTTCTCAGGAAATCCTCTTGGTCTCGAGTGCAAGAGCGCTGACGGTGCTAACGCCGGTTGCGGCGTCAACGATTTTGACGGAAGCGCTGGTGATTCGTTCAACAAGGTCAACGGAGGCGTCATCGCTATGCTCTGGGACGAGACTCAGGTCACGTTCTGGAGGTTTGGGCGCAACCAGATCCCCAACGACATCCAAGCTGGAGACCCTAATCCCGAGAATTGGGGAACCCCTGTTGCTTACTGGTCCGACAAGAGCTGTGATATTGCTGGCTCCTTCCGTGATCACAAACGTACGCACAACCTTTTCTCTGATCATTTAAAGTTTCTGAGTCGGTCGCCTTGCTCACTTTCCAGTCATTATCAACATCTCTGTCTGTGGTGACTGGGCCGGTCCTGCTTACAACTCCGGCGGTTTCCCAGGTGTCTGCACCGACGCTGTCGCTAACTCCACCAACTACGATTGTGCGTGTCCTTCTCTTCTCATATCCAACCCGATCACGTACCAACTGTCGCTACAGCTGCCCAAATCAAGATCAACCACGTTTCAATCTACCAGAAGGCTTGAGAATTACACATGAGCTCTTATCCCACGCACGAGCTTTGTCAGGCGGCCGGGTGCCGTGTGCGAAGATGACACATCATTCTCCGGAGCCAAACCACCAAACCACTCGTTTATATACAACCGCCTCTACGGCATGGACATGACCGTTCCAGAAATGTCTCTCTAGATGAGGGAGTACACCCCGGGCCTCGTTTTGAGGATTAACCGTCGCCATTTCTTTGACTCTTTGACTCAGCGCTCCACGAGGAGAGGGAGGTCGGGTATTTCCCTTACTCTCGATTACTTAATTTCTCTTCTGGCATTCACCCCGTACCGTCCCCCCTTCAACCCGCAACACCGGAGTATGATACCCCTTTGTCGATACCGCTTTCTCCGTCCAACTTGCCTTTGAACCCATACCGGATGGACACTGCTGCTCTCTCAAATACGACCAATTACTTAAAACTGCACCTTTCCAACACGTCGTGGCCAGATACCAAGCGGGGTGATTTGGGTACCCCCGCAAGCCCCCTAATCGCACACGGCTCCAGGTTTGCTTAGCATTGCTGTCTCTCTGCGTTTACTCTCCTACGAGCTCACTCCCCCATGAATATTGCTCAGGAATCGATCCAGTTTGCTTTGACAACTGCACTGAGATCGGTTGTAAGATCCCAGACTGCGTTTCGTCTATCACCAACAGCCACTCCCTCTCGGACAACCTACAGACCAGAGCTATGATTGGTGGACCCGTTCGGTGGCTCGCCCGTGGTGACTAAACTGACCCCGACCGCTGAGCTTCGGCAAAGCTTTGTTTACATAAACTCAGAATCCATTCATCTGCCTTCCACATCGGTTGTATCCGACCACTGGTCGGATAGTCAATCGTATACCCTCTAGCCTGTGGCGTTCAGATACGCGCATCTTGCCATCCGCGGATTCGCTGATTCGGGGGCCGCGGTGATGATTGGGCTGTTGAATTGAATCCGATCACTCTCCCATCCGCCACGATGTCGATGTCTATAAAAACCAGAGATGTCAGTCGCTCAACGGGGCCCGTGCCTTCAGCACCAAGTATGGGTTTTCATCGACGCACATCGGTGATTCTGACTTCCGCGCCGCTCGCGCCGTAGGGATAAACTTCTCAACTCGTGTGGTCGCCGTTTGCCGTCGAGGCAAAGTCAAGGTCATCCGCCTCCTCCGGAATACCTTCCCCCGGAATACCCCCCCACCGGCGCGTGCCATAGGCGAATCGACCTACCGCTTCCCATATGAAATCATGGAAATGGTTATCGCCCACCTCGCCCGCGACTTCGGCACTCTCAAGGCGTGTTCATTGACTTGCCGCTCTTGGTACATCGTTGCGGTTGCACACCTTCACCATACTCTTATCCTCGAGAAAAACATATCCGGTGCCGCTCGTAGCAAACTGAAGCCGCTATCCGAACTGCACAGGCTACGTCTGATGCCCCTTGTAAAGGAAATACGAGTCAAGCAATGGAGTGGGAAGGGCGATTGGTTCGTGCCTCGGGCATTCTGTCGCCGTGACTTGCGCTACTTTTCCGCTTTCGTGAACGTTCAAACCCTGGTGCTTCAAGGGTTGCAGCTGGACCGCTTCACGCCGGGTATCGAACGCTATTTCGGACACTTCTCGCCATCGCTGCGTTCCATCACGTTGTCAAGGCCACAGTGTACTCCTCGACAGCTGTCACATTTCCTCTCTCTTTTTCGGAACCTGGACGACATCGAGGTTCGGTATAGTGGTACACTTATACCCGAAACTATTATTCCCCATGGAGAACTTGTTTTGTTCTCCGCGCCAAAACTGCGAGGGCGGTTGACCCTTCATTTCTTTCGTTGGGTCGAAACTTGGACACACCTCATCACTTCATACGGTCGCCCGCGGTTCCGCCATCTGGACCTACGTGGGAGTGCAAATTGTGCACCCCTCCTACTAGGGGCGTGTGCCAAGACCGTAGAGACGCTACGATTCAACGCAATGGATGGCTCAATTGGTAAGTAATTCTGCATGAGTTCACATACGGATTCGAGCTAATGGTGAACAGGAACCCACCCTCCCTCGCTTCCTATTTTCAATCTATCGCAGCTCGGGGCCCTCCAGTCTCTGCAGATCGCGGTTTGGACTATGGGATACGGCCCCCCACGCACCCACCGTCACACCGCTGTCATGGGGGTGTTCTCGACCATCACATCCCCTGTTTTCTCCGAACTCGTCATCGTCATTGGGGGGCACGTGGTTACTTTTTTACCTCGGGATGCTGCGCTGTTCGAGACGCTGCGCAAGATGAACGAAATCAGACCATTCAAATTGGTATTTTTACCCGATGCACCGGAATATCGCCAGGAGAAGGTACGAAGGGAGCTGGCGGAAGCTTTAGACTCGGTGGCTGCAGAAGGTCTCCTCGACTTTCTCGACTCCCCGCCCACCGTTCGTTGAGCATAATTCTTCCAGTGGTGTCCATCACCCCGTACTATTTCCTACACACGCCTCGGGAGCCGTTGGTCTTCAGATGACCCTCACACGAAACCGTATTTCCTGTACCCTGGCGAGGAGACCAGGGCGGGCGATCGGTGCTAGCGAAAGCCGGTCCAACTGGAGCAGGTTGGCACGTAGTGTCAGAAAGGCCCTAAGTGTGTCAATTATGTTGCAACAAGTCGCCTAGTCCTGAGGGCAAATTTTCAGGGCCGTCAATTTGTGGGCGGTAACGATTTCGTAACCATGGCACACACCACTCTTCCCTCTCTCCACTACCGGATCTCATGGCACGGCAACAGATGAACCATGGATTAATCCAGCCACGAAGGAACCCCGTGTTTGCGACCACGAAAACCGTCCTGGAATCCCTGTTCCCCTCCTCTCCAGAAGGTGGCGGTTGGACGTTTGGATTTTGCGGGGCATCTGGGCAGGACCCTTCCAATCCACGGAGCGTGAACATTCTCCGGAACCGTGAGGATAGACACAATCGGCTGCCTGTATACCCAACCCTTTCTTCCCATACGGAGTCCTGTACTACGTGTGTTAATCTTATAGCTATTTCTCGGCCCTCTCGATCCTTATATCTAACCGGAGCGGTGGGTCCCTTGTGTTCAGGCCGCGAAGTTGAAGTCACAGACGTGCGAAACCCGACCGTACGCCCCCATGATGTCGGGAGCATCAAGTTTATGAGTTTATGGATCTGGAAACACGCCGGATCACAACCCTGATCTTGGCACGTGCCACGTCCGCCACCCATCCCGCAACCTCATCGGGGCCAACGACTCTCCGCTCGCCTTCTACTGGAGATGACGACCTGTTGACAACTTTGTCGCGCCCCACCGACTACCACGCCTTATTTGACCGCAGATCAGAAGTATGGAAAACCCCCGAGAAGACCCAAATGACCGAGAGCGGGATCCGGAATCTGGCACGGTCACCGCAGACGAACTACAGAGGCGTCAAAGGGGATCGCTGCCGTCGTTTCTTTTCATTACGTTCCTCTTCTTTATGCTCACCAATCGCAATGAAGAAGACGGTGTCGCGCGCAGTCAATACGAGGATACCATCCGTGCTTTCAGTTACCAGCTATCGAACTATTCGGCATGGTTGAATGGAACCGCCTCGAACTTTACGTTGGTGCGAGGTTCTCGATTTTTGCACTGCTTCCGCACCCCTAACCCCCCTTGTTCACAGCCCGGGCACGAAGTACATGTGGAACATCTGGTCTCGAAGATATTGCCTCCTCCGTATCAACTCGATCCGCTGTTTGGCTCTTACTATTCGAATGCGTCAGGCCTGTTCCGTGGCGACGTCCACTACTACAACCTTTCGTCCATCCCCTACGACACGAACGTAACCTGGAGACCGATCGTTGATGGCGTTATGGAGAACGCCAATCTCAGTACCATACCCGAGCGGCTGGGGTCCTGGAACTGGAGCGCAGCAGATACGATTGGAATTAAGGTGCACGACAGAATGGCGACCGTAGCCAATGTCTCGGAAGGTATAGCGATCTTCCAGGTACTTTGTCCCCTCCTCTATCGTGCTTGCCCCACACCGAAGATCACTCCCAGGGCAAGCTTGAGTTGTTCTACCCAACGGCCTCGGATACCCTGCTCTTGGAGTTCGATGGAGTGCACTTCACGAAGAACGGCTCTTTCTACGCGTTTGCCCAAGAGGAAGGGTGCGTCACACGGTGCGACTCCAAAGATGGCTTAATTGACGTAGTCCCAGTTCTTCGTCTGTCGACATGCGGCACATCCCAAGTGTCGTCCCTGTCGATGCACAGAACGCTACCGCACTGGTCTTACAAGACGAGATGACCCGTCGATTGTCAAGGCTGAGGACGATAGCAGATTGGGGGGCGATGCTTGAGGAACTATCGGCTTCCAAAGGTAGCGCCTCATTGCTGGTAGCTTGTGCACTTGCTGAAATCGTCTCGAAGACAAACCGCTGTCGCACAGCTGCCCTTTCACTTTCTATGGGCAGCTTACTCCAACCCGTACCCCGGAGAGGTTGATGCTTGAATTGGAACACGAGATATCCGAACCTTCCGGGATTTCGACGGTTGAGCCACCGAAAATGATCATGAAGGGCGTCTTGATAAGCAAGCCATGTGGAATCCTGTATCACCTCGACGGGTGTACCGGGCTAAGGTACGATATTCCACTGAGGTCGCACCACAGCGTTCCTGACAAGACGTTAGTACATCGAAGTACAACCGCAATGTCATCACATGTATGTCACCCATTCTCGTGGCACAACGGCACAAAATCTGAAACGAAGATGGTAGATGCCGGATGGTCCTCCATCATCTATCTGGTGATGCTGCTACTTCTCAGCCGCCAGATAACTGCGAGCCGGACACCTGCCGGCGTGTCGCGGCTCTCGAGGTGGACATTCTTCGCACAGGCGTTGATTGACACCATTAGCTTCGTCATCGTAGGCGTCCAAGATATCATTCACCTCATGGTCTCACTCTTGAAACTCCCCAGCTTGCTAGTCTCGCGCTCGGCGTTTACACCAGGGCCTCTATCCCCTTGATCGCTTCCGCCGCTTTGGCCATGGTTCTTCTTGTTTATGAGATGGTAAGCTGATTCCCACCATTTTCGGGCTCCCGCAGCTGAAGGATCTTGATAGCAATTCGCTGTGCTTATCCACAGGGTTCAGCTCCCTGAGGATACCGCATTGAGTCAGGTTGCGGTTGCGGCGACTCCGGCGCCGAATCCTTCAACTGCCGCCACGACACTTGGTGAGCAAACCGCAAATAGCACAAGTGCACCGCAAACACAGGAGACCACCTCCCCCGAGACCCAACTACCTACTGCTGGAGAGAACACGGGTACAACTGGCTCTACAAGACCCGCGTTAATATGGAACCTGATCGACTACATGTGGAACGATCCGCATTCGAGAATCTGTGAGTTCTGGTCCTGCTAACGACAGATTCGGCGCTAACCACGACGACAGGGCTCACTCTGTCGTTCTTCCTGACTGTGGTCAACCAATTCGTGTTGTGGTTCTCTCTACCACTTCTGGCGGCGGCGGTTGCGTATTCAATGTTCTGGTTGCCTCAGATCGTGCGTTCCGCCCTGAGGGGACGGAGTGCAGCGTTGACAACCGAGTACCTTGTTGGAACGACTATTTGCCGGCTGTTGTTCGCCTTTTGTTCGTATTCTGGCGCGTCTGTGTTTGGTTGGGCTGATTCGAATCAACCTAGATTACCTGGGTTACGGCGAGAATATATTGGAGATTACTCCTCGTCGTGGGTTCTCTTCAGTTGCGATGTTTTCTTGGTTTAGGATTGACCGTGGCTTTCGCTGTAGCTTGGGTTTGGCCTTTCGGAGGATGGATGGCGTTCCAAGTCTTCTTTATCCTGTTACAAAATCTCTACGGACCGGGATTCTTCCTACCCGCTCGAGCAAGTCCCCTGTGTGCTGTAATCCGTGGTCGTCATGTGCTGACAATCGAGTCTTAGTTCACGACGGTCAAGACGTACGATTATCACCCTCCCATGCCATTCCCAGATTCCGAATCTCCGGATCACTCTTTGGGAGACTGCGCAATTTGCATGGACGCGATCATCGTCGACCCACCAGCGGGGGAGAGAGGGTCCTCCGCGTCCAAAGAGGCGGCTTGGGCTGGATCGGTTGAAAGCCACTCCGGTGGGATCCTCAATGTCGTGCATAGGAATGTGGTCGGTGCAGCGAACATGAGGAAGAGTTATAGTCTGGCGCCGTGTCATCACCTTTTCGTAAGTTTTAGTTGTAGGCTTCAGAGTGACACGTGCTCACACGTCATTTTTCGTACACCAGCACACTGCCTGCCTTGAAACGGTACGTCCTATCGTCACGTTCACCCTCTAGTAAACTGACTTGAGTTTGGATGGCGAACAGTGGCTGGCTATCAAGGTGAGTAACAGTTCTTGCGTGGGTAGAACCTACGGCTAATTTACCCCCCTCAGAACATCTGCCCTCAATGTCGACGCCCTCTACCACCACTCTGAACGTTTTACTCGCATTATTAATATGTTCGCTGCAAATCCATTAGACGATACTTTACAATCAATTCTCATTCCCATCGCGATACTCAGCCACCACCTCGCTCCCCGATATCAAACTGATTGCACATCATCCGAAAGGCATTTGCGAGTACCTGTTGAACGTTCTGGGGTTCTGGAAATCGAACCCCGGTCCGAGAACCGGGATTCTGGTCGGTGGTGTTCTTGCTTGCACGTGCACGTTCAAACTGGGCTGTGGGTTAATCTCAGAGTCGCGCCTAAGTTGACTCATGAGGTGACAATACAGATATTTTTTTCACCCACCTGCGCGGTCGGGACGATTAAATCTCACCGATTTCATTTCATCAACTGCTCTTGCGCGTGCACGCGAATAACTTTATGGTGGTTCCTTTGCCTGTGCTCTTCTGAAGATGCCCGGGTCACACTTCAGGATAAACTCGCGATTCATTCACTGG
>Ga0307511_10002675_pt1 | contig 18577 bp, 12 predicted proteins | sample 13_EM_MG_FD_200266 | JGI IMG/M metagenome (GOLD analysis project Ga0307511, IMG submission 200266) | Populus trichocarpa ectomycorrhiza microbial communities from riparian zone in the Pacific Northwest, United States - 13_EM | ecosystem: Host-associated > Plants > Roots > Unclassified | place... | reverse complement strand
GGTAATTTTTTTTTTTGTGTGTCTTTTCCGTCTGTAAATCCATTGGTAATAATATTTTTTTATTACCAACGAACTTACCAACGGACAAAAAATTACCGACAAAAAATTCACCGACGGAGTATTTCCGTTGGTAATTTCGTTGGTAAATTAATTATCAATGGAATGATAATACAAATACCAACGGAAAATATAAAGATTGTGGTAAGAATCTAATAGAGTTCTAATGGAAAGGATCCACAAACTAAAGGCTGAGAAAGCTGGGGAGAAATCATTGAAATTTTTTGTCATCAATAAGAGAAGAAAATCGTGCAACAATCATGACAAAATAATTCACCATCATGGAATCTAAGTTTTTAAAGTTTTGAGTCTTTCAAAATTAAAGAGGAGTAATGGAATTAATTTTAAAGCCTATTTAAAGAGTCCTTTAAGTTGTTCTATGCAATGTACTAATTATGTATTTATTTTTTGAATCTCTTGAATTATCCATACACTATATAAATACTTACGTTAATATTGTATTTTAAATCCAAATCTATAAGGACTTCCTCATATTTGTTTTTTGTTTTTACTCGGGTATCTTCACATCTTTTTTAAAGAGTGAGAATAGTCTCGTTTGGGGTTCGTGGCTACCTCTCCCAACAAGTGCGCTTCCTATGAATCAAACTTGTTTTGTCACCCGTGCAGAGATATAACGGTGCCTTAACTACTAGACCAACACTTTGTTGGTGACTTCCTCGCATTTGAGAGCACATAACATAAGATCTCCCTACTTATCTTCTCCTTTTATATATATATATTATTTCTAACAATATCGCTGCTTTGATCAGCTGCTGCATGCACCCATGTTCTTACAAATCATTCTGCAGCTCACAAGACCAGTTAAGCATGAATTTCCATCTTCTGTTGGGAACGAAAGGGAGGTGTCTCTTTGTGTAATAGTTATGGTTTGTTTCATAATTAATCTTTCTCAGTAACTTTGGACACTCCTCTTAATTTCTGTCCTATTTCTGCAAATTATGGAACGTACTGACGTAGTTAATTTCTTCTGCCTTCCTATCCTGGCTACTGATTTACCTACAAAAATAATAAATTATAATTGCTTATTTCTAGGGTTTGCTGAGAATATATATTCCCACAGTTTGCTTTCAAAAAATAAAGAATAAAGAATAAAGAGTTATGTTCACAGTCGGTGAGATAATATTAGAGTTTTCCTGCAGTATAGGAAAAAAGAGGTTTGCATTAGTGGAAAGCAATCAAATATTAAACAAAAACAGTTTGGGAAAGGGAAAAAAAAAAGATTAATTCACAAACGGACACAATGTTTTCCCATATATATCCTTTAGATTTTTGTAATTATTCATCAAAAATTTATTTCATCGTGTATCAAATTTTAGTAAACAATGCATGTAATTAATGTTACTAGCATTTTTTAATCAATCTTTTACTAGCATTTTTTAAACAATCTCCGGGGTCTGTTTGGGAGTGTAATTGTGGTTGTTTTTCAAAGTGCTTTTCGTGTTGAAATGCATCAAAATGATATTTTTTTATTTTTAAAAAAATTATTTTTAAGATCAATACATCAAAACGATCCAAAAAATAAAAAAAATTTAAATTTTAGCAAAATATAAAAATTTAAACTTTTTTGAAAACACGAGTACAACCACGTTTCCAGACGCTCTCAACACCTTTCAAACTCAGTTTATTTTCTTCTCATAAGCATATTTTTCTTATCTTTTACAATAAATTTAAGTTCAAAAACAAACATAAAACCCATTGATAACACAAAATTATTTCATTTTAAAAGTTTCATGTTTAGTATTGTGATAACGTTTATTTTTAAGTGCTTTTTGCTCGGAAATAAATTTAAACAATATTGTTTTTTTTTTAAATTTATTTTTGACTTCAACATATAAAAAACTCGTTTTAAAAAAAATCAAAATTTTTTAAAACACGGGACCAATTGCATTTCCAAACAAGCTTTTAGTGTATGTTTGAGAATATAGTAGAAATTATTTTTCAAAGTGATTTTTACATGAAAATATATCAACATAATGTTTTTTTCAGTTTTTATTATTGATATTACAACATCAAAACAATAAAACAATATTAATTAATATTTTTCAAGAAAAAAAATAAAAATTGTAAAAGGCACAGCTAAACAATACCTTAATTGATCCCATGTTTTAAAAAACAAACCAATGAAGACTGCTGCTACAACCTCCTCTACTTCTTCTTCTTCGTATAACGTGGAGCGGCAAAAAGTCCATGTATCCGTTACATTCCTTTATTCAAAATTTCAAAATTCAAACGGCTCTCTTATTTAAAATCACATCCTCCTCCTACCATCCCAAACCACAGACATAAACCCTCTAACCTCTTCCATCTCCCTCTCTTCTCCAAAAATGGGTGCTTCAGGGAATTGGCTCAAATCACTAATCACTCTAAAAAATCCCCTAACAACGACAGACCAGGTAATCTTCTTTTGAAGAAAGAACCTTATGCTGCCTTTTGTTTTGTTTTGTTTTTTTAACGCGTTTCTCTTTTTTTAATGGGAAAAACAGAGGGATAACAAGGGAAACAAGAAGAAATGGAGGCTATGGAGGAGCCCGTCAGAAGGGTATATACAAACGTCAATCAAGGGCTCGAAAAGGGTCCATGTGGCTTCGTCAGAATCGTCTGATTCTTCCCTTGTAGCCGATGATGCGTTCACTGCTGCCATGGCTACTGTTGCCAGAGCTCCACCTAGAGATTTCATGATGGTTAAGCAAGAATGGGCCGCTATTCGGATCCAAACTGCTTTTCGAGGCTTATTGGTAAAATGGGTTCCTTCAACTTCTCTGTTTTGTGTTACAAATTGTGTGATTTTAGGGTTTTTGTCAAATAGGTTTTGTGTTTTCTTGAGTTTTGTAGATTTAGCACCTGTTTTCAATTTCATGTCTCTGAATAAATATTTAAAACTTGAGCAAGAAGAACAAATAAAGAAGCAAGCGGAGAAGTTAATTTCTGATTCTTGAACAGGATCTGATCGGTGATCACCATTTGAAGAGTTTCTGGTTTTTTTTAAGATACTTCAATGGAGAAATTACAAAGGATGAAATTTGATTCTTGAACAACTGAGCCAAAGTGTTCCAGTGTTCAATCTGGTGTCTTAAAATTTTTTTCTTGAGCAAACTCATCTCAAATAAGCGTGATGTACCTCACTTGTAAAGCCATTTTCTTGTTGTTTTTGTTGTTTGTAATTGCAATGCGTAAAGTTGCTGCTCAGTTGTAATGCTATCACATTCTTTATTGCCTCAAGAATCACATGATTATTGTTGAGGAAGCATTTCATGACCATACAGATTTTCTGCTTGCATTGTAATTCTTTAATTTGATGTTTTCTTTTTCTTTGATTATCTGGTTGCTTTTGGGTGAAAAGTGTGGTGCGATTGCTTGGGAAAATTCTGTTTAGGTTACGGAGGCTTGTTTGGATAATTGCAGGCAAGAAGGGCTACGAGGGCTTTGAAAGCAGTAGTGAGGCTTCAAGCTATATTTCGTGGTCGGAAAGTCCGAAAGCAAGCTGCTGTGACACTGAGGTGTATGCAAGCTCTTGTTCGGGTTCAGGCTCGAGTAAGGGCTCAAACTGTGAGCATGGCTGAAGCTCAAGCTACACAGAACGTGTTGAATGAGTGCATGTGCCAAGCTGATCCCATCAAGCAGGCGGAGGTATCACATTAACTTTTACCTTTTCTTCTGTTTTCTTTCATTAGAATATGTTGTATACGATTTGATACAAGCTAAATTTAATCTGAATCTAGCTATTCTTGAAATTTATTCTGTCAGAAACGATGGTGTGATAGTCCAGGAACAGTGGATAAGGTCAAGAAAAAGTTACAAATGAGAACAGAAGGAGCCATTAAGAGGGAGAGAGCAATTGCATACTCCCTCTCTCAACAGGTAATGAAGCTGGGAAGGCTAAATATAGCCTGTACATTTCTTTATGTGTATGAACTAGACAAGAATATTAAAGAAAAACTCTTGTCATCACAATTTGCTTATCAAGTATTTTTTTTTTGTTTTTGCTTTCAGAAATCAAGATCTAATTGTGCAAGCCCATGTAGAAGAACAAGCAAGTCAGCATTGTCTCTCAAGAATCAGTCATTGAATAACAGCAGCCCTGGATGGAGCTGGCTGGAACGTTGGATGGCAACCAAGCCATGGGAAGATAGACTGGTGGAGGAATTTCATACCAAATCATCAGAGATTCCGTTTTCCAGGAAAAGCGAAGATAATATTGCCAGCTTCTATTTCTCTAAACACGACTCAGAAAAAGTGAGAAGAAACAATGTTGCAACCGGAATTCTTGCTAAACCTCCTATTGTCAATCATGTTACTCGCTCCTCTTCAACACCAAGCTCTGAATCCCTATACAACGAGAGCTCGTTATCAACTGCATCTACATCTCCCTCACCAATACCAATTTTGAACGACATGTTAGTGGAAGAAGGGAGTTATAACCAAAAACCTGCTTACATGAATCTAACCGAGTCAACTAAGCTTAAGCAAAAAAACAGCAGGCATTCTTCTCAAAACATCCAGAGGCAGATGATGGACGATAAGTTTCTTATGAAGTCAATGGAACTTTTGGATGAAGACTCTAAGAGCAGTGCTGATTCCAACCCTTCATTTCATTTGTCAAGGGATCTTTACCCACCATTGCCTTTGGGTAGACATGATGAGATAAGAAATCGACGATTCTAAGGGAGATCAAACATGGCTGCTTGTTGATCAAGTACTTGTGTGTTTTAGTAAAGTTCAGGAGTTTAATTTTGAGCTCAACTGCTTGTTGTCCTTAACGATTCTGAAGCCATTCATGTGACATAGAGATTCACATCAAAGGATTTCTACCAGTACCGGTTGTGGTATATGTAGCTGAGGTGTAGATGTTTGGAATGATTATGGCATATGATAGAAAGAAACTACTTTCTTAGCAAACTGGCTTCCGAAGTAACCACAGCCCCTTGGTCCTGCATGGTTTGGTGCTGTATAAACCTGAATCATCATGCCAGGGTTCAAGCTTTGGTAGCAGCAGAGGCACCTCCAAAGCAAACTATACTCCAAGAAGCCAGAGGTTTCTGAGAAAGCTGTAAAAATATGGATTATGAAGTATGTAAAGTCACATTGTCACTGATTAGAATTGAATTCTTAACTAATATGCTTGTAATTATGCTTGTCATTGCATTGGATTTTATTAGTTCTTGAATACTTTTGTTGGCTCTGCTTCAACCTTAACCATGCGAGGGAGGGGAAGGATAATTCTAGTCAGCTGGTTATGACGCGCGGTCAATAGCGACATGGAAGTACTTCAATAGAAAAATTTGATTATAGACGATGAAGCAGAAAAACCGCAACATTTCAAGCCGCCCTTATTCTGCTTAATTTTCTTGCTTTGTGTACTATTGTGTTTATTCTTAATTTGCATCCAAGCTCTTTTTTTATACGGGTTAGCCAACAATCTATAAATCAATGCACTAAAGTAATTCATGGGTTTACATCAGTGGGATTGCTTTTACTACTGGCTTGCCTAGATGATGCATGAAGAGCCAGCATTATTGATAATTGAGAAAAAAAAATGGTAGTCAAAGTAATTCATGGTTCGAAATGGACTATATATGATGAAATGGTTGATGGGTCAATTTCAAATTAACATCATCATCTTCTGAGAAGTTTTGGACAGCATCTCTAATTCTTTTAAGGTTGACTTCTCTCTAGGGCATGCCTAACGTGGTCACCGATGGCACAAGATGATGATGATCATCATTTCACAAGCTTCCCATGTGGGAATTTTCTTGGATGGGAACTTCAAGCTCGAAGGAAAGTAAAGAAACTTGAACTTTCTTTCATGGGGGTTGCCATGAAGAGAAGGAAGGGCAATGTGGGGTCTTGGTTTTGGATAGGCTATTTTCTTTCTAATGAAAGGATTGGCTGTTTTCCTTAATGTTCATCTTCTAATTTGAGAATATTGTGGTTTGTTTCATTAAGTCTTCACCTCCTTTCCTTTTTACATCATCTTCACAAAAAAGAAGAGAGAATTAGAGTAGATTAGTGATAATATTTCTCCTCCCTATCCCTTGGCCATATTCAAATTAGATACACTTACACATCACTTTTTACTATGTTTTTCTCATACATCATCTTTTACATGTAAAAAAAACAAAACTCATAATAAATCAAATACAATTTCGAAAATACAAAATAAACCCCAAAAATCTACAAGAACTGCAGGGAAGGCCTTCTGCAATGGCTGGAAGGTTTCTGGGCATTTGAACAGTGGCGGCGCGTCTTTCCCACGCGCCCCGCCACTTGCGGGGCGTGGGCTCACGCGCCGCCGCATGAAAGTCAGTCAAGGAGGGGGGCACTGGAACGATTTCCTCCTCTCTTCTCTTCCCTGCCCGCTGTGGCTTTCACCGTGACCTGCAACAAGAAAAAAAGAAACGCAAGCAGTCTGTTTTAGGTTTTTTGTAGATCGGTTTTCTTCTGCTTTCCATTTCCAATCTGCTGATCTGGAGTCGGGTTTAGTGCACGCGCCGCTGACCGGCCAGACGCATGGATGGCTAGATCGGCGACTTCTCCTCTCCTCCTTCCTTTCTACACCGGCGGTGTCGCCCACCACTGCCATGGCTGGGAGATCGGCGCGCTGTGGTGGGGTCTGTTGGAGGAGACCTGTGAAGGACGATGGGGGAAAACCAGAGAGGGGAGCTCCTGTGATTTCGTGGCTGTTGTGGCCAGGGGAGCTGGCGGCTGGAGGAAGGGCCGGTTGGGTTTTTTGGAGGAGAAGGGTCCGGCCGCTTTTGGGGTTCACTGGAAGGGATAAGATGGGGGGAAGACTGTCTTGTGCTCTCGTTCGGTGCTGGGAGAAGGAAGGTGGATCAATTTGCAAGCAGGGGGGGCGGCGGCTGCCTCGTGCCCTCCAGTTTGTTTTGCAAAAATCAGGGGAAAGGGAGGAGATCGGGTTAGGATGAGAGGAAATGGGGGGCCAGTTTGTTTTGAGGATATGGCCAAGGGAGCTGGTTCTTTTTTTTCAAGGGAGGGGGCCGCCACAGGGGAGAAGGGTCATGGCTCCTTGTGTCCGGCAGCTCCCAGAAGAAGAAAATCAAAATGGAGGGGGAGATGGCCGAGAGAGGGATGACGGAGAGTGGCTCTGAAATGGCCGGCCTCAGGGGAGAAAAACAGAGGAAGAGGGGGACTTTTGTTCTCTGGTTCTCTTTTGGCCAGGGGAAGGGAGGGGTCCTGCCGGCTGAGTGTGAGAGGGTGAGGTTTAGGGTTTTTTGTTTTTCTTTTCCCCCAAAATGTTCTCCCCTCTCCCGTGAGTAAATTTTTCTCCTCTCTTGTTTTTCACTGTAGCATGTATTTATATGAGAGGTGTGGCTTGGCCAAAATCACAATGGTCCCTCAACTTTTCCTCTTTTTTTTCTTTTCTCTTCTTTTGTATTTTTTTAAAGTGAGCAATATCAACGTCGACTCAAAAAATCAGTGATTGTAAAATTAACGCGTTAAAAATTGAACGCGTTCAAAATACCTTTGAAAATTTAAATTCTTCTAAGATGACGTTGAAAATGTTAAAAACGATGCAAATATACCAAAAATGCATTTTTTGGGGTTTTCATTGTTTTTTTGCTATTTTTTTATTATTCTGAAATTTAATAAAAAATATGAGTTAAAAATTGGGTTTTAAATTCTCTCCTTTTCTTATTATCTCAGTTACAGGAGAGATCCTATATACATATACATATATTACGTAATGTTGTTGACAACTGATATAACTGAATATAGTAGTTACTATTGACAGCTGTTGTAACTGAATATCTGTTATAACTGTTATAACAGATATTCAGTTATAACAGATTACAAATGGTTACGTTATGGAGAAGCCTTTTATATCTGGCTTATCATCCCCCCTCAAGTGAAAAGGTCTGGGAATTATACAAAGTTGAGTTTTGAGAGATAAGAACTTTGAACTTGTGAGATTCTTTGTCAACAGATCAGCCGGTTGCTCTACAGTAGGGATGAACTGCAACTGAAGCTTCCCTCGGGTAACTTGATCACGGATGAAATGAAGATCGATTTCGATGTGTTTGGTCCTGGCATGAAACACAGGATTCTTTGCCATATGATAAGCACTGATATTATCATACCAAAGAAGAGGAATGGCAGGAATGGATACACAGAGTTCTTGCAGTAGAGCTTGCATCCAAATCATTTCAGCTGTAGCAAAAGCAAGACCACGATATTCTGACTCTGCACTGCTACGTGAGACCACCTTTTGCTTGGATGATGACCACGAGACAAGATTGCCTCCTAGATAAACTAGATAGCCACTGGTACTACGTCTATCATCAGGTTGTCCACCCCAATCGGCATCACTAAATCCTTCCAATGTCAGGTGACTGGAATGACTCAATACTAATCCATCATGCAAAGTACCCTTAAGATAACGAAGAATTCGTTTGACAGAAAACCAGTGAGCAGAAGTGGGCTGTTGCATGAATTGACACACCTTGTTAACAACAAAGGCAATGTCAGGTCTAGTCATGGTAAGATACTGAAGAGCCCCTACAACACTGCGATATTGAGTAACATCTGGTAGAGGATCACCATCAAACTTGGATAAGTTCTTCCCAACAGCACCGGGTGTGTGTGCTGGTTTGGTATCAAACATGGCAGTTCGATGAAGTAGATCAGAAACATATTTGCTCTGACTGAGAGTCATTGAGCCGTCATGATAAGCAACCTCAATACCAAGAAAGTAGGATAGCTTTCCTAAATCTCTCAATGCAAAGACTGAATTAAGCTTAGCATTGAGGGACGAGATCTGTGTGGATGAGCTGCCAGTGAGGATAATATCATCAACATAGATAAGAACAATTAGAGTTGAGGATTTTCCAAAGTGAATAAACATGGAACTATCAGTTTTGGAACTGCTGAAACTCCATTGTAGAAGGGCAGAACTCAGACGTTGAAACCATGCCCGTGGGGCTTGTTTCAGACCATATATAGCTTTGTTCAACCTACATACTTTGTCAGGAAATGTAGTGTCCATGTAGCCAGGAGGCTGAAGCATGTAAACCTGTTTTTGAAGGTCACCATTGAGGAATGCATTGTGCACATCAAGTTGGCGCAGTTCCCACTTAAAACTGAGAGCAATAGTCAGGATGATTCGAATAGTGGCAGCTTTAACAACAGGGCTAAAAGTTTCAAAATAATCAAGACCATGAGTTTGATTATACCTTTTAGCCACAAGTCTGGCTTTATACCTTTCTATGCTCCCATCAGACTTGTGTTTGAGTTTGTATACCCATTTACAGCCAATGACATTAGCATCTGAAGGTTGTTGAACAAGATCCCAAGTTTGATTGCGATGTAATGCAGCTATCTCTAGATCCATAGCTTGAGTCCAGTTTGGATCAGTGAGAGCTTGTTTGAGAGTGGAAGGTTCTGAGACTTTTACAGTAGAGAGATCAAAAATTGGCTTTTTCTTGGTGATACCACGCATTAATCTTGTTGTCATGTGTGGAACTGGGGAAGAAGATGAAGGAGGAGTGGCAGGACACAACTCAGGAAGGATACTAGAGTCAGGAGTGAGCTCAGAACTGCTTGTAGAATATGAGCTGGTACTAATGTCTGGCAAAGTAGATGATGGGGGTGCAGAATGGTTAGAAGAACAGGTAGGAGAAGGAATTGAAGTAGTGATGATTGCTGGAGGAAAAACCATGTCTGAGATGTCATTTTTTGAAGGGGAAGTTGTAGCAAGAGGAAATTTGTGTTCATCAAACACAACATGAGGAGTAGTGTAGACTCGTCCAGTGGCAGAATCAAGGCATAAGTAACCTTTGTGATTGAAACTATAGCCAAGAAAAGTGCACTGGACAGATCGATACTGCAACTTGTGATTATTGTAAGGACGAATAAATGGATAACACAAACAACCAAATACTTTAAGAAACCTATAATCAGGTTCTTTGTGAAATAGAGTGAAATATGGGGAGGCATGATTGAGTACCTGGCTAGGCATTCTATTGATAAGAAACGTAGTTGTCTGGAAAGCATATTGCCAAAATGGCATTGGTAAGGAAGCATGAGCCAATAATGCTAACCCAGTCTCAACAACATGCCTATGCTTTTTTTCAACTCTTCCATTCTGTGCTAAGTTGTAAGGACAGGAAAAGCGATGGAGGATGCCAGACTGGTGAAGAAAAGTCATAAAACACCTGAACTCACCACCATTATCAGACTGCATGCATTTAATCCTAGCATCAAATTGATTCTCAACTTGCAGTTTGAACTGCTTGAAGGTAGGCAGGGCTTGATCCTTTGTGTGTAAAGGATAGAACCAAGTGTATTGGGAGTAGTCATCTAGAAATAAGATGAAATATTTGGCACTAGAAGTGGCCTTGATAGAAGCAGGTCCCCAAATGTCAGTGTGAACAAGTTCCAGTGGTTTGGATGCACAAGAAAATGAGAGATGAGTGGGTAACCTATGACTTTTAGCAAGTTGAAGGGAAGAACAAACAGTAGCTTTATTCTTTCCACAAGAGATATTACACCTTTGCAGAACTTTGGTTACAATCTCAGTAGTAACATGACCGAGTTTGTGATGCCACATCACCACCTTATTATCAACAGGACGAAAATTATAAGAATGAAAAGCAAAAGGCTTATGAGCACCAACATAAGCTAATTTCTTGTTCTTCAATACTGGAAATCTGTAAAGACCATTCTCAAGTCTGCCTCGAGCAAGCACCTTCATCGTATGTAGATCCTTCACAAGGAAGCTATTAGACCGAAACTCAATTAAAGCATTATTGTCTGAGCAGAACTTAGCAACACTGATTAAATTTGCGGAGATAAAAGGAACATGAAACACCTTCTTGAGTTGAAAGGCGTGAGAATTAGAAAACAGACATGTAGAACCAGTGTTGGAAATGGATAGATGCTTACCATTACCAATTATGATCTTATCTTTCCCATTATAAGGTGAGGAATCAGTGACATTGTCTCCATTCTAAGTTAGATGGTGGCTTGCGCCAGAATCAAGATACCAAGTGTCATCTGCAATAGTATTTAAAGAGGCTACCATAGCAGGAATAAAAGTTTGATTACCAGTTATCAGAGAAGAGTTGCCACTGCTCTGAGGACTCTGATAGGAGATATCAAACCTGTGGTAGCAGGCCTGAGCTGTATGACCAAATTTGCCACATAACTGGCATTGTGGTTTCTCAGAATTGTTCGAATTATATCTTCCAGTTTGTCTATATCTTCCTCCTCTACTACGACCTCTGTAGTTACTGATGTTAGGATTGTAATGTTGACCTCGACTGCCAGTGTATGTTCTTCCACCTCCTCTATTACTAGAGGAGGATGCATAATTGGCAGTCATGGTTGAAATTTGTTCAATTGAGCTTTGTTGCTCAAGGCGATGTTTAAAGGCTAGAAGCATATTGTGAACAACTTCAATAGAGATTTTGTCGTCTCTAATGTTAATTGCAGTAACAACTGCATTGTAGTCTGATCCAAGGCCTCCAAGGAGATTCATAACTTGATCCTGCTCAGAGACAGGTTCTCCAATAGCAGCTAAACTATCTGCAACTGCTTTAACTTTCATGAAGTAATCTATCATAGTCATAGATCCTTTCTTCGTGGACTGTAGTTCCAGTCTTAATTGCATTATCCTGGCTCTTGAAGATGATGAGAAGGTTTTCTCCAATGCTTTCCATGCACAGTGAGAAGAATTGTGACCTATGATTTGTGCCATGATCGGTGGGGTGAGAGAGGAGTATATCCAGCTAAGAATTGTGCGATCCTGTCGTCTCCATGCAATAAAAGCTGGATTAAGCACCCCTGGACTTAGTTCCTTCTCTGGACAGACAGACGATCCATCTATAAAATCTTCAAATCCATTGGCAAAAACTACATTGTCAACTTGAGACCTCCAAAGAATGTAATTGGTGCGATCAAGTTTTACAGGCAGCGTGTGATTAAGCATCTGATAAGAAGGTATGGGCGCCATTGTTGTGGTTTGTGTAGAGCCAAGAGAACCTGCAGCTAAAGAAGACTGGGTGGGAGCAGAAGCCATTACTGGATGTTTGGAAAAGCTCTGATACCAAGATAAACTGAGAAAGCAAATGCAAAAGTGCAGCTTCTCTCTTTTTCTTATTATCTTAGTTACAGAAGAGGTCCTAGACACACACACACACACACACACACACACACACACACATATATATATTACGTAATGTTATTGACAGCTGGTGGTGTAACTGAATAGCAGTTACTATTGACAGCTGTTGTAACTGAATATCTGTTATAACTGTTATAACAGATATTCAGTTATAACAGATTACAAATGGTTACGTGATGGAGAAGCCTTTTATATCTGGCTTATCAACATTATATTGCAATATTACTCCTAGTATCACCTCCCAATTTTACCTTGATTGAGTAAAAAGCTGCAAAATACCACCATTTAAGAGACAAGTTCAAGAACACTTAACCACTCATCATTTTTGTCTCAAGGAAAATCTAATCCTTAAGCAGAACGTATTTAAAACCTTACTCTTACCATTGATTTAAAGGGAGAGATATCGGACAACATGTTAAGGCAATATAGAGCTTTATAAGGAATGATTAAGGTGCACCGTAACCTTCATTATCAAGTAAATTCTTATCTTATAGTTGGGTGTTTCACAAATCTAAATCCTAATTGAAAGTCTTGAGACAGACTTAAATACTCCTTCATTTAATCTAGAATTAGGTTTATTCTCAAAATTAAAATGCATGAAGAAATTAATAAATACCCGATATACTTATGCATGGACAATATGTAAAAAAAAAAGCATGATAAAATTAAATTACACATACCAACAAAAATAAAAAAAGCAAACAATCACAAAAAATCCACGAAGCTCAATCCAATCAGACTAGTCCCCAGTGGAGTCGCTATCCTGTCAAGGCGTGCACAAAATCGAATGGCGGGCCTGCCTCTTAGATTGAAGGGTTTTGAGATTAATCATAAAATTATGATTTTGAAGGAGTCGACACCTAGTATCATGGTTATTAGGAAATCTAATGGCATGTAAGAGTCAGGTAATGAGACTAATTGTATAAGAAGAAGATGCATCACCCTAATATACTCTACCTATGGTTAACTGCATTTTTTATTGACTATTTTTCTAGGTTATATTTTTATCCGTTGGTTTAGCTAAGGTTCACGACAGATCTCCATTCCTGAAAAAGTCTTAACCTTAACGAGTTAAATCCTAACCGTTTTAGGATCTAAATTTTAGCATTGCATTTATTTCCTACTTTGTACCTTTAATACCTATGGTTATACTTTACAATGTAATTTTATACCCTCAAATAATAAAGTCTACATCTAATTTCTTATGTTTATTGTTACTAACTCATTTAATTTAATATTGAGAGTATGTATTACATTGTAAAATCCATACCCTAAATAATAATTAAATAAGTTAATTTTTGTGGTATTTTTAAAATTTTGGTCAAATCCTATTGGATAATCATAAACTGGTTACAATATCCATTTTGTATTTTTAAAACATGATAAAAATTCAATTTATTGTTTTTTTTAGAAAATATATGTAAAAAAAATTTAGAATTTGGCCATATGCACTTAAACAAAAATATTTTTATAATTTTAAAATGAGGGATTTTTGAACTTTTTTAAAAAACATTTAGAGAAAAACTGAGTATTTTTAATATTGGGTCATTATCTTATAATGTAAGTCTACAACCCAATATTAAGTGAAATTCTTGAAATAAGAAGATAATTTTTTTTATTTTTTAAATAAGGATATTTTTTCTAAATTTTTGAATTTTTTGAAATTTTAGAGAAAAAACATGGTATTTTAATTATCGAGTCAATATCTTACAATTTAAGTATGCAACCTTATATTAGGTAAAATTGTTGGAAAACACATGAGGGACCCACAAATAATTTTGAAATGGTTTTCAAATTTTTTCAAAATTTTTTGAACTAATTTAGGGCTTTTATGGATAAACACTAAAATAAGAAAAAGGCAATAAGACGTGTTTGCCAAACACGTCCTTAGCCTAAAATTAGAGGCATGAAAAATGTCTTAAGGCTGTGTTTGTCAAACACGCCTTAATGACCAAAAAGAAATATTTTTTCTTAAGCAAAAATAGGCGTGTCAAACACGCCTTTAGGTCAAGGTTGGGCTTAGCCAAGCCACATGGATTGGGCTTATTGTGCCCGAGGCCTAATCCAACAACACGGGTTGGGCTTAGGCCCAGTCCAACTTGATTTGTTGGCTAGTAGATGACCTAACAAACTTCTTTTCACGTTTTTTTATATATATGGGTTGGACCCAGCCTAGCCTAGTCGTACAGGCTATCAGCCCATTCACCTTTACCATAGGCCTAACCCAATTACATTGCCTTTATTGGAAAATGTCAGCAGCAGAACGTGAGTTAATGTTCTATGTGCACAAAACAAACGTTGTTTGTTTCAAAAGGACCAAAAAAACAAACGTTGGTTTTGACAAGAGGGAAAAGGAAAAAAGGGAAACAATGGGGGATGGTGGTGTGTGTTGGTGGTTACTGGAATAATGGTTGGGGTAACATATGTTCATGGCTTCTCCTTTTTTTTTATGTCAATTACGTTACGAGTAGAGGATGGTTCTTTTGGTTTTGGTGCAGAAGGGTGGACAGTTCTTCTTTTTTCCTCTTTTTTTTTTTTGGTTTTCTTCTTTTATTCTCTCCCTTTTTTCTCCTCCATTTTTTCACAAATTTCACTCGTACTTCCAGGGGATGAAATTGGGACATGGATCCCTTCCATCCATGAATCTTGGCTCTTGATTCGCCTGGAAAGGATCCCCAGTCATTGGTTAAAAAACACCAACTTGGTACTGCCAATACAAGGTTGTCAAAGCTGATCGGGTCAGCCTATTGAGATTGACTTTTCAGCGGTTATTTAGGTGGTAAATTGACCAGAATAAAGTTGAAGGTGTAGTACAAGTTAAAGGCCACCGGAGGTGTGTTTGTCGTCTCATTTAGGTGTGAGTGGTGCATTAAATAACTCTAAAATAGATCTCTCGGTCAACTTTTTCAAGATCAAAGGAAGAAGACAATGAACACTGTCAGATAACATGTTGTCTGACTTATTTTTTTTATTGGGCATTAACCAAAACGATGTCATTTTGAACTAAAACATGTCGTTGTGGTCAAAATATGACCAAAACACATCATTTCTTTTAAATGAAACATTGTTGTTTTAGTAACTTTTGATCTAAATTAGGTCATAAATCCCTATTTTAATTTCATCTCTCAATTTTTTTTTTAATTGGGTCCTCAATTCAATTCTGATTTTAAGAATTAATTTAAATTTGCCTTTGTAAGATTTACAATGACCCTATGAGCTTAGCATATTTTTCAACTTGGTACTTCGTATTAAATATTTTTAATTTCATCCTCAATTGATCTTCAAACTTCTAGTTTCTTCAATTTAATTCCTATTTTCAACTGAATTTGGTCCCTGAATTCATGCTCCTTTTGCAAAAAGATCCTTGGTCTTGAATTTATTCAAGTCAACCTTTAATTAATCCTAAACTTTGATTTTCTAGCAATTTTACCCCTGATTTCATCCAATTGAATTTGTGAAAATTAAATTTGGTCCTCTAAAATTTCAATCTTCTTAATTAATTCTAAATTAGGCTTTCAAATTTTATTTTTCTCCAATTAAGTATCCAATAAAATTAATTTAACCTATTAAAAGTCTAATTAAGTCCTTGTACTTAATCAATTCATTTAATTTGATTCAAATTAATTCTTAAGCTTAATTAATACCTTAATTAGGTCTGCAATTAAATAAAATTAGCCTATTAAAAATTTATTTAAGTCCTTAAACTTAATTTTTATGCAAATTTATCTGATAATCATTTAATTTAACCTTAAATTTGTATTGTCTTTCAATATTGGGTACAACTGAGATCCTAATTTTGTCAAAAATCTCAGTTTGGTTCCTTTATGCGCTTAAAATCATTTTTAGCTTATTCTTTCCAAGTTGCTAGTCTTTTTTCATCATCATTTTTTTATTTTTTTTATTTTTTATTTATTTAAAAGGAAAAAAAGATGATTTTGGGGGAAACTTAAAATTGGGTATGAAAACATGAACATGAATCAAAGAGAGGAGAGAGAAAACAAAGATGAGGTTCAAGAAAAGAAAAGGATTTCTCAAAGCCACATTGGAGGTCCGACTTCAACACGTGTTGTTGCCAAATAAAAAAGCCCTTTTAAGATGATCTCAACGGTATTAAGGAAGGCAACCTTGGAGTTTGAAGAAAACCACATGTGCCACCATAGTACAACGATCTCCCTCACGTATGATACGAGTCAAGTCAAGTCTGAGTTTGACCTTAAAATGTATGCTAACTATTTTTATGAGATTAGACATATCTTTTAAACTAAACATCAAAACGAGCTGAAATTTTACAAGGGGATACAAGACACATAGAAATATATTTTGGTAAATTTTATTTGTCTGAGCTCAAATGAAGTTTAGAAACATATTATTTCAGAGGGTCAAATTTACTAGATAAATCTTGTTTGTTTGTGGCAATTTCAGTAACAAGTTGGATAATAAACATGAGTTTTTCTTTTGTTTGTTTGTGGAAAAATAACCTTTCTTTACAGAGACAAAGATCATACACTGACTTATCAAAGATTAACTGGCTTCGTGATGTAATTCACATACTTAGGGTTCTTAAATACAAGGTTATCTTTGGTTCCAAGTCTTTTTCCAATACCTGTGATTCTTAGGTACAAGGTTACCTTTGGGTCAAGATTCTTTCAAACCTGATTTTTAGATTTCCAGGTTGTTATCTACTTCATTACGGGTTACTTGACCACGTGATCAAAAGGTCCGCATTAGTTAGTATCAGAGCTAAGCTCCAAAAATCAAGTTATGTCCTTTATTTTCTAGTTAGTTTTGGCTTCCTCAGCTTCAGTTGTCTTTGATTTGGTTTTCAATTATTTCATATCTAGAGCTTAGTAGTTTGTGTCTAGGGTTCCTTAAAAGAAAAAGAGGTGTTATTTTTTATTGTTGTTGTCGCAAGATATATCAGTAACATCAAGAGTAAAAAAAAGGTCTAAAATCACTATTATCAAATCTCCCGTAGTACATAAACAAGGGAGAATATGGACCAAACCAATTCATAGAATTCTAAAATTTTATATACTTGTTCTAATCGCATCCCATATAAAATTGGAGCTCATTTGGAGATCGTTTGCTATAGTAACCAAAGTCGGGATTAAAACTTGTCGTAAAAGGATCAGATTCATATTAAAAGGGAATTTCAGGTCAAATAAATTCATAAAATTCTCAAATTTTATATACTAGTTTTTAAGGTTCTAATCGCACCTCATATAAAATTTTAGGTCATTTGGAGTTCGTTTTCTATAGGAACTAAATTTGGGATTGGAACTTGTCATAACGAGTCTAATTCGCATAAGTAATTCAAACTTGTTTTGTTGCTGTTATTTTTCAATTATGACAGTATAATAACATCATAATTGATATATTTATATTTCATTTAAATTTATTTATATAAAATTTGCATCTTTCTTTCTTTCACGTCTTCAAAACTTTCATTTTTCGTACAAATTCGCTTGTTACTCGTGAAATTGTAATCGTAGTTTCATCTTTGCTTGTTTTTATTTTTTTTCTTATTGAGTCATATACACATATTTGGATACAGTGCTAAAACTGTTATATTTGGTGTTGATTTCAATTTTGTAAGAGTCGAAGAAAGGTGAGAAGAGAGAAAAAAAGGCGTAGCGAGTATATTTGATTTGTATGCCATTATGTGGTGGGATCAGTTAGTGACAAATAGTAGGAGGAATTATGAGAGGCAAGTTGATACTTGGGAATAGATGAAATCCCTTATGAGGAGGAGATTTGTGCTCAGCCACTATTATAGAGAATCGTATCAAATATTGCATAGTTTAAGCCAAGGTATAAATAGGGTTGACGAGTACTTCAAGGAGATTGAGCTTGCTATGATTCGAACTAATATTGAGGAGGATAGGGAGGCTATTATGGATGGATTCATGAATGGCCTTAATCATGGTATAACTCATATTGTAGAGTTGCATCATGATGTGGAGTTGGAGGAAAAGGTGCATATGACCGTAAAGGTGGAGAAACAACTTAAATAGAAGGTAGGGTTTAAGCCGTAAAGGTAGGTTGGACAAGCAACATTTTAATGATTATGGTAGGGTTCAAATTAGGTCTTAGCGAAGAGAATTTAATGTTAGGAGGGTTGTTAGGCAAGTTAACATTGATGTGGATGAGTTTGTGGCTGATAATACAGACATGAGTGATGTTGATTTTAAAGATGTGTCCGTGAGACATTGGAGATGTTTTGGACAGCAGTGGAATTCTTAGTTTGTATGGGAAAAATATGGTGACAAATGTGTAATTATAGGTATTAAATTTGGCCAAATGTGTAATTATAGGTATCGGGATCATAATGTGGAGTTAGATGGAGATTTAGGTACAATT
>Ga0307511_10002674_pt1 | contig 18579 bp, 17 predicted proteins | sample 13_EM_MG_FD_200266 | JGI IMG/M metagenome (GOLD analysis project Ga0307511, IMG submission 200266) | Populus trichocarpa ectomycorrhiza microbial communities from riparian zone in the Pacific Northwest, United States - 13_EM | ecosystem: Host-associated > Plants > Roots > Unclassified | place... | reverse complement strand
TGACCTTTCAGAAAACCCTGACCTCTCAAACATCAGTCCAGTCTTCCACACCTCCCTCATCAAACCCTATTTCCCAAACCCTATCAAATTCACAGGTAGAGAAAAAACCAAGCCAGGACCTGTTGATAAAAAAGAAAATAGGTATGAGATAGAAAAAGTGATGGAATATAGAAGCCAACCAGGTACTGGACTCCCCCAATATAAGGTCAGATGGAAGGGATATGACTACCACCAAGATAAATGGATAAATGACAAAGACATTGACCATTCACTGAAAAAAGAGTTTTAGCTACATGGAAACAAAGGCACTACTTATAGTAAGAGACCTGTTAATAAGAAAATGTGGCAAAATGGTAAAGGAAAGAGTAGGGAAGAAATACTTAAGATGATTGCTACAGAAAGAGATAGGATCCTCAACACCCCTGTCATTTCCCATGCTACTATTGTTAAAACCCCTATTAAGAGACTTTTCTATATTGATAACACCTTTGGTTATAATCATGTCAAGAAAGCTTATGTCATGCACTAAGAAGATAGATTTCATTTTTAAGTAAAGAGGAATGTAAGGAAGTGATATTCTCAGTATGCTGATCTATCACAACCTCACAACCTTACCCTGAACCAACATCTACTATGTAATTTCTTACTAAGTTATACTTACCTGCCTAGTTAATTATGTTGGAAGAATTACATGTAATTTCTTTATGTCAACAATTTCCTATGACTCATATATGACTCACTTAATGAGTCAAAGATGGATTGCAAATCATGTATGACTCACTACTATGGCACAGCCACAATAGTGAGTCACAGCTAGTCTTAGCATGTAATACTTAAGGGCTGAAGGTCCGCATCCAGAGAAGGGGAGCAGACCTGGAAGAGACAGACACAGAATAGTTAGATACAACAAATATAAGAGTTCCACTGGTTAATTCTAGTCCCATGAGGACTCTTACTCAGAACTTAGTAATCCAATGCTAGAAACCAAACACTTAGCCTTTAAAGTACTTAGTAGTTCTGGAATATTACTTCAAGGTAATATTCCACCCTAAATACTTTAGGTCCCCATTTACACCCTGACTGCAACTCCATTATCAAAGATACCCTTCTAAAAAAGATCCACACCTCCCTTGGTCATGCAGGTTTTACCAAGACACTCCATGGGCTCATGAACAACTTCTACTGGCCTAAGATGGCTAGGAACATGCGAGAATACTGCAAGACATGTGCTGTATGTCAGCAGGCAAAAAACTCTACTCAAAAGCCCTATGGGCTCCTCCACCTCCTACCCATCCCTAGCAAGCCATTTACCCACCTTACCATGGATTTTCTTGCCCTCCCTGCCATCATAGACCATGCTACTAAAATACACTACAGCTATGTGTGGACTATAGTATGCAGGTTGACCAAATATACCCTTGTCCTACCCCTACCAGATGGTTATACTACAGATACCCTAGTCAGCTTATTTATGTCTCATGTATACCCACACTTTAGATACTCCCTGGACATTATCACGGACAATAACAGACTCTTCTATTCTGCAGTGTGGTCAGGGTTCTGCAAACTCAACTCCATCTCCCAGTCATTCTCCACCCCCTACCACCCTGAATCTAATGGTCAGTCAGAAATCGCCAATAAGGCAATTTTAACCATCTTGAGAGCCAAGCAATTGTAACATGGTGGTAGCTTGCTCCCTGCAATTCCCCTGGTGCAAGAAGCAATCAATAATTCCGTGGATACCACCAGAGGATGCACCCACCACTCCCTTGTTTTCAGATTCTCCCCTACCTACCAAGATACCCTTGTTGGCTCAGACATCCCTACAGTCAGACCAGATAGTCTGACTCATACCATGTGGGCAGCAGTGCAGGAGAAGATGAACAACAGCTGTGTGGAAATAACTAGGCAGGCCAACAAGAAGAGGAGGATGTCCCCAAAGTACAAGATTGGTGACTTAGTTAAAATTCACCATTCTGGAATAAGCAGAAACTCTCAGTACTCCAAACTGGAACCTGTCTTCCTTGGCCCCTACCCTATCTCAGCCGTATATCCTGACACTGACAACTACATACTCGAATGCCCCCTTGTCCCCTCCGGCCACCTTAAAGTCCACACCTCCCTCCTTCTACCCTGGCATCAAAATAATGATACCAAATTCCCCTCCAGATCCCTACCTGAGCCAGGACCTGTAGAGTCTGACTCTTTGGGTGACAAATGGGCCTTCGAACGCATCGTCAAGCACGAGAAGAACAAGAGGAATGGCGTCGTCAAGTACTGGGTCAAGTGGGAAGGGTATGGAGATAATCAAAATACCCTGGAACTAGAGGAAAGCCTCCCCCCCAAAGCTGTGAAGGATTATTGGAGGCAGCATGCCTGGACTGGTAACCAGCAAAAAAAGCGTCGAGGAAGGAGGAACAAGTAGTGTATTGGGTGGATATGTCTCTTGGTTATTGCAGGGTTTGATACACTTGTCTTGTTATATTTTTCCTTGTATTTTTCATTTTTCCCTGTCTTTTTTTTTTTCTAGTGGAGGATTTTCTAAGAAGGGAAGAATGTAAAGAACTGGTTTTCTAGTATATGTTTTCTCTACACGTGTTTTATCTATAGTAGTTTTGGTGGATTTTATTGGGTTATATCAAGGCAGGTTTTAGCAGCTACTCCTTTAGGACATGTTTGGATTAGGAAGGATTATATTAGAATTAGTCGTGTTGGTTTTCCTTGTAGTTTTCTCGTCATATTTCATTATTATTACCTGTCATATTCCTGTATCATTCTGGGTTTGTTTCATGTATGTCAGCTTGCTGACCACCATCTTCTATTATGTTTGCCTAATTGGGCAGTATCTTATTCTGTTTTCTTGTTGATTGTTTATCTCGTTGGCAGCCTTGTTTCTGTTTCCTTGTTAGGCATCATCATGATACTGGACGTATCTATAATGAGTTATCATGTATTCATTATGATCTGGTATCATAATGAGTCTTTACTGTTGCCTAGAATGAGTCCAAGAAGACTCATTGCCTTAGGAACTCAGTATCTATTAAAGCTCTAAATTCTACGGCCTTAGATAGTACAGTTCTTGTTCAACATAGTTTAGTCTAGCGACCTCAGAAATACACAAGCTACACTGGTAATATTCTGGTCCACCTGTATATCTTAATCTCCAACCAACCCTACACTCAACAACCTTTTAGCCACCTACTATAATCCTGTATAGGACATAGTGGGCCTGCCAAAGACCCCATAACCACGTTGGTAGAGCCGAGTTCCTTATAGAACTCCTCTACTAACTTGGCCCTCACTTACAATATCCTGGTCAAGCACTCTGTCAGTACTGCAAGGCGAAAACGCACCTAGGAGATGGATGGATACCCATAAAATGGCAGTCGAGAATATCAAGGAATTTGTAAATTCTCCACAGATTTTCTAACCCTAGAACCAATTCTCAGAAGAACCAAAATACCTAGCATGTGATGCTAGTAATGTTGGACTACAATCGTCAATAAGACAAAGAGAACTAGGATTAGTTCGACCCTGTCGATTTTATCCTCGAAAATTCAGCCCTGCACAGCTGAAGTACCCTACCTACCAAAAGGAGTTACTTGCTATAGTTGACTATGTGAAACTTTTTGAGGCTCAGCTTCGAGACCACAAATCTATAGTTCTCACGGATCACCAACCACTACTCTCATCCTTTGGCCACAACAAACATCTCAGAAGCTAGCTTGCTGGCAAGCTTACATGCGAGGATTCTACTTGGTCATCGAACATACAACTAGAAAAGAAAACCTGTTGGCAGATGTTCCATCAAGGAAGCATAAATACTCCCTAGACTCAACCAAGGAACAAGACTACATTCCTCAGAACATCGATCCCACAAAAGACAACACTGAACCCACGACACTTCTATTACTACCAACAACCTATCTCTCCCTCCCGTTCCAGAAGAATTCACAATTTTTTCCTGCGACTACATCTACTTCAAATATACGGACTGTGACTACAACAAATTCACAGGTAGTAATGTAAGCCTCGGTCACCACCCTTTTTGCCCCTCTCTAGACGATGAGGATGACGTAAACTACGAATACTATAACAATATCAAGGAGGAAGAAATGCAATCAGATAAGCATACTCTCTCCACCATTGCCGAAGAAATCTTTGACGAATAAGAGTTCAATCCTCACTACCATATTGTTGAACAAGATCAATTAAATGGTTATCATCATATCAGCACTCCCACAGATAATAGCTCCTCAATCACCAATAATGATAATAATCCTGGCATCATTACGGATATCGCTAATGTTGTCTGGCAATACTTCAAAAAGAACAGTAAGCAACATAATATGGACTGTCATGACTACTACTGCCGCTCTTATAGTAGCTAGCACCAGAACAGGTATCGCTACTTTCCCACCACTAGATGCTTAGTTAGCGGAACCTACAGACATAGATGTGTAGACTGCACTCTAGCAGAGGCAGTCCATCAGAAGGAGAAGGAATTCCAGTTGAGTCAGCGAGACTCATGGAAATTGAAAGCTACCACTATCCCTCCTAATAATACTCCCTCCTCAGAGACTGCTGATATTGACATTTCTGAGCTTAATATTAAAGAAGCTCCTAACCCTAATCACATGTGGACTGCAGAAGAATGGGCAATTAGGAACACTCCTATGGCTTGCCACGACCCATGGGATCAGCAACCCGAACGAAACAACCCATAAGACTACAACATCAGGGTTGTACTAGACAAGGAAAGACCCTCCTTCCTCTCTGCCATAGTCACTACCAGATCACAATGTAAGGCAGCCCCTGGAGAAACTAGCGGATCTAATCATGGTCATAACACTCTCCTATCCCCCACTAATCCTATTAGATATGTGCCAGGAGTGGCATTTATGCTTCGGCAACACCACATAACCATTGAGGAGCACAACCTTGCTTACGATCCTCAAACACAAGAGAAAACATCAATTCCTCCTGCACCTACTGCCACTCGTCATTGCAACTTATACAAAGGCATGGGACACTATGAATCAACATGCGAGGCAAAACGCAAGGCAGACACAAACCTTAGGCATAGAATCATACTGGCAACCAATATGGCAAAGATATACCTGGATCCGGAAGATGGCCCCAAAAAAGACTTTGATATCTATCTCGTTGCTCACATGGACAAGGATTATAGAATGAGGGACACCTATATCGCATATATTAGGATATGCCACATGTTGAGCCAGCTCTACAATGCCCAATAAGGAAAGAAAGGAGTAAGTAAGGACAAGGGGTTCTTGTACAAGAAGAATGACAAAGGAGAATGGAGGCTGGTTCTACCAAGAACGTTCAACATGAACAGTAAGAACTATCTCGAAGCTGCAATCAAGGAAACTTATGATGCTACGGCACATGGCGGAGTTAAGAAAATATGGAAATGATTGACTGATAAATTTATTTGCCAGCCATTTTCGAGGCTCATTAAGGAATACATGGTGAATTGCGATAGCTGTCTATGGACAAAGTATAGCAACAAGCCACCACTAGAACAAGTAACTATATTACATGTTCCTGCAAGAGCTTGCATGGATATTATTATTAACTTTCTTAAGATGTTTCCTGTTTTCACATATTGCTCTACCTTATACCCAAACATTTCATTGGAGGACGATCATATGATTTCCTTTTCAAGACTTTGGACCATTGTCTATAGACAATCAGTATTTATATTTTTCATTCCAGTTTCAGATAACCTTATGGCAGAGAAGTGCACTAATACCTTTGATACCCACGTTTCTTCTGTTATCCGTTATCTCTATTATATTATTTTTGATCTTGACACTCTCTTTATGTTAGACCATTTAAAGGATTGGGTAGCAAGAAAGGGAATCAAGTTGGAACTATCCACTGTATACTACATTCAAACGAATACTTAGTCAGAAATTGCCAACAAGGCAATCCTTCAGGCCATTCAAGTATACAAGTTCGAAGGAAATGAATGGCTACACAAACTCTCCAAAATCTAGCTAAAGCTGAATTTACTGGACAACACTACAAGACAACACAGGCAATTCTTTTCACTCCTGGGCTTCGAGGCAAGGCTATATCCTTCTTCCTTCCCCTACCCGATCACTCTTTATACCCCTGCAGAGGAACATCACCTTGACACCTCATACAATCTATACCCCTCCAAATTCAAGCAGGCAAAAGAAGCCAACAAGAAGCGGTCCGTTCCACAACTTCTTTCAGGCAGCCAAAAGGTTCTTCTCTTTATAGAGAACACCAACGTCTTAAACTGTAACGGAAGACCGTTTCTTATATTTGTCTTAGTACGCATTTCCTAGCACCTAGCATATTTACCAGATAGCTCGGGCATAGTACCTTATGTACTATTACCTTGAGCGCATCTGGTCCTTATGTACTTTTCCTTTATCATGATGCATTACGCATCCACACCTGTATTTCTGAGTACTGGAGGCCTGACCTCCCACACCTGTGATTATGGTCATGGAGGAGTGCTTTCTGGAACGGCCAGAAAGCAAGTTTTCTGGAAAGGCCAGAAAACAGGTTTTTCAGACTCCAGAAGGCTTGGCAGCTAGTATAAGTACTGAGCCGTTTCGCCCTTCTGGAGGAGGATTCTCAGATCAGATCACTTCAGACAGAGTTCAGACAAGCCTTAGATAGCTTCAATACAGAGAGATTACACCTGTTAATTCTCTTCCCACTTGGGAAATCTGTATGCTCTCAAAGACCCTCTGAGTCCTCGACTTAGCGGAACCAATAACAGATATACACTATCATTCTGGTGATAGTATAGACTCTGTTAAACGGCCCGCGGTGCTACTATTGGCATCGCCCATTACAGGTCCTCTCCATCCCAGGATCTTCTCCATGTTACTATCTTAAGCATGCGCTACATGCCTCGAAAGGGTAAGGGTAAAGGGAAAGAAGTCGAGACTCTCAAGCATTGGGATTCAACCCACGACCTAAAGAAGGTCTCCACAACAGTTGAGAATGCCAGCGAGTTATCCAAGTTTAGTATAGTAATCAAATTTTCTGCCAGTTCATTCTCTGTGAATGCCACAGTTCAGGATGTCGCTGAGAGATTGACGAACGACAGATGATTCAAGGAAACAGGAATGGAAAAGGATACCTGCCAAACAAGCCAGAAGAAGAGGTCTGGAGCACTAGCGAATGTGGCATTGGAAAACAGTCCCACACAATCTGCAATGGGGTCGCAAAGAGACACTGGCAGAAGCACGGCGGGGACACCAACAAGGCGTCAGATACTAAGTGTAGTAAGTAATCCCATTCTGAGTATTAGATCGAAAGCTGATTGGAATCAGGGCACATCCAGTGGATCCCCCTTGGAAACATATATTTCCTGAGGGAATGAGGAATCTGCAACGTCAAGGCCTAAGGAGTCCGGAATAATAAATAAATATCCGCACAATAGTCGAGAATATGACAAGCAAAAAGGAGAGACAGGAACCAGGCGAAACCGACCAATAACTCAGTTTACAGGAGTCCTGCGATATGTGGTTGAATCAGCCGGCAATCGTATGGAGTACATAACTCTATTCGAGGAGCCATTCCCTAATGTACAGAGTACTGAAGATGTCATGGATAAGGTGTGGTAAGATGTGGAAAGAAACCTTTACAACGATTATACTCGGGACAACAAGATAGATCCATATGTAAGTTGCAGGAGGTAGAATGTTTTGCGAGAGTGGACGCTGAGAGTGAGGATATAGCTCCGAAGTGTGCAATCCCGTATACAGCTACACCTGGTACCTGAGGCGAAGTAGGGCATTGCAATCTTATACCAATTTAACCAGAATGCTTCCAGGGAGTACATAAGGAAAGATGTCAACGAATTGTTAAAGCGGAACTGGTACACCTTTGCAGGGTGCCATCGTAAGGTATGTGTAAGTATGCACCAGAGTACAGGTAGCATCTGAGGGCCGGCGTGTGATTGAATAGAATTAGGGCTATCGGTTTAGAGCCGAAGAAGCACTAGAGTTGATATATCATCACTATTTCAATGGAAAGAAAAAGCTTGGCAATGTGGATAAGTGTTTCCTGAAGGCTATAAGTGGTCCCTTCCTGTGCTTCATCTTTGCGGCCCTCTGCAATGCTCTCAGTGGCTGAGAAAGCGGGGAATGTCGGGTTGCGGTTGACTTTAGCTATACAAATACCATCAGTAGGTGAAGGTGCGGTGAAGAGCCTTCTCTGGGTTACTAACGTAGCGTAGATGTGTATAAGAGGCTTCATGCGTAGTGGCAATTCTACCCTGCCCGCGTCCAACAAATGCTGCTGAAAGTGATGCAGTGGGAGATCGTCGAAAAAGGCTGGTGCAGGGGAATGAAGGTGAAGTTGGATCAGAACAAAGCTTATCCTATAGATACGCAAGAAATAGAGGAATTAGCTAAAGATCTAGCAGAGGACCTGGAGAGTGCAGGTTTGGGAAGTCGGGCAAATGGAAATGAGGAGGATGAAGGCAGCACGACAGAGGAAGACATTTGAGTAAGTCCCTAGGCAACTCGGGTCAGACAGTAGGAAGAGGGCAACAGTGATGAAGACAAGGAAAATGAGGAAGCATCAAAACCCGAGGTATACAAGAAGGAGGATCCAGAGTGCGCTCAGCAAGATGCAAACTATAAGTAAAGACTGGAAAAAATGGCAGAGAGACTGCATGACTGGAATGTGGATAATAAGGCCTTCTAGGATAGGGATGTTATGGTTGGTATAAGGTATGGGGACAGTAGGGATATCATGTGTGCAAAGGCTTGTGTTTTCTTTTTCTTTTTCATTTGTGTATTGTCGGTTGGGGAGAGGCTCATGAGGATATGGAGACAAGGGAGGACAAAGATATATTTTTTGGAAGGTGAAGGTTAGTAGGAATGGGAATGGGAATAGTTTGGTAGACTGGGGATAATTGGTATATGTGGGGGTAGGGTCAGAATACGGATGCTGGAGAGATGTCATAGTACAGCTCGGGAATGAATGTTAGGTTAGGGACGAGCGAGGATTACGGAAATCTGGGATGAGAATAAGGCTGTTGGTAGATGAGTATTGGTGTGCAGAGTACAGGAGGATCGAGAGGGTAATGTAGGAATACGAGTGGAGGATATAATTGGCATATGTGGGTCAAATTATGTAGGAGGGATGGGTGGTAGTGGGGTAGGAGTACGCAATAAAAATGGAATGAGATAGAATGAGTAGCAAGGACGACAAGGTCGAGGAAACTATGTTAGAGTAATGCAGCTACGTTATGGAGGAATAAAAATGATAAGGGAGGCTCCAAGAGAACGCCGGGAGGCCGACAGACGAGAGTGGTAAGAATGCAAGTGCCCAGATGAGAACGAGTGAGTAGGGGTTCAGGATGTGGAAGCTCCGGACTAGAGGAATATACTGGGAGAAGACACGGGGGATCTGATATCAGGGCGACACTGCGGTGGTGGCAGGGGGACATAGTTCAAGAAGCAGGTTCCGCCAAGGGAGATCTGACTGCAGGGGGACATTGGTGAAGGTGAATGCGCCATAGGGAGGGGACGCTGGGAATCTGGCGTCAGGGCAACATTGGTTAGGTAGGATGTGCTACAGGGAGGGGACGCTGGGAATATGGCGTCAAGGTGACATTGGTCAGGTAGGATGTGCCACGTGGCGGGGATACTAGGAATCTGGTGTCAGGGCGACATAGGTCGAGATCATTACCTTTGAGATTGGCACCTTGCCGCTAAGGACGCCAGTGGTGCCAGAGGCATGAGAGGCAACTGAGATTCTTTTCTGATGTGAATGGTAACAAGATTGATTCTCCAGAAAACCTCAACAGTGGATATAAGACAAGGCAAGACTCATAGAATCTTGGCAGTTGCGTCAATGTAATATAGAGATGGTTAAGTATTAAAGGTATAAGATTGAAATCCAAGGAAGAGTTTTACTTTATTGGATTCAAACTGCTTGGCAGGGCACTCACTACTTATAACCACCACCTCATTAAGGAAAGGGGCAAGGGGTCCTTGTTCAGCTTCATGCTGATGTGACGGGAAATCCTCTTTCTGTCCACTAGTAAGGACATCCTATAGAAAGAATGGGAGGACGACTCACTCCACAAGGATAGATGATACATGGTAATCAAAACTTTTGCCAACTGCCTAGAAGGGTTCTAGATTAACATTATCAATAAGGATGGAAACCAATGTATCTTGCAAGAAGTCAAACACAGGATATTCCAGAACCACCTACCAGACTACATGGATATCACCCTGCTTCCCCAAATGCCTGATTCCTGGACAATCAATAACCTAGTTAATAACTCAGACATATACGAAGCTGTATGAAAATCTGGAGACGTCTCAACCACAAAGCGTATCTCAACTACACCCAAACCTACACGTCAGCCAACTACCCAACCAGCTCCAAATTTCAGTAATGATAACTTTAGGAATTAGAAAGCAAAGAGCAAGAAAACAAGTTGAATTCTTGGAAGAACCCCTACTATGAAAACTACACGCGCCAAGTATTCTGACTAGGAAGTGGTTAACTAGACCTTAACATCACAAGACAAGATGAAGTTGATTATTGATTGGAGGTATCTCTGATAGTATTCATCTGGTCATACCTTTAAGGAATGCACAAAGCAAATATCCAAATAATCTATATGCACTCCCATACAAGTTCTATCTCTGAAACCCACCAGCAAACCAGATATCGCCAAGAATAAATATGAGGGCAAAATCCGGACAAAACCCCAGTTTATGGAGGAATTAGACTACAGCAGGGTTCGAGTCAAGGTTAGTGGCCATCCTGCGTGAGCCCTTATAGATTTACGGACTACCGGTGGAGATCTCATCAATGTATAGTTCGTGCACCTATGCAGCCTACCCACCCATGGTATTGATAAAAAGTCACTAAATACTATAAAGAAGGAATCGCAAGGTGTAATAGAAAAACCATGCGATGTCCAAATGGACTATCAGGGATATGTTGAAATATGAATGCTCTATGTAGCGCATCTCGCACGCTGGAATATGATCCTTGGCAAGCCAGTATCTACAGCACTAAATACCTTAATCCTAATAAAACCAAGGCCTGTTACTATATAACTCGAAGGGATGGCATACTTTGCTGTTAACAAATGGAGAAAAGCTGGGCTAGCCATGTCGTAAGTCAATTCTGCTGCACTTTCCAAAGAAAACAAAGTACCAGACTACCTCCACCACTCTTCGAATTTATGGTCTCAGCTATGAATCTTGTAGGAAGTCAGGATTTCAACTCCTTCATTTAATTCGCCCAGTTATTTTCTGCAACTACACGCAACGAAATGCCACCCCTCAGAACTACCTAGCACCAGATATACCCAAATTCCAGCTCTACATAGGTGCCAAAATAGCTACCCTTACCCTTCAATTTCTATGCAGAGTTCACTAAACAGCTAACTAAGAAAGAAGCCTCAGGCCAGATATATGGCACTAAAGACGATACTAATGTGGTAGTTCTATTCGTACAAGCCAAACAAGATGATATCACCAAACCACCATGTATCCTAAATGCCAGGGATTGGACCGATGTGGTTATCTCCAACCATACACCCCTACCAAGCATTGAGGAACTCATGGAGCTAGTTGCTGCTCGAAAGTATTGTAGCAAGTTTGAGCCAGCAAATGGGTACCATAACATCACAATCGAAGAAGACTCGGAATAATACTCCATATTCCTTATACATATAGGATATTACCGCATTCGCATCATGCAACAAGACAACAATAATACTCTTGCCACGATTGTACAAGCCATGTACGAAATCTTTAAGGAAATAGTCTGCAAGGACCTTGTCATTTATATTGACGATATGATTATCTTTTCATATACCTACAATGAACGTATAGCTACTTTATGAAAGGTTCTACAACTGCTTCTAGACGAGAAGTTTTGGTTGAAGGCTAGCAAGTGCCAGTTCTTTACCAAACGTCTAGATATCTTAGGACACATATTAACTGCATATATATTACATTTAGACCCTAAGAAGGGCAAGAAAGTATTGAACTTTAAGGTTCCCAGCAACCACAGGGAATTACAAGGTAAACTCGGCGTTGTCATATTTCTAAACAAGTTCTCTGCAGAAATTGTATCCTGATGAAGCAGCGTGTTAGAGCTGCAAGGGGAAAACGCTCCCTGCAGATGAATGGATACCCATACCATAATACTTGTGGAAATTAAAGAACTTGTTAATTCTCTACAGATTCTCAAACCCTGGAACCACTTCTCGGAAGAACCGAAATACCTAGTATGGGATGCTAGTAATATAGGACTAGGATCATGAATAGAAGAAGGGGAACTAGGATCAATGCAATGCTGCCAATTTCATTTCCAGAAATTCACCTCTGTACAGCTGAAGTACCCTACTTACCAAAAGGAGTTACTCGCTATAGTTGACTCTTTGAACTATTTTGAGCCTTAGCTCTGAGACCACCAGTTTACAGTTCTCATGGATCACTAACCACTACTCTCATTCCTTCGACCACGACAAACATCTTAGAAGCTACCTTGCTGGCAACCTTCCATGCTAGAATTTGACTTGCTTATCAAATATGCGGCTGGCAAAGAAAACCTGTTGGCAGAGGCTCTATCAAGGAAGCACAAACACTCCCTCGATCCCAAAGAGGAACATGAATTCATTCCTTGTAGCATCGATCCTATAGAAGATAACACCAAACCTCAGGGTATTTCTATTACCACCAACAACTTATCTATCTCTCCCATTCCAGAAGAATTTACAATAGTTTCCTATGGCTATATCAACTTCAAGCATACTGACTGCAACAACAACAACTGTGCAGGCCATGACGAAAGCTTCTGTTACCACTTCTTTAGCCCTTATCTCGACAACAAGATTGACTGAGACTACGAAGATTGCGACGATATCAAGGAGGATGAAATGGAATCCGGTAAGGATACCCTCTCCACTATTCCGAAAGAAATCTTTGATGGGTATGAGTTCGATCCTTACCCCCATGTTATGCCACAAGATTAATTAAATAGTTATCATTACATCAGCACACCTATAAATGATACCCCCTCTGTCACCAATGACGATAATATTCCTGCCATCATTACACATGTTATCAATAATAGCTGAGAATACTACAAGCATCACAGAAAGCAACATTATATGAACTATTATGACTACTACTACCCCTCATATGGAAGTCTCCATCAGAATGGTAACTCCTACTTTCCCACTACCAGATACTTAGTGTGCAGAACCTATGGACACGGATTTTTAGACTGCACTCTAGTAGAGGCAGTTTACCCTAAGGAGAAGGAATTCCAGTCGAGTCAGTGAGACTTATGGAAATTGAAAGCTACTACTATTCCTGCTTACAACACCCCCCCCGCTAAGACTCCCGATATTGACATTCCCGAGCTTAATATCAAAGAAACTCCTAACTGCACTCACATGTGGACTGTGGATGAATGAGCAATTAGGAATGCTCCAATTGTACCCTATGATCCATGGACTCAGCAACCCGAACAAAGCAACCTATGGTACTACAACATCAAGATCGAACTAGATAAGGAAAAAGCCTTCTTCTTCTTCACCACAGTCACCATCAGATTACAGAGCAACGTAGCTTCCGCAGAAGCTATGGGATTTAATCAAGGTGATAATAGCTAACTATCCCCCACTAATCCTATGAGATATATACTAGGAGTGGGATTTATGTACCAATAACACCATATAACTAGAGAGGAGAACAACTTTGATCATGACCCTCAACTATAGGAGAAGACATCAATTCCTCCCACACCTACTGCCACTTGTCGTTGCAACTTCTTCAAAGGCAAGGGACAATATGTATCAACATGCGAGACAAAACACAAAGCAGATGTAAACCTCAGGTATAGAATCCTACCAGTAACCAATATGGCAAAGATAAACCCTAATCATGAAGACGGCCCCACAGAAGACCACAACTTATATGTGGCTGCTCACGTTGACAACAATGATAGAATGATGGATGCCTACATCGCAGGCATCAGCATATGTTCTATGCGGGGCCACCTCTAGAATGCTCTATAAGGGAAACAAGAAGTAAGCAAGGACAAAGGGTTCTTGTATAAGAAGAATGAGAAAGGAGAATGGAGGCTGGTTCTACTAAGCAAGTTGGATAAGAAGGGTAAGAACTACCTCCTAGCTGCTCTCAAGGAAGTTCATGATGCTAGGGCACATGGCAGAGTTGAGAAAATATTGAAATAGTTGCCTGATTACTTTATTTGCCAGCCATTTTCAAGGGTTGTTAAAAAATATGTTTTGAGTTGCGATATCTATCAACAGACAAAGTATTACAACAAGTCCCCACTAGGGCAAGTAACTATGTTGCATGTTCCAGCAAGAGCCTAGATGAATATCATAATGGATTTTGTTAAGATATCTTATGTTTTTACTTATTGCTCTACCTGATACCCTAACATTCCTTTGGAAGACAATCATATGATTTGCTTTTCCAGAGTTTGGATAATTGTCTGTAGACAAGCGGGATTTATGTTTCTTATTCCAGTTTCAGATACCCTTATGGCGGAGAAGTGCACTGATACCTTTGATACATGATTTGCTTCTGTTATCGGTGATCCCGATTATAGGATTTTTGACCAAGACACCCTCTTTATGTCAGACCATTTTAAGGATTGGGCAGCAAGAAAGAGAAGCAAGTTGGAACCGTCCACCGCATACTACGCACAAATGGACGGTCAGTCTTAAATTGCCAATAAGGTAATCCTCCAAGCCTCCTGAGCGAGCAAGATCAAAGGAAACGAATGCCTGCAGAAAGTCTTCGAGATCCAGCCAAAGCTGAACTCTCAAGATAACACCGTAAGACAATACCGTAAGACAACACAGCCTATTCTTTTTCACTCCTAGGCTTTAAGGCAAGGGTAGATCCTTCTTTCCTCCCCTATCTGTTCACACCTTATACCCCTGCTGAGGAACATCATCTAGATACCTTATACAACCTATACACCACCAAAGTTAAGCATGTAAAGCAAGCCAACAAGAAGGGTTCTGTTCTACTACTTCATTTAGCTGGCCAAAAGGTTCTTCTATCTACAAAGCACATCACCCTCTTAAACATATCTAGGAAACTAAAGCCTAGATGGGTCAGACCCTTCCATATTCAGCACGTCAATAAGAAGTGGAATAACTATACACTTGACCTGTCCACTGACAGTCGACTTTCTCTTATCCACAATAGCTTCCACATGAGCTAGATCAAACTTTATGTCGAAAATGATTTGACCAACTTCCCAGGTCATCATGTGAAATAACCTGGCTAAGTAAAGAAAGGCAGATGGAAAGTCGAATAAGTACTTGAATTTCGTACTGCTTCTTATACTAGCAAAAGCCTATACCTGGAATATTGAAAAGGATACAGAAGTGATAATGATGAATAGGTCAACTTCCAAGACATCAGTGCTGAAATCGGTGAAGACTATTAGACATGGGGAAGATATTCCAAAACCTTCAAGCAACAAAGGTCATAAAAGAAATACAAGAAGCATCATACTCAAGAAACCCCTAAGTCAATTGTTTAAACTGAACGAGATAGAGTAATTAGCCTCAGTCCGGACGATAAAAACCTCATCTTGGCTGTTATCAATTAAGCAGAAGATATCTATTATGTTTTCCTAAAGTATTGAGATGCACCAGTTGAATTAACTTGCCTATCCCGCTTTCCTTCCTGTTTATTTAACTGTCGTTCTAAATTGACAATGGGAGAAGTTATGGCAAACAAGGTATCTATCAGATGTTTTCATTATTCGTTATATCATGACCGTTTACGATGGATGATTTGGAATTTAAATTGGTCTCCTACTGTTCATTATGGAGATTGCGATTTTCATAACTGTCGTGCTAGTACTTGTTATTTCGGACTATCTCCCGCTTGGACAAGACAACCAGAGTAGGAAATCCTATTAAGTGGGAAAGTATAATAGAAGGCCTTTTCTAATAATTGTCTTATTACGCATTTACTTGGACCTATCATGTATACCAGAGAGCTCGGTCATAGTACCTTACATACTATTGTCTTAACTGTATTCGGTTTTTATGTACTTTTTGTTTATCGTGATGCATTACAGACTCATATCTGCATTTTTGAGTACTGGGGGCCTGACCTCCCACACTTGTATTTATGGTCATGAAGGAGTGCTTTCTGGAATAGCCAGAAAGCAGGTTTTCATGGAAAGGGCGGAAAACAGGTTTCTCAAACTTCTGAAGGCTTGGCAGCTAGTATAAGTACCAGCGTGCGCCACGAGTCGAGTTTTCCTCTAACCGCCTCGCCAAGAACCGCCTCGGTCATCGGGTTTTCTCCACAACCTACCTCGCTGAAGTGGTTCCTTCCTCCCAGCCTCAGACTCACCTCACCCCCGATTACTCGCCGAGTTGCCAAGCCTATCTTGCTCTTTTGCATTCACCACTAGACCCCCTCTCCCCACTATCTGGTTCGTCTGTAGCTACATTAATAATATAACGCATTTGGCTCCCTACTACTGCTGGCTCTGGCTTAGATTACTCACACTATCACAGCTGGTTGATTCCATCACGGATGGTTGATCACATCATGGATAGTTGATCCCGTCACGGATGGTGGACCCTGTCACGGAATGCGGATATTGTCACGGATCGCACATATTACTGATTCAGGCAACCGTAATATCCTGTTTGGTGCCAAGCTTGTTTTACTAGTTTCCGTACATGTTTCTCAACTTAGGCTCTACCTTCACTTCCCTTACAATTCACTTCTCAATTTCTCTCCTATATCAACTAAGTACACTTTCCTTCTACATTTCCTTTACCCCCTATGCCACAAACCCCAATATATCTCTCTATACCCAATCCTTTCTCAATCCCATTACCTAAACCACGCATTATTACTTTCCCTGTTCTGTCAATGATTTCCCGCCCCTCAATCTACCGACCACCTAAATTGATCTGTCCTCAACTCCCTGCATCCATCCCAACACCAATCCCGCTCCATGCCGCCTTCACTGTCCCTTCTGGTTATCCCCAGTCTTATCATTCTGCCCATCCCGCTGCTCATCATCCTGTTCATCCTCCTCCTCGTCATCCTCCTCCTCGTCATCCTTCTCCTCATCATCCTGCTCCTGGTTATCCCGCCGCTTGTCATCCTTCTGCTGGTCATCCTTTTGCTAGTCATTATTTTGCCGGCCATCCTATTGCTGGTTTTGGACCTGCTGCTGGTTTTGGTCCTAGCGGGGAGATACCCTTAGTGGTGGCGGTGGCCGTACCATTGGTGGGAGTCTTGGCAGTCCTGGTTCTTGCCGTACTTATGTTGGTCTTGTATTCCCTCCTGCCTTTCTGTCCTACTCCATCATCTTCCATAGTCATACATCTCGCTATAGGATTGTTTGACGTAGGTTGTTCGGATCTGATGAGTTTTGGGTACCCACAAGATTGACCCTATAGGGTTGACCTTCGGATTATTTTTCATGCCATAAAACACTCCACGCCCATCGAGTACCTACCGGTAAAATACTCGTGCAAAAATCCCTCTGTTGCCTTCTGCAAAGCATTTGTTGCCTCCACCTGGGCGGTGACTACATCCACTTGGTCATTCCTAAATGTGATATTGTACTCCGCATTTACCTCCTGAATTATTTGTCAACACAGTCTGCGAAATGACAATCATGGAATAATCAAATTGGAGTCCTTCTGATAATCTCTGATCTGCCTACATAGGGATACTAATCATAAACTTTATATTAGTGATCTAATGGTACTAGGGTCATGATGCAGGTTTCTTACATCCTTCATTAACCTTCCTTTTCCTCTTTGTTTTTGCAGCTGGTACCAGTGTTTTGATATTCCTTGCCTTTTGCTGATTGGTCTTGCTTGCGAATCTTCAGCAGTGAATCGTTATTCTTGTCAGTAAAGAGCAATTGTGTTAGCAAAGGGGAATTCCGCTACCAAAGGAGAATTCTGTTGGCAAAGGGGAATTCCGCTGCCAATGGGAAATTCTGTTAGCAAAGGGAATTCTGAGAGGTGAAAGGATTTTCGGGTCATAACATGGTAAGTTTGCCTACATGTCAGCAAGTTTGCTTATTCGTCATGTGATTTCATGCAATCCAACAAAGGAGTTCACATTCTTTGAAGATAAATAATATTTGATAAATGTATATTTATATCTACATTTTCCTTTGTTTGGTGCCTGATATATAATAAAGAGAGTCAGGAAGTGACTTACCATAAACAAACAACCAACCTACCCTACTAATACTTTACCAAATAATACCACTACCAATGTTTCCGCAGTAAAGAAAACCACATCACCGTTCACGTCCAGGAAAAATACTGTCTCACACGAACAGCCACAATATAACATGAAAATATACCATCCGTGACAACAAAAACATCCCATCTATGACAAGAGAAAGCATTTTCCATGACAAGCAAAGATACTCTCTTAAAACCCATAGTCCATGCCAATGAGCAGCCTTAAGATTAGTATTATATATCATCAATACCACTCTATTCTTTGTCCTCTTCACCTACCTGATGTA
>Ga0307511_10002673_pt1 | contig 18580 bp, 10 predicted proteins | sample 13_EM_MG_FD_200266 | JGI IMG/M metagenome (GOLD analysis project Ga0307511, IMG submission 200266) | Populus trichocarpa ectomycorrhiza microbial communities from riparian zone in the Pacific Northwest, United States - 13_EM | ecosystem: Host-associated > Plants > Roots > Unclassified | place... | reverse complement strand
TATATATGTGGATTGAGATAATCTAAACAACCTTTTTTTTTATCTATCTTTATAGATTTTATTCCCAGTATATAAGTTGTTTCTCTCATATCCTTTATGGAGAGATTCTTGAACAACCAGATCTTTACTAATTAGAGTAAAGAAATGTCGTTTCCTATTAATAATATGTCATCTACATATAATATTAAGAAAATAACTCCGCTTCCACTAACCTTTTTATAAACATAAGGCTCATCCATATTTTTTTTTATGAAAACTACTTGTTTATTATCTCATATTAGGAAAATATTGCAACTCTTTGAAGCTTGTTTAATTCCATAAATAGATTTTTATAGCTTGCATACTTTATTGTCAAATTCATTAGATTCAAAACTTTCAACTTGTGTCACATACACATCTTCTTCAAGATTCCCATTCAGGAATATAGTTTTGACATCTATTTGCCAAATATTATAATGATGGTATACAATTATAGCAAGCAAAATCTTTATTGATTTTAACATAAATACCGGTAATAAGGTTTCATCAAATAAAACCTATTTGTCTTTGTAAGTAACGTTTGACAACCAGTCTAGTTTTGTATGTTTGTATATTGCCATCTATATCAGCCTTTCTATTAAAGACACACTTACATCCAATGAGTTTTATCCTTTAGATGGACAAACTAATATCCATACATAGTTGATGTACATACAATCATTTTAGATTTTATGGCCTCAAGCCATTTGTTAGAATCAATATCGAATATTGGTTACATGTAATTAGTAGGATCGTCAAGATGAGCAACTCGTTATTTTACAGTTTTCATGAAAAGTTCATATCTCATTGGTGCTTGAAAAGTCTTACCAGATTTACAAAGTTATGTTTCTTGAGCTTTAGGATGATCTAATGTTATAGCCTCAGGCTCAGGTTCCATTTGAATGTTAATTTATGGTTCTTGAACTTCCTCAAATTCTATTTTCCTTCCACTACTCATTTCAAGAACAATTCTTTCTTAAAAAATATAGTATGTTTTGAGACAAAACTTTTGCTCAACAGGATGATATTTCAATTATTTCTTTAGATATCTCATAAACTTATATTTATCTAACTTAGCTCCAAGCTTTTCAGATATGAAATGCTTCACTAAGCGTCACATCTCAAATCTTTAAGTTAGATAAGATTTTAATGGAACCCTTTTTAAAAGGTAAGCAATAGTTTGTAAAGCATAACCCAATAAGAAATATGGAGGGTCTGTATGACTCATCATGGACTGTTCCATATCCAATAGGGTGTAATTTCTCCTTTCAGAAACTATATTATGTTGTGGTGTTTCAGGAGGTGTCCATTATGAGAGAATCTTATTTTTTAAATGATCTTGAAAATCTTGCCTGAAGTATTCATCACCTTGATCCCATCGAAGTATCTTAATACTCTTTCCAATTTATATTATGGTCTGTAGAAACTTTAAATGGTCTTCAAAGATCTATGGTAAGGGACAAATTATACTTAAAGGAAGATGTTATCACCCCTAAAGAACCTGAGATAGGTTGCATTGTCGATCTTATCTTGAATTTGTCAATGATTAGTTGTGTTATATTATGGTGGTTAATTTACAGAGTGATAATGAGTTTATCACAATGGATTAAACTCTTAGCCCAACCATTCTAAGGTTTGGTTGGCTTTGTGACACTACCAAAGAGTTGATGTCTTCTCCCAAGTTTGATGACTAATTGTTGAGTGGGTGGCCACATCTTGACTTGGTGACAATCCTTATCTTCTTGTCTGAACAAAACATCATTTCTAACGTCAGAATTTGATGAATGTTTTAGGCCTATGTCTTAGCTTTCTAACCATATAAACTAAATTGAAATCCAAGATCTACAGCTCCAGATATGACCCAATGACTGAACAGTGTTCCAGTTTGGATTGAACCATCATGTCCTTTCTAAGCTTAACCCTCTCTTTGTCTTCTCAATTTCAGTAGTTGAACTCATCATTCAATCCTTTGATTTATGTGATAGGTCTGCATTTAAAATAAGCATTTACCATAAATTAAAACTATCTTATATTATCAAACTTATTATTATGAAACATGCTTAAGTTAGGGAATTTAATGATATTTTATGTGCAATATGAAATAAAGCCTTAGTGAGAATGCACTTTTAAATACTAATCACTTTGTCACTCCCAATTACTTTTGGGCTCATGGAACCTAGCCTGAATCCTAAGGAAAGTCCATGGAAGAGACTTGATAAGGTTCACATGTCCTAAAATAGCTCAATACTTCTAACTCTAGTGTCAGTAAATATTGAACTAAAAATAATACTCCCAACTCTAGCCTTGGTGAATATCATAAAAAAAACCTTAATACTTCTGATTCTATCATTGGTGAATATTAAACTGGAAATTTCATTTTTTTTGAGTTTTTGGAATGAGTCATTTGATTTTGGACACGTCCTCATGGGATTCACAAACATGTTATAAAATCCAAAATACATGCAAATACCTTTTTATATTTTCTAATTTTTTTTCTTTATGAAAATGCTAAAATATTTTATCAAATGCTAAAATGTGAAAAATATTTTTCACATTTTATTTTATTTTGTTTGTTTTTTTATAAACAAACTAGAAATATAAATGCCTTTTTTTACAATGAAAAAAAATAATTTTTTGAAAGGATTTGGCCATAATGTGAATTTAAAAAAAAAACATTATGGCATCTTTTTTTATTTAAAAATTTATCTATCGCATACCAAAAAAACTCAAGTTACCCACACACACAATGTCATTTTGCTAATCATAACCCTTACATACACAATATCACTTTATTAAACCAATTGCATAATATTCTCACACTCACACAATTTCAACACCTAATAAAAAAATGATCACCATAAACACATAAAATTATTCAAAATTCAAAGTAGGCCTTTTGAAAGAAGCCGAGAAGGATTTGAATGGTCAGAACAAGGTGGGATATCTGCTAGAATTGAAGCAAACCATGGTAGTACGTGCAACCACACACCACCACTATTGTCAACACGTGGAACCACGTGCCACCGCTGTTGGAAAGGGAAAACCTGGTGGATCTAAAATGGCTTTTCCTCTCCTTTTCATAATTTCTATGCTTGTTCATGGTTCGGTTCGGTTTGAACCACAAAAACCAACCAAACAGAGTAACTCAAATTTTTGAAAATTCAAACCGAACCGAACCGAATTCCGATTCGAACTGAATTCCGGTTCAAACCAAACCGGTTCAGTTCGGTTAAATTCGGTTTTTTTGCTATAAAACCGGAAAATCTAAATTGGGCTTTTAAATTGTCTTGTTGGGCTAAGTTTATAGGCTTTTTAATCAAAACTCTTTAAAAATTTCTAATTTGGTTTAGTTTGTTACAAGCTTTTTAATCAAATTAGAAGATTGATATTTTTTTAATTTAACTTTTCTTATTAACCTTAAATATATATATATATAGTAACAATAAATTTGAAATGCTTCACATCTTGCTATATTTAATATGCAAAGAAATAGCTATGAAAATTCAAATCAATGCAATATGCAAGAAGCATGATCAAATTTTGGCACCTCAAATTAAAAGAGGTGTTCACACTAAAAAAGTTTACATTAGCAAATAAATACATTAGCAACCAGTAATAAATTATCATAAACATCCAGCATAACTTGAAGAAAAAAATCCAGCAGCAGCACTACAGCAGTTAGCAGCATCCAAAACTTCCAGAAATGGCAAGAGACAAAAGATTTAGCAAGATAATGCTATAAAGAAACACTAGCAAATTAGCAACATAGTAGAGTTCGACTATTAAAAGAATTAACAATGCAAAATTTTAAGGGGAATTAACAAGGTAAAGTAAATTAATTACCCAAAATAATTATATTTCAGGATGCCAAGTAAATTAATTACATCAAAACAATTATAAATTATAATTACACTATAATGGTTTATGGCAAATCATACATGAAAATCAAATATTTCCATGGAAAATTTTGGTTTTGCAAAAACACACAATAATTTTAACTGAATAGAGTAATCAATATTTAAAAATTCAACAAATCATGAAGCTAACAAAATCAACAACAAACTTGAACTTATTATAAAGCTAACACCCAACAACCATGTTCTCATAAAATAGCCTAGAAAGCTGACAATATCTACTGTAATGTTTTCACCCGGCAACCATGTTTTCAAAAAATCAACAGCAAACAGAAAATGTTTCAAATTAAATAGCCTCACAAGAGTTCAAAACATTATTCAGGAGCACATAAGCAAAATATAAAAAGCACAACTGAACTCTATTTTGCCTCCTATAGATAGACACATGATTTTAAACGATGAGCATTTAATATCTTAGTTTAAACCTAATGTAATTAGATCCTTAGTAAGATCGGTTCAAGATCATGAGATTGTTTGCCATAAAGCTTTGTTGTCATTCCCTTTGCAGTTTATTGTGTAATCTACTCGATACTACCGTAGATCTAGATTAGTGAAGATATCTGATTAAAGGAGCCATAGGGATCAAAATTTACCTTGCCGTCTTTTCTTTAATGAAGGAGACCTCTCCTTCTGCTGCAGCTTGCAAGAATGGAGGAGGATCGCCGATCGCGGCGGCTTACACAGAAGTGAAGAGAGAAAAGAAGCCAGAATAAAGGATCGCGTTGTCTGTGTAGAGCAGTTGAAAACTTGAAAGGGAAAAGAAGAATGATTTTTGAAGTGGAGAGGAGAGGTGGTTTGCACAGTTTGTTGTCTTTGCATAGACGGCGGCTTTTTGTGAGGGAAGGGAAGTTTGTGAGGGCAGAGGAGAGGGGGGGTTATCTGAGGTAGGGTTAGGTTAATTATCTATTTATACTCCTTGGCTGACAGCGAGTTTGATTGATTATTTGGTTGGTTCGGTTTGGTTTGTCGGTTTTATAATTAAAACCGAAACCGAACCAGACCTGTTAAAATTTATGGTTTTAAAAATCGGTTTAAGCGGTTTTTCATCTCGGTTCGGTTTTTTCGGTTAATTTTTCTTCAGTTTTTTTGGTTTTCTCGATTGATCGATTTTTTTAAACACCCCTAATAATTTCTATGAAGATAGTGAGTGTCACTATTACCTGCAAAAAAGAAATTCACTAGTTTGTTACTTTTCATATCTCTCTACTGTCAATTGATTATCATTTATTGATGTGGCTAGACTGTAGTAGCTAAATAAGTGGTGGTGATGGATTTTTTTGTTCCAGATAAAGAGATTGAGAAAAGAGTGAGATGGGTCTCAATTTGGGTTAGATAAAGAGGTCATTGGCATTGTGCGGACGATGGCTGTCGTTTTGGGGTCTATGATAGTGGTGGAGTTTAACCGTCGATCAAGGGTTTGTGAGGAAGTGGCACCATGTGTGGTGTTGTTGTGGTAGTGAGGAAGAGGATGATGGACAATCAGTTTTTTTAGGGTCTCAGTTGTGTTGGTGGTGTTTAGATCACAGTAACTCACGATTAAGAGGTTGAAAGGCTTGGGTGGAAAAAAGGACCGTGGGAGAGGATGTTGTGATGGAGGATAAAAATGGGTAGGCTAAGGTTTTATTTGGTTTAATTTGGGGAAGAAGATGAGGGCTTGGACAATCTCTAACAATGTGGAATGGTTGGGTTTTTTTGGTGATGGTCAGTTGTGATTTTTTATGACAAGGAGATGAGAAAGGCAACGGGTATGTCCTCGTCAATTGCACGTCTCTCCTTTTTTTTTTTAATGAATTTCCTTGCCTTTTATGGAGATAAAATGCTGGGGGATTAATTTCTATATATTGGATTGAAAACAAACAATTTGGACGTGAATGAGGGATTTTAAGATCGAAGCTGGAATCTTGGTTTAATATCTAGGATTTTAAAAACTAAAATTGAGGTGTGAATGGGGCGTAATTGCTGGATTCAATTAGACTCAATTGAATTAATTAGATAAAATCAAGGCACCAATTGTACTAAATTGAATCAAAAGGATTGAATTGGACTAATTTGAAAAGAAGATTGTAAGACAAAGATTTAATTATATCATAAAGTATTTTTTAATTATTATTTTCAATTTCATTCCTAAATTGATCTTTCCAATTTGGCCACTTTTTGATTGTAGTCATTAGTTTCTGAAATTATGCAAATTTAACTAATCTAATTCTAAATGTTGACTTTCTTTTTCAAATAAGTTCCCAATTGACTTTTCAATTTGGCCGTGTGTTTCAAATCATCATTGACTCTTTAATATTTTTAATCTTTGTCAAATTAAAGTCACAACAAGTTCTTATAATTCAATTTCAACTTTCCAATTCCAAGCCCAACTATTTTTTATTTTTTTATCAACTAGATTTTTGTTGTATTTTTATATTTTTAATGATTTTTATGGTTTAGTTTTAACACATAAAAACAAAAATAATGAAATGATTAGAATTAACTAAATTTACTGAAAAAACACCTTTTTTTAGGTTTTTCTGATTTTTGAAATATATATAAAAATAGGGGTATGAAATTATGCTATGAATTTGCTCATTAATGATGAAACATGTATATCTATGACATGAATCGTTATAAATCCATATACATCTATATATATTAGACCTAACAATTCATTAGATCTTTCACTCTTTTAGTAAAGGGTTTGTGGTCATCATACTCAATAAACAAGCTTTACAAGTTTCATATTATTCATAATCAAATGGATTGAATATTATTTTTTACATAACTTAATGATTTTTGTTTCATTTATATGACCTAGTCTACAATGCCACAAATAATATAGATATTAATTATTTAATATGTTGCTATTTTTCTTGAATCTAAGCATCTCAAGATCAGGTATATACAAATCATTTATATAAGTACTGGATCCATAATAAACATCATTATTATAGAAGTAACAATATTTTCCCTTAATAATAAATTTAAATCCATTTAGAAATGGATATGACAATTCTAGAAAGTGTTAGAATAAAATAACAACTATCAAGTTCTAGAATCAACCCACTTAGAAAAGTTAATGTAACAACCCTTGTCAAAAGGAAAAGAATAACAAAATTCGTACAATCTCTGTTGACCCATATTGAGATGTCTTCCCAAAATCCGATTGACCTGAAATTTTAGCCCAATGTAGGACAACATGTCAGGATACTCCACATAGAATTGAAGCCCGATCCAACGGTCGGATTGAGAATTATGATTATTGCCATAAAATTGGATAGGTGTAGTTTTTACGTCAAAATCCGAATTTGACCTTGCCTGGATCGTATCATTTCCAGTTTATTTGACCTTGCCTGGATCATATCATTTCCAGTTTATTTGACCTTGCTTGGATCGTATCATTTCTAGTTTTACGGCAAAATCCAAATTTGACCTTGCCTGGATCATAATCCTTGTCTAGTGTTTTTTTTTACCATAATAATAACAAATACCCTTGTCTTTCTTGATGCCCAAAGTAGGATTTCATGCTTAGAGTAGAAGACCATGTCAACCGTAACTCATGGTCCATGATAAAACTTAATCAGCCTAACAAAAACCCTTGTCTTTCTTGATGCCCAAAGTAGGATTTCATGCTTAGAGTACAAGACCATGTCAACCGTAACTCATGGTCCATGATAAAACCCAATCAGCCTACTTTCTAAAATAGCCGATTATCATCAACACATGGGTGTTCATTGAAGAACTGATGCGGATCAGCCCAACACCAAGTGTAATCATGACTCCTAGTTTATTTTGGGCTTCTTAAACGTGACAAATCTGATTCTAGCATATTTATTATGGTAATTTTTGGATTTTTATTATTTTCTTCTTAGTCTTTGGGTTGTTATCACTTATTTGGGTCAATTGTAAGTGGGCTTCATATAAGTCCACCTAAGGGGGGGTCCATTAGGGTTTCTCTAAGTCTAGAGTCAGTATAAATAAAGGCATAACCGAACATGTAAGGTTACACAATTTTCAGATCAATAAACTTCTTTGTCGCACTTGTGTATTGGTGGGATAATCTCCCCTTCTTGGTTCTTTAAAGAACTAAAAATGACTTATCGAAGAACAACTAGCTTCGTGGCGTCATCCTAATACCTCAACAATGTTCCATCAGATCCCCTCTTATATAACACTTTTACATCGAGGTAATAGTTCATAGCTAACCTTTGCAAGGTTTTCATATCTGTATTAAATGCCCCCAGGAGATACTTTTGGTGTGGGATAAACTATTTGATATCATAAGACCATGGATTCCCATCCATTTCTCCCAGCCGTAGAATTTATTACTTCAATACTTATGGGTTGCACTCTGTTCCCCTAATTCAATTTTAGCCATGGAAGTTAAAGTGGCCAAAAGCATTAGTAAATTGGTTTTAGTCTCTTCCCATATGACTGAATTTTATTTCGTCAAATTCTTTTGCTAGTTTGGACATGTATTCTTGATATAGCCTTAACTTCTCCTTTTTTTTTATTTGTCATTCTCCTTTCACTAGGTAGATTATCAACATTAAGTCCATATAAACATCAAGTTTCTTTATCTTCAATTCTAATGTAGCTTCTAATCCAAGGATGCAAGCTTCATACCCAGCTGTATTATTAGTACACTCAAACTGCAACTTGATCAAAACAGGGTATTTCTTTTTGTTATGAGAAATTATCACTTCTCCTGCCCCATTGCCATATACATTTACTGCTTCATCACAATACATTATCCATTAGTTCGATTCTTCTTCCTTTTCTACTAACAACAAATCTCCATTCGGGAAATCAAAATTCAAAGGCTTATAATCTACCAAATGATCAGCGATAACCCTTCCTTTCAAGATTTTTCTTGTCATGTACACTATTTCATACTCAGCCAACAACACCTGTCATCTTGCTATTTTGTTTGATAAATAAGGCTTTTCAAATATATATCTAAGATTATTCAATTTTGAAATCAGCCATGTAGTGTATAATACAATATGTATTATTGAAGTCCTTTTGCAGTTCATACAAGTGCATAACAAAGCTTCTCTACCATTGTATATCTAGACTCGTAATTTTTGAATTTCTTACTCAGATAAAATATTGCTCTCTCTTTTCTACCAAACTCATCATGTTGCTCGAGTACACATCCTATTTCTTTTTCGGTTGTTGTTAGATATAGAATTAACGATCTACTAGCACGAGAGGCACCAACAAGGTGAATTCTGCAAATACTGCTTGATTTTATTGAAAGTTTCTTGGCATTTCTCGTTCCATACCCCAAGATTTTTCTTTGAAATGAGTCAGGAGATTGGTTCACAAGTTGATGTCATTTGAGATATATACTGAGTAATGTAATGCAAACAACCCAAGAACCCTCTTACTTCCTTTTCTCTTTTAGGAGCTGGCATGGCCTGAATTGCTTTTACTTTATCAAGGTCGAGTTTAATACCTTGGCCACTCACCATAAATCCTAGTAGCTTTCAAGATTTCACCCTCAATGAGCATTTTACATGGTTCATCTTTAACTGATACATTCTCAACCTTTCCAAAAGCTTTCTTAAATTCTAACAATGGTATTCTTCCTATTTGGATTTAGCAATCATTTCGTCCACATACACTATAATTTCTTTATGCATCATGTCATGGAACAAAGTTACCATAGTCCTTTGATAAGTGGCCCCTGTGTTTTTCAATATGAATGCATCACCTTAGAGCAAAAGGTTCCCCGCTGAGTAATGAAGGTTGTTTTCTCTTTATCTTTGTTGGACATTTTGATCTTGTTGTACCTAGAGAAACCATCCATGAATGAGTACGTTGATGTTCGCGATGCATTATTAATCAGGATATCGATGTGTGGCAAATGGAAGTCGACTTTCGAGCTTGCTTTATTTAAATTCATGTCGTCTACATATACTCTAATTTTGTGTTCTTTCTTAGGAACTACTACTATGTTACATACCTATTGTACGTACCTAACCACCTCCAAAAAACCAACACCTCATATGCCTTTCTATCTCGTCTTTCACCTTGAGCACCATATCTAGACGAGTTCTTTGTAATTTTTGCTCCACATGTATACTTCTATCATTTAATGGCACTTTATGTACTACAATATTGGTATCTAAACTAGGCATATCTGTGTAGGACCAAGTAAACACATCGGCATATTCGTGTGGTAGTGAGATCAAGTTTACCCTTTCACTAGTAGTGATAGAGTCCCCATTTTCAATTCTCTTTTATCCTACGTTGTACATTAATTGTTTATAACTCTTCTTTGTCGGTTTCCAAGCTCACTTTGATTGTTCTACTAGCCTAGCAAACTCTTTTACATCATCATCTTCCCATTCATTTTCTTTCATTACAATTGTGTACTCAACAAAATTTAACCATTCATTCTCAATGAAATTTGCTTGTGATTTTGTGGATGAACTGCTTTCAGATTTTCTAAAAGCGGAAGATGTTTTTGTAATGAACTGAAATTTCCATGTCCGAGTATAATGGAGTAATATTTTTTTTGTGTTATCTATCTAGCAATACATTCTATTATTGATCCTTTGGTTCACCAAATTTACAGCAAAGTTTCTCCTATAACTTGTACATTTCGTCAGTTCTTTTCTTATCCTTCTAGGTAATACAATATCAAATAACTCTATTACATACACGTAGTAGTGTTCAGCCACCTACTAGTTCAATTATTTCTCCATTTTTTTTGCGTGCGGGTTGCGTGACCACATGATCACGAGGTTCGCATCAGTTATCCAACATGGATATCATTAGCCAAAGCTAATATTCGATGCTTATTCTAGGCTATCCAACATGGATTTCATTAGCCAAAGCTAATCTTTAACATTAATTCTCGGTTATCCAACATGGATACCATTAGCCAAAGCTAATCTTTAACATTAATTCTCGGTTATCCAACATGGATACCATTAGCCAAAGCTAATCTTAACATTCATTCCTAGCTATCCAACATGGATACCATTAGTCAAAGCTAATCTGATCCTTCATTCCCGGCTATCTAACATGGATGCTGATACGATCCGGGTAATGAAAAAACAATTAAACTCGGATTCTTACGTAAAATGCACAACTATCCAGTTTCAGAGCAACAATCATAATTACTAATCCGATCGTTGGATCGGGCTAAAATTTTTACGTGGAGTCTCCAGACAAGTTTTACTACCCTGGGATCCAAGCAACACCAAAAGATTTTGATGCGAACCTCGTGATCACGTGGTCATGCAACCCACACGCAAAGACACCAATTCTCGGAAAGCCAAGTAAATCATGTTTGATAAGAGTGTGACACAAAGATAAGTTGTACCTAGGCACCAGCACTATTGGAAACGGAAACCCCACCCAACGAATATTGATTCGCGAACAAGAAGTATAAGGATGACGCCACGAAGAAAGTTGTTCTTCTTTAAGTTGTTTTTCAGTTCTTTAGAGAACCATGGAAGGGAGATTATCTCACCAACACACGCACACACAAAGTGCGGCAAACCAGAAGTTTTTATTAATCTGAATTGTCTAACTTACATGTCCAGCCTTTATTTATACTAACTCTAGACTTAAATAAACCCTAATGGATCACTTATGTGGAATTATATGAGGCCCACTTACAATTGACCTAAATAAGTAATAATAACCCAAAGACTAAGAAGAAAATAATAATAAAATCTGAAAATTACTATCCTCAATATGCTAGAATCAGATTTGTCACCATTAAGAAGTCGCAAATAGACTAGGAAATCTGATCGAAGGTAGGATTAATTCTGAAGTCTTCTTTCCTTATTGTAACTAGGATGAATAAGGAATCCTTGTAAGAAAAAGGATTCTCAAACATTTATGAATCCTTGTCACACTTGGAAACTATGTTACAGCCCATTAAAGATCTTTACAGAACTAGGAGATTCCCAAAACAAGCCGCCACATCCCAAATAGAAAGTCCACAAGTCAAAAAGAGGTAAATAAAAAATTCATACAACCTCTGTTGACCAGTATTGCAGTGCCTTCCTGAACTCCAATCGACCCAAGGTAGGACAACATGTTAGGAGACTCCACATAAAATTTTAACCCGATCAAACGGTCGGATTGAGAATTATGACTGTTGCTGTAAAACTGGACAATTGTGCATTTTACGTCAGAATCCGAATTTCACCTTACCTGGATCGTATCAGATTTGTTAGAGGTTCCGGTTGGTTTAATGACAAGACTTAGGGCTAAGAGATATGAAAAGGCGAAAATGGACTTCTTCAAGATGCATGGGCTAAGATGGACTTTAAGATCTTAAATAATGAAGTTGATGCGAACCTCATGATCACGTGATCATGCAACCCACAATGAAAATGATAACTTCCCTACGAAAGCTAAATAATCAGGTTTGGTTGAACCTTTTAACCTATAAATAAGAACCAGAGATATTGAATGATTGCAAATAATGCCACAAGGTCAGTTATACCTTGATAAGTCAGGTTTACTCTTTGTCATAACAAAGAAGAAGAAGTTTGCTCAAACAAAACTGGATTTCATTAATAAAAGTTACCCAGACTTGCAACAAATAAAAATATAATATAGTCCTAAGATAATAACCCTAATGGTTTTTTATTGCGCTACAATCCAACGATCTTAACTAAAAACTCAGTTAAGCACAAGCCTAATGCCAAAAACAACCCTAATACTAAAATATAATTATCCCAAATATTAATTAAAACAATAAATCAACTTTAAGAAATATTTGAATTAGTACAAGTTATCCAAACAGCCCACAAAGTCGCATCTCCTTGCATTGGATCCCTTGAAGCCAATCTGAAACTTGTAGAAGAAAGAGTATCCCTTTGTGCTATCCATTAATCCTTTTTTCTTGCTTAAAAGATGTTAGTCAAAAGTATACCCTAAAACATAGGAACGAAAGTGGCTAAAATATCTATTTGAATAGCCTTTGATAATCTCCCTTTTGAATAAGGAAAAGAATAACAAAAGAATCCCAAGCCTCCTTGTCACTATACACATTCCATAATGGATATGGAATTCTTGCAAACTATGGATAATAGTTGATGCCATAAATGTCTCCTTGTTTTGCATGAAATCCTTGTAGAATATGTAAGCTAATATCTACCACACACATCTCCAAGAGCATTAAGGCATCCTTATTTTGACTAAAATCCATAATACACAAGGAAACAATGTTTCTTCAATTTTCGCACATTCCTGATAAATTTCAGTCCTGACTTCAAACACATTGTTCTCTCTCGTCCGAATGAATTAGCAAGACTACCACAAATTGATGGGAAGGTATGGATGTCTATTACGTAAACCAATTAGAATCTTAGCAGAATGCCTTCTATATCTATAGATATTTTCCAAAACATAAATGAAGGTATAAAGAGACAAACTTGGCGAGATTCATCTAGTAAATTCAACCCTGTGCGATAATCCCTTTCCAAACTCTAATTAACCTAAAATTTTAACTCGATGTAGAAAAGCATGTCTAGAAATTCCTAGAAAAGTTTCAGCCTAATCCAACTGTCAAGTTGAAAGTTATACTTGATAGAGTAAAACTGGACAGTATAAACTTTTACGCCAAAATTGAATGTGACCGTACTTGTATCGTATCAACACCGCCACCAGTTCTATTATGTCCTTTGGTTATGTACTCATTTTGTAAAGTTTGCTAGAACCAAGGCCTTGAATATACTAGGGTAATGTGTAATAAAGGTTGGAAAGAATTTGGTTCAGAAATTTAATCACTACTATACATGTAGAGTCAAGCAAAGATTCAAATAAGAAATTAATCATTAATATGATCCACAATTAGATGTGTTCTATATTTAATGGGTGTGAAGGAAGCAATATTTTCAATATTATCTATATTTTTATTTCTTACAAAATATAATTTAGTTAATACTTTTTTTTGTAGGGATAAGGGAAGTCATAAAGGAATAGACATCCGAAACTTACGTCTCCACCAAATTCAGAGTGGATATACGTCCATCCTCTTCTTCCTCCAAATCCCTTGACCACGCCCCGCTCCTATTTTTTTGGATGTATGCAACTCACATAACCCCTTATACATAGAAAGATTCCTTATCATATGAAGCATATGATGTAAATGAGTTTGTAATGAGTTTTCTTGGTTCATTATTACACATAACACAACATCATCAATTGGCAACATTTGAATTTTGAACTAGTTCTTAGTGTTAGAATTAAATCTTCGGATTCAAGTCATGCTAACTAGTTGCCTTAGTTGATGAATAACCTTAATTTTGAATTCATCTTAATTATGCAAAATCATTCATTAGGACTTGACAAATTGCTAATAAGGCCCCAACTAAGAAATCTAGTATTGGGATCATAATATAATGATGATTTTATCATTTGTTTTTATCTACGTGATTAAGGTTCTGTTTGTTTTTATATTGTGATTTGTGTTTTTCTTCCAATTACAGTTTTGAAAATGTTTTTGGTTAATAATTAATACACACTATAGTTTTGTATAGATTCCACTGAAAACTTTCTTTTAAAACTTTGGTTGAAAAAAAAAAATCTATGATTTCTAATTTTTTAAACCTGTATTTTAAACTAGAATCACAAAAACTACCAAACATAAAATTGACAAGGAACCTTGTTAAAAGTTTTTCAAGAGCAAGTAATCCAGTTAGAGGCTCTAAAGTCAGGTACCACAAGCGACATTTGCTTAAATGGCCATTTACAAGGTGGTTCCTAAAAACGTTTTTGGCTTTTCACTACCATGGACATATCACATGCCCTAGTAGAGTTGCTGGAAATCCCCTCGTGTATTTGAATTTATGGCCAATGTCACATATATGCTCACACATTTGATTGTTGAGAACTAAAACAAATCCTCAAGAAGGATCAAATTAAAACCTATAAGGAACCACCTTGTAATAGGTACACTTAGATTTTGCAAGGAGCAAGACATTACATAATCTCCGAATCATTAGCCAGTTGACCAATTTCTATATCTTCTCAATAAGCTCAATATTGAATTTTACTACGTATGATTTCATGAGTATCATTATGATCATGATAAAAAAAAGCAATTTATTTTATAAGAACAACCATGATTGTATGTTATCAAAAAAAAAATTTAAACTGTGCATAATGTATGTATAAAAAGCTATGGTCATGGAGTCCAACAATAAGTGTTGAGGCACCAATCACTCTCACCATAACAACAATTCTTTTACCCTCTTGACCACTTTCGGTTACAATAACCTCAACGTTTGTCTGTGCAACATGAATCTCTGATTATCATCATATCAATCACTATATTATAAAGAAATCAAAACATATAATTAAACAAAATAAATACAAAGACAAGATTTAATTATATTAAAGGAGTTGTAATTGAACATATCTTTGAATGATAGAGCCAATTAGAAGCCTTTCAGGCGAAGTAGCCTTATCTTCTTATTGCTTCTTGACAAGTTTATAGTAGGAGGGGAGAAAACATGAAGGAGAGTTATCAAATCACCATAACAAAGCAAGTTGTGGAGAGCCCGTTTAAGGCTTGTTCTTGCTGCCTCTACATACTACCACTATTTTTCTCACATCTATTCCCTGCCTCCCCTTTGAGCTCTTTCTTTCTTGATTTTTTTAGACTTTATGCCTTTTGAGCTAGTCATACTCGCCTCATGTGTTGTCTCTTTTCATGTTTTTTTTTTGTTTATGAGTGAATGTGCTTAGAAATAGAAAAATTGGATTGAGAATTGAGGCAGGTGTGAAATGGGGTGAACCAAACACTCTTCCTTAAATCTCACAAATGTAAGTAAAATGGAGTACATTTCCATATTGATGATTTCTCAAAGCAAATAATATAGTAAGTATATGATGAGTTTATACATGTACTCCAATAATGGGAATACAATGGATTTCCCCCTTTTCAACAAGTCCTTTTGTGTGAAGATTGTTCATTTTGATGGGTCCAAACATGTACCAATATCATGCAATATTTGGCTTCTTAATTATATGGTCAAGAAGTACATAAAGAACATCATTTAAGTTCAGGGCCAAATTTGGATAACAAGGATTGTCAAAAATCTGAATAAGGAAATGAAAGAAGAATACTCAATTAAATTTGAACAAGGAAAAAGGTCATCTTTAAAGAGAGTTGATACGATCCAAGCAAGATCAGATTCAGATTTTGACGTATATTTTATACTCTCCAGTTTTACCCTATTTAGCATAACTTTCAACTCGATTGTTGTATCAAACTCAAATTTTTAAAATTGTATATCAATCGGAGTTTGTAAAGGGATTATTTTAAAGGGTTGGACTTACTGGATGAATTTTGTCAAATATGTCTGTTTAGATCTTCATCTACTTTTTGGACTGTATCTAAAGCTACCAAATAATTCTAGTAAGATTCTAATTGGGTTGGAAAATAGATATCCGTACCTTTCTAAAAATATATGGTAGGCTTGTTAATTCATCCAGATAAGAAAGAACGGCATGTTTGAAGTCAAGACTAAAATCTACCAAGAATGTGCGAAAATGGGAGAAACATTGTTTCCTTATGTATTATGTATTTCAGTCAATACAAGGATTCCTAATACTCTTCAAAGCATGTGTAACAGCTATTAACTTACATATTTTACAAGGACTCCATGTGAAATAAGGAGAGATTTATGGTAGCAACTATTATCCATAGTTTGCAAGAATTCTGTTGCGATCCTAACTTCAACACCAAGAGATCCATTGGAGGTTTCATTGGGTTCAGTCACAAGACTTAGAACAAAAATATTCAAGGAGGTAATTAATAGACTTCTTCAAGATACATGAGTTATGGTAGACTTCGAAAAGATATCAAAGAATAAACAACAAGTCTTGATTAATTTGATTCATGTTCAAAAAAAGCTTGCAGGGGAGCTTTAGACATTATAAAAAGATTCAAATTTGCTAGTTTTGACCTTTCACTACTATTTTGGCCATAACTGAAGCTACATAATGCATTTTGATGCGATTCTAATTGCATTGGAAAGTAGACATCCTCATCTTTCTAGTGACATATGGTATAACTTCTAAATCATCAATATGGGGGAGAACCATTCCTTTGAAGTTGGGCTTCAATTCTGCAAATTATGAAATTTAATTTTTGAGCTTGTTTTAATTAGTTGGCCTATTATTTATTTATATTTTATTTTGTTACAGGGTTTGTGACAATTAAGGGTTATTTGGGTTAGGTTTTATTTTATTATTTTAGTTATATTGGGTTTTTAATGTGTCAAGGCCAATTTATCAAGTTTTGGTCCATTAAGTCAAATTAGGGTTAACTTCCTACTATATAAACCAATTGTTAACTTAGTATGAATACTAAGTTCTTGATTGAACTTGCAAACTCTTCAAAGGATTGATCAACTGATGTGAACCCTGTGATCACAAGGTCATGCAACCCACACGCAAAGACATCAAATTCTCGGAAAGCCAAGTAGACAAAAGGTTGTTTGGATCAATAAACTAGTTTGGTTCCTAGCATTATTTATCTATTTGCCCTGTATTGTGATAATAATGAAGACATTGCAAAAGCAAAGGAACCAAGGTCTCATCAATGATCTAAACAAGTACTTAAGAAATTTCATATGATTTGATAAATCAAAGATGTAAAGATATAGTGAGTACCCACCAAAAAAAATCTAGAAGATCCTTTAACTAAGTCACTATCCATGCAATAACATTAATGCTACATGGAGTAATATGGTATTATATTGACTTTAGTGCAAGTGGGAGATTGTTAGTTTAATATGTCATGTAGCTAATCTGATGCGAACCTCGTGATCATGTGGTCACGTAACCCATAATCAAGATTGAAATCTGATCCTAGAAAGCTGAAATAGGTCTTATAGGAGTCCAACACAATGGAAATCTGCCCCAAGGCACCAACACTATTGGAATGAAGTAGAATGACATCATGAAACCATTTAATCTTCGATAAGTTAGATTTAGTTCATTCAAGAACTGAAAAATGCAAGAATCACTCTCATAAGTTAAAACTGAAAAATTCAGAAGTAATATTCATCAATGGCTACCAAAATTCAGGTTACATGAGTTTAAATAGTTCTTGAAAAATTAACTTTAATGGATCTTTATCCTAGTGGATTGATTTGGCCCACTCACAAAACTGATCCAAAAACCCTGAACTCAAAAAGCTTATAACCTGATCCAATCAAGCCTTGGATCCTGGCTGGAAAAAAAAGGTATTAATTAAACCCAAACAAGTGTTGTGTTGTAGCTAACAAAATTAAAAATAAAGCCCATAAGTCCAGGGGCGGAGCTAGGATTATTTGTTAGGGGTGGCCAAAAATAATATAATAATATATAATATTTGTTTTCATTTATTATACATGAGTTGTAAAAAAAACCTGCATTATTTAGTTTTATTCAAATAACTTATTACAAACATATAATGACCTTTGTATAAGGTAAAAGGTTTGGAGCAATACCGAATTCAGTCAAAGCAATGAAGTTAATTCCATCTTCATGATGTATCCATCACTTTAATGTTGTTGGTCTTTATACCTATCAAATATAAACATACAAAGTATCAAAGAAACATTAGCTAAAGCGAAGCATTATTTATGTTTGATAAACTTTGAAATAAAATAAAAAATAATAAAGAATGATTCTTA
>Ga0307511_10002672_pt1 | contig 18581 bp, 13 predicted proteins | sample 13_EM_MG_FD_200266 | JGI IMG/M metagenome (GOLD analysis project Ga0307511, IMG submission 200266) | Populus trichocarpa ectomycorrhiza microbial communities from riparian zone in the Pacific Northwest, United States - 13_EM | ecosystem: Host-associated > Plants > Roots > Unclassified | place... | reverse complement strand
ACCGGAGTATACAGTCGAAGACATGCTTAGCATCTTTATCATCCAAGGGGGGGGGCTCTCGGCGGTGTGCGGGTCTTGTGGGGATGTAGGGCGCTGCGAGTATAGTATTGGTATAGTTCCTGTCATTGGGGTATGCCTTCAACTCCACCGCCCCCCAATGAGCACTCGTACAATCGGCAAGCAGCTCCACAAGATATGTTTGCGTCGAGAAAATGAGTGCTGGTCGGCTTCGGGGGGGTACGGCTTCGTATTGCTAGAGTTCGGGCCATTAGAGGGCAAACTTGTCGCGGGCATTACACATGTGGGAGGTAGAACGAACTCGTGATATACCGTCTAACAAATTGACCACAGAGCGAATCACGGTGTCGACCTGGAACTTTGAAACCTCAATGAGAGTCCCACGCGATAAGCTCACCACCTCATCCCGCCGGACTGCGTCAAGATCGCTGATACCCGTCTCATTCGGAAGCTAGAAAAGGTAAAACATGCGCACTCGTCAGGAGCGGCGCACGAGGTTCTAAGTCAGTCACATATGTCGCAAAATGGCGCAAGTCATGTTCACTGAAGAGTCTCTCCATCGCAGCGCATGAGCCGGACTCAGCAAGGTGCATTGGGTTGTGGGGCAGATGAGTGATAATGCCTACCCTGGTGGATAGTCGCTCAAGCAGCGTTTGAACCAGTTTCTTGTCTCCATCCATATGGCCGATGGGTGAAACTTGCGGAGGATATCGTGTTTGGATGTGGGGGGAGAGGCGGTTCTGCGCCAGAACTAGTGATGGCTGCTGATTGTCTTTTCAATGATCGCGGTGGTTTATCATTGGTGGTGCCTGTGGTCCGTTAACTTTGTGTGATGGCACAGGCTCGAGAGGGGAGAGATCTGCCAACGTTTCTAGAAGAGCTTCTGGAGTGCGGCACTCACTCGTCCACGACGGATAGGCGTTGAAGCGACCGGGGTGTGGACCGGCAAGGGGCAAGATGTCTGTAAGAATGGGGGGGCAATCTACATATACGGGTCGTACTTTACTTCACTGGGAGTAGGGCCAGGAGATGATTGGGATTGGTAACTGAACCAGCGTGTGGAAGAAGCCGGTCTGGCCTACCTACAGTAACATGCTGCGTTTCGAAACAGCGAAACAACGAATTCAAAACCACGACACCGTTTATTTACAGTGAACAGGTGCCGCGTTCCGCAGTTCGAATTGAAGGGCTTGGCCGTCGTTACACTCTGACTAACACAGCTCTAAGCAAGCATCTACATACTTCAGAACTTTACCTTGACGGTTGATTCACCTACCGAAAGGTAAACCGCAATACTACATACGAATAGTTCTGGCTGTATACGAAGGAGATGCAGCAGATTCGGACTGGCTCAAGCCCAAGAGAAATGTCGGGTCACAGACGAAATATGTCAAATTTGTGGTGATATACTGGTATACAAGTAACATCAATATCCAGAAGAGCAGGCGACTTACTAGTAGTACCTTTTAAGGGTACCTACTGCCTGACCACCGCCATGGCAGAACGGATGCACTCCGAGACTGAATGCACCCTGCATTATAGTCATCAAGAAGCAGTATGATACCGGCAATACGTTACAGTTTATCTGCGCCCACGGGCGGAGGTGGAAGACCTGCACATTACCGTAAGTCTACTACTCCTCTAATTTTATGAGTAGAATTCTCTCAAGTTCATATGCATCATGCATATATATATACCTGCAACCAGAAGACAAAAACTTCAACTTTCAGTCGGCACGGCATTCAATGAATACGGAACCTTGACAGTATGACTCCCTTATTCGAGCTTCCACGTAAGCATCTCGGCTCATATATTCCTAGGTACAGTACCTACACCTCCATGCATATATATGTAAGTTTCAAGCACTTGGCTTGATATCTACATAGCGCCCTAAGGTATTCTAAACGGGAGACCTTCATTAAGTGCCAACCAGACTACGACCTTCACCACGTATTTTCTGTTATCTGAAGCTAAAACCAGGTGCACATAGTTCAATATTCTGTACCTGTTTAATCATAACGATAGGCATCTACAGGTATTCAAATGTTACTCTCTTTACTTCGTTTCTTGACCGGGAAATCCCACTCTCCCTCCTAGCAGCATCATATTACACATGTACCTTTCAAGCAGTGATCGCGGCCCGTCCTAGCAATTCCGCTTCATTTCCAGCAAGGAGCATCAGTGCAGTTGCTGCTTCATGTTCTTGCATCTGCCAGTCTTTCCCTGCTCCATGCACCCGCGCACATCTATCTTCAGGACTCCAATATACGTGAGATCTACCCCCAGGGTCTCTAAAATTCCTCTCCTCAGCCTGTTGCTCATTCAGCTCCGTGCTGAGCAGTCGTTTATGCTGCTCAGTCCTTTTCCTCGGTAAACGAGGGGGGGCTTCTTCAGGGCAACGTTTCCGCTTTCCCCATTCATCAATTTGCGCCTGGAGGGGGGTTGGATCGTTCGTCCCTTTCTGGACGCCAACCGGTTGGTGTCTCTTATCCATTGCGTAGCGCATTTGTGGATGTTCCTTGTCAAAGTCTGAGCATAGGATCCATGATTCACAAAGCCTGTGGGCTCTTGATCCACGGACAGGGTCGGAGTATCCTGGGGACACTGGTAGTGCTGAATTGCCAATATGACTCCCTAGATTTATTGGGGAAGGGAACGATTGGGCGTGTTCAACATGGTGGGGGGTCCTTGGTAATGACGGTGAGAGCGGGAAAGCCTGTAAAGTATTTGGTCCATGATAGCGTCCTTCTGAGTCGCTAGAGACTGACATGCTTTGGGTACCTGTGAAAAGTACATTGCTGCGAGCAGACTTCTTTCTACCCAACTGCCCCGGTTCTCTTATAAGAGCCCGAGCTTTGCTGAGAAAATAATCGCTCTCCCTCCTTGCAGCAGCAATGACAGGGACCCCAAGGGCGTTATCTCGCCAACCTTGCTGTTCAGGTTTTTTGCAGGTGTTGGGAAAGGCATTGCCCCATATCAACACGAACAAGTACCGATATTCGTATGACCAGTGCCGCGCATAAAAGAGCGCTACGACATATGGAACCCAATACCCTACGGGACGAGAGAACAGCGAATTACTTCGCGTCAGCTCTCGAGCTGTGGAGGAGGACTGGGCAGAAAGGGCATGCTGCATTTTTCTTTTTTCGCGAAGGGAACATACCTTGGCCTGCCCAGTTTCCGCCCGTTGCAACCTTCTTGGGATTGTCTTTGTGGGGCACCATCGATAGCTCAACCAGACCGTTCGTCTCCAGAAACTTTCCCGACTCCGCCTTCTGTGTGTGGTATCAGCTGATCTGAGCCAAGCATCCGCTTCAGGAAGTCGCCTGCCCAATGTGTGCTTAAGTACGTACCTTGTTGGGGTGAACCATGTATACCAGGGCGTATAGCTGGACTCTCCCGTTGAATTTGTCCCATCTTATAACTACCTCCTTCAACCGTGTGCTTTGCGTTTTGGAGTCATTCTCCTCCCACATGGTGTATATCTCGTACACTGTGGCTGTCAGCCTTGATGTCCCTAGCACCTGCACACGTGTTCTCTCCACCGGATAGCTTACCGTCGAAGGTTTCCTTCCCAGTCAGCGACTGTTGTCTTTTCTCAAGAATTGAGCCCTTATATATGGGGACTGGTATGGCTTCAGTCCTACCGCCGAATGGATGTTCCCTATCCTGGAACTCCCACTCCGGAACTTGGATACGCTTGCGCTCTTTCATGTCCGCCTGACTTAGCGTTTTGAATCCGTGGAACCTTGGAATCTTCTTGCATTTTTCCAAATAACCCGGTCCAGGCTTATGGGGCTGGAAGTTTAGTTTCTGGGCGAAGCTAGGGTCGCTGAGATCATATATAGGATCCGGAAATCCCCTCTCGAGCGCTGTGTTGCTAGCCCCGTACGTGTTTTCAGCTAGAGGCATATTTCCTGCTCCTTTTGTGTTGTTGGCTTCTGAATGATTCGCCCTATAGCCCTTCGCGATGTTGTGGTTACCCAAGTAGCAAGCTCAAGGATCTGACACTTGGGTGCGTATTGGGGGAAATGTATGCTGCGGCCGTTGAACGATGATTCAATGGGCTGGCTCCGACTCGTGCCTGCAGGCGTCCTTATAACAGTGTTTCTCTAAAATATGAAGGTGTCCGTGTCCAAACTAGGGTGAAAGTAAGTGGTGCCGAAACAGAAGGCGAGCGCTCGGGGGTTAACTGGAAACCCTCGGCCTACGTCTCATTACTGAGGTATCTTGCTGTTGATGGCTGTTCGGTGTGGAGCACAATCGATATCACCCCAAGAAAGGACGAATAGATATGGAGGTTCGAGATCTGTGTGAGTGAAAGTCGCTATGTTTAAACGATTTGCTAATACTCGTCCTAGGTTATTTCGTTCAAATAGAGAAGCTCTCAGGCGTCTTCCTCCGAATTTGACAGAGGAGCTCTCACAAACAGAATCGGCTCGATGGCATAGGTTATATACCATGTGCCTCCCGAAAGGCCGGCAATATACATCGCATTGCTCGCATGGCTTGGTACCGACACACCGATCTCGTCTGCAAATCTCTCTTTGACAGCATCTGATACAAAGGATAGAAGCAGACAGAATTAATGGGGTGGAACGAATGCTTTACTTGAATAGGGACATACTTCTATTCCCTATGACTCTGTTTGCACATTCATGGAACTCGGCATGCCTACCTGCTCGCTGATGTTCTACACATACTTAGTACTTCCACTGCAGTGCCATTCACAAAGGCTGACCAAATTGACAACTGTAGCTTTCGCATGCGACTGGTTCGCATACATGTGACCAAAATGTGGGAACACCTTGTCTGGTTGGCACAAGGCCCTCACTAGAGGGAATAAGAAGATCGACCACGCATGATCGGTTGAGCTCGTTTGTTGCAAGCGAAAAGGCAGTCAGTATTGAAAACAGCCACCTAACCCCCATGCTGCTACAAGATGTATCAAATGAGGTGCTGTAAGTCTGAAAGCAGTAGGCTTCCCTTTCGCTAATCACTAACCTCGAGGAAGATAGACGGTTAACAAGCTATAGCTGAACGCGAAAAGAAACCTGATTTGCAATTCGAGCTCTGCGGTATGTTCACCACCCTGGTGATAGTGTGAAATACTCTGATATCGGTCTTATCGACAGTATATGATTGCTTTTCTTCGCATACAGAAGTTCATAGATGTACTTATGCAGGGACTGCCCCTTGCCTTCATCATGATTTCCTTCTAGAAAACGCACCGCTCTTCTCTGCCTATTCATGAAATAAATGTGCTTTGTGCTTTGTGCACACTTATGCAAGATGAGTGACGCAACTGTTCGAGCTTCTTATTGCTTCACAAGGGCAATGTAGGATAAGTGCATGTGCATATATGATGGATTCTGATAATCCGACTGGATATCAAGCACATAAACAAAGTGGCTTCCGGCATGCTAGCGGCTAGATCCAAGGGGGTTGCACCTCGAGTATCCAACGGTTTTGGGTTGTGTAGAAAAGGAACGTTTGCACACCCAACTTGTATACTAAATTAATAGCCAGTCGTTTACGAACACAGTATGTGTACGTATCACACTAGTAGTATGATAGCAGGTGCTGGCTCCGTCGGCGGATGTCGAAGCATGTAGCTCTGCATGCTAGGAGGGGTTAAAAGTGGCCTTCACTTTTTGTCTCTTCTCCCCAAATGTACGCTGCTACTAGCAATGTACCTATATAGCTACTACTATTTAGGGACTGAAATCAAAATCCCCTGCCCTCCTTATCGAGGTACCTTTTCAGGGCTGAATAAAAGGAGTGGTAGTCTGGTTGCAAGGAATGGTGTAGCAAAAAGTATGGCCATGAGGTAATGGCGAACTAGTCTGGTTGGCACAAGCCCCTCGGAAGAGGATGGCGAACCAGACGTGTAGACTAGGATGTTGGGAAGATTTGAGAACCTCTTCAGGTAATAATTCTACTATTTGAGTAGCCCTGCTAGCACTAGTCCCGCGCCAGTTTACCCCAGACTCTATGCCTAGGGATTAGGGGGGAACTCAAATCTAATATAATTTCAATCTACTCTCCACTACATGACGTCCACTGACAAGCAGTGACCCAACAGTCCTGCATCAGGCGTCAAGTGGTATTGTATCTCCACATTAAAAATTAAACTCGAAGCGCTGATGCGAAACAAGAAGCAGTGCTTTAATAGTATTTCGTGTAAATTCCCAGTATGTTTCAATGTCATGTGTGGAGCTTGTCGGGAAAGACCATACGTTTTTAGCTACTCATGATCATTGTATGAACCTTTTTAGCTATAAGGGTTGGCTGGGCACATTACCAATTTGAGTATATATAACACGAGCTCTCCTAGCCTATAGTGAAGTTGGTACAGTTCCTGACTTTGCACGGTCTCACTTACTTCTGCTTCATTACTTGGACACATGAATATATACTAGCAACATAGCAACGAAAGGGTTTCAGGGTAACTCCTAACTACGCTCCCTAAGTAGGTTGCTCCAGCGTGAAATGAATTGAAGGGCCCGATCATATATGATGGTAAATGACTGAGTGAGGCGCCTTCTGTGAGGTTTTTCTAGAGCTCTTCTGTGACTGATAGGGCAATTTCTTATGGGGTGAGCAAGGTGTGGGCCTTCTACCAACATCACTTGCCCTTGTGTAGGTACTCCAGTACCTCCAAAAGGTCTTTCCTTGGGCGTGTACATAGTCTCAAGAATACGCTCTTTAGAAATGGTGGGATTCAAATATCTAGTGTAGGATCAAAGGTAAAGTCTATGGTCAGAAGTTTCCGTGATTCGCAGTTTTCTCACGTTTTGAAAAGTTGCGTTATCGCAAAAAGTCCAATACAACTCCAAGAACAAGCAAACATGATAATGCATAAGACTACATCATAATAGCACATCACCCCCTATTATTCCTGCTTACCATAGTAGACGCTATGGTACCCTCCAAAAGTGATAGTGCTTAAGTAGTCTTGGCACTTAATTTGGCTTCATGTTACCGCAATCCGCAGCCTCGATAGATAAATAGAGCCCATAACTCTGTTAAATTATGGAATACAAGTGTGATAGAATCTATATCCTTAGGAGCACCAATGAGATATTTCGGGGTTGGAAAGCGTAGTAAGACCGTAACCAGACTAGTAAAACCACTAGTTCGCGAAACTTTTGACTGATAACCATGCTAGGGTACAGTGTGACGTGCTTGCTGCGAAACCAGACTAAGGTAGTCTGGTTGGCACAAAGAGATGACAGTTGGAGGCCAGCATGTAGCAAGTAGCGATCGCGAGTGTGGTTTGCATCTTCAGTCGACTGGTCAGCAAACGCCACAGGGTCTTGTCACTTACTCCATACCGCCGCACCCTGATACAAGCAAGGGACACTCGTGGGTGATAGTCTCGCGGGGCTCAACCGGACTACGCCGTGCTTATCTAAGTATTTACCTGACATACGATTTGAGTGCGCGGGTACTCTCGGTAGAGAGCAATTTGGCGGGTAGAGGGTTTGTGCCAACCAGACTACGGGTACTAGCCTTAATCTCATTGGGGTAACGCCGGGAACGAGGCTATGGTTGTACAATCATAGATACGCCAACTAGCACAGTCACTTGTACTGTAGGTGCCAACTGGTAGAGGGGTAAGTTAGCGGTATTTATTCTCACGAAATAGTGCTTAGTGTATGTTCGAATTTTAGATTGTCAGGCAAGATAGCTTGAGCCGGATCGAAGGCCATTCCGTGAAGGAGTCTCTAATCTAGTGGGGCGGCGGTGTTAGTCGAAGAAGGATTACCCTGAACTTCTAGATATTTACTACCAAAACTTACCCTAATATACGCTAGACTACCTAATATGACACCAACTTACTTACTGTGAGTGACCTAGTTATTTGACCAGAGCCGTATGGGGCATCACAGATCGTTTGTGTAACAAATAGATCTCCTTAGGCACTGAGACTAGGGTAGGGCGTAGTGCGAGACTGATCTATTGGGCGTTATAGAGCAAATGACACCCTCCCAGTCCGCCCGTGCGTCGGATCAGATTGAGGGCGCCATTGCAAACCAATTGCTGCTTCTTGCCCCTAGACCCTGCTATACTGCCTTAGGCCATGTACGTGTTCACGGGGATTTAGATATTCAGGGAAACCGGCGATAGTAGAGGAACTAAAGAACATCAGTTTGAAGAATAACTTGAGGGGGTCACCGGAATGCCTATTGTCGTTGCAAAAGAGCTGATGTGAGGCAGGTGGGTTATAAAATATGCGAAGGGCATATCGAAGATTAACAATAAAAATGATCTAGGGTACTTAATTTTTTTTATCGTATGAACATCTATATATGGATGGTGAGTTGAGCAAGAACAAGTTAAACCAGAAGTAGGCTTCCACTGCGCCCCAAATTTCCTCTTCTCCCTCACTCAGTCTAGCCGCTCCCAGGTGCCGAGGGCACCGATGAAACCTCCTCGTTGTTGCTGGTATCGCGGACAGTGGGAGGTGACATGCACGCACCTCCCATGGGGTAGTTGCAGTGATCGCAGGCTGGGGAGTTATCGTGTGGAGCCAGCTGTTGATTTTAGGGTACTTAATTCAGAGGGCTCCGAAACCTGACATCGATAAGCATGCAAAGAGGTAGTCTTACGCGATTAAGAGGAATAATAAGACTTATGATCGGCTTTTTCAGGTATTTATAGCTTTGTGGAAAATTAGAGAAGATAGACTGAGGAGCGATCAACTACACTACCGGTATCATGTAATATCATACAAAACTGTACTTGCTATATCAAATAAGTCCATTCGGACGCCTTACGAGATATTACAAGTACTTACCAACCAGTATGGCAGGTGCTAGCCACGACTGAGCCTGCGAGTGATATATTAACTTCAGGGTAAGTCTGTGACGGTTAGCAATGCACCTAGTTGTCAGTCCATTCTGTGGGTATGTACTTTAACTTGCAGGTTCCTCCCTAGGTACAGAATTCATTTCATGTACCATGAATTTACTAGTCCCAATATACCCTTGTACACTGCCATCGCCGACCGCGGGTTTAGACTTCCCCACCCCAACAACAGCTTGACTATGTATCTGGTGCCGTGATAGGTGATTGTGAGTCTTGCGTGTCAACTAGACTAATGGTACTCTACCTACGGATGTACTCTAAATCGTATCGTAGTTAAGAGTCCCGATCAATGAGATTTAACTGCGGAATAACCGGGTTTAACACAAAATCCGAACGCAATACCGTCAATCTGCCCTGAAGTAGGAAGGCAGAAGTACAAAAATACGGGCTAGATTCAAAGGTTTTCTCCGTGAGCAGGGGGCGCTCCCATGCAGATCTCATGCCCTAGTTTACCAACTTCGTAGGTACCAGTAGTCTCATGGCTAACCAGAGGACCCACTGTAGCCTACCGAGCCAACTGGTCAAGTTGCTCATACCACAGAAGGGCAGGACCCAAATTCTAGACTTAATTGATTTAGACAAGGGCTCTGGCTTAAGTAGAGTAGCGAGTTGTTGCACAGAGTTTTCAGTGAAAATCCATTGTTTACCTAAACTAGGTGCTTACCTAAACATGTAATATCATGCGCTTTGTATTTTGAGATAGATCATACACTCACACCTTGCTACACGGTAGCGGACGACCGATTCCGCTGTCTTGGTTAGGTACGTTGGGATCCGGAAAAGTAAAAAATACACTAACCCAGTAGGTAAGAGACTAGTGTCGTCAGATCCAACCAGACTAGATTACGCTCTAATGCCGGTGCGTTGTACATCAGTGGTACAAGTGAATTTAGTGTGTACCTACATATGCTGTGGCTCTTACCGTTTTCGATGATCTACGATGGCAACACGCTTGCGATGCCTTACCTGAGTACAGTGGTCTCATCGTATACGAAGGGCGTGCAAATGCGGGGTGATATCCGTCAGTGAGAGAAATAGACGTGGGGGGTCTTGCTCACTCAACCATGTGTCGAGCCTCCACAGTCCCCCATGATTATAAGAAGAATATGGCCTGCAGTCGTATCTTGGATATGACTATCTCAAGATTAATGATCTTGTTCTCTGCGTGAACGTTAAGCTACTCTGCTGAGAACTTTAATATCCGGAGGCTTTAATTTGGGCGTCTAGCTCCAGGTTATATTTGTGCTTGCTGAATCGAAACGGTTGCCGATGGCTACCACTCGGTCCTTTTTATACTCTTTTTTGCTCTTGCTCGTCACACTCGCTTTATTACATGCATTCATATCAATACCAGTCAGACTCGGAGGTGCCGTTTCCAAGCCTGGTTATCGTTTTCCGAGCTCACGGAATTGCTAACAAGCGGACAGACAAGAAGGTACCAATCAATTTGAAGGCAGAGGAATGCAAGAGGCCTCGCCGAACAGTGGGAGCACCAAAGGAAAACCTTTGGGACACCCTTCCCAACAATGAGGTTTTGCAGTTAATCGACTGGCTTTACGAGCCAAAGCAAGGGCTAAATCTCACCCACCACGATAACGCAACACACTGGGACAACTTCATTGGTGTCACCGAACTTATATCACCAAATAAGACAGATGCATTAGCTTATTTGGAAGGAAATGGACCTGCGCCAACTCGTTACGCTAGGGTGGTTCTGTTCCAGGGGGCTAGCGAGGATCCCTACATTCACGAGATCAAAGTACAGTCTCCATAGTATGTGATATCAAGACAATTTCACTGAACAGTCATGAATAGGTCGGGCCACTCCCAATAAGCACGAAGACCACATGGGAGCCATATAGCTACATCTACAACAAAGGGGACTCAGTCACTCCTTGGTATGGTGCGGATGACCAGAAAAGGTTACACGAGTTTATCAAACCAATAGCAAGCGAACTCGCGGATATTACATATGATTTACTTGGAACTGTCAGTATTCTCCTACCATACTATAGGTATTGGTAGGTGGGAATCTCGTTATGCATTAACTCTGACGATTCTAGGCTATACACGGCCAAGACAACGATACGAGCGGGCTCACGATGGTAGATCCGTTACAGAAGGAAAATGGAAGAATCATTCGATGGTTTGAATTCATTGGGCTTCCTCAAAATGGCTACAATGCCGAGACGCTCCTAGTTCAAGGCCTATACCTCAAGTTTGGTATAACAGCTCATATTTTTTGCTCGTTAGATGGTGGGACTTCGGCTAACACTATCTCACACCTCGGAAGATATCACCGGACGTGATCCAAAGGGGTGGACCTTAAAGGGTCTCCTGTACAACAATATCATGTATAATTCTACTGCTGAATTTCGGAAAGCTTACAGTACACCTGGGTTCGTCAAACTAAAGAAAATCGTACAGGGGGATTGGATGACAACGAAGAGGCAAGGGGAGCAGCTTCCGTTAGATGAACTTCCTCCGCCCATAGCCGTGCAAGCTGAAGGACCTCGGTATCTCTTGGACGAAAAAAACAAATACATTGAATGGATGGGTTTCAGCTTCTATATTGGATTCTCGAGGGATCTGGGACCATCTCTACACCAAATGAAGTATCAGGGGAAACGAATCATTTACGAACTTGGGCTGCAGGAGGCCATGTCACATTATGCTGGAAATGACCCTCTGACCTCGGGGACAAGCTTTTTGGATTCCTACTACGGCATGGGCTCATTTATGTACCACTTGATTCCAGGTTACGACTGCCCCGAATATGCAACTTTTCTGGATAATCGGGTCCATGAGAATGGGCACACGGCGTATCAGAGAAACTCTATTTGTATCTTTGAACAGGATGCCGGCTACACGATACAGCGGCACACATCGACTAAGCTGGCGGGGATTGGAGGCCATCATCGAGGATATGCTTCTGCTACAAGGAATACAGTCTTGGTAGTGAGATCGGTTGCTAGCATTGGCAATTATGACTATACCTTTGACTACAATTTCTATCTTGACGGGAGTATCGAAGTAAAGGTCAGGGCCAGTGGTTATATTCAAGGGGCATTTTATGCACACAACGAAAATTATGGATATCACATACATGAGGCTTTAAGTGGAAGCCTTCATACGCATGCCATTAACTTCAAGGCTGACATTGATATCCTGGGTGAAAAGAATACATTCGAGAAAATCTCAATTGTACCTACTACCGAAAAGTGCGTAGTTTCACCATACAAAACGACATGTATAGACTAATGAGTAAACTGTGCACAGATATCCGTGGTCTGAAAAGCCGAAGAATACCATGAAGCTCAAGAGGAGTTCTATCGACAATGAAGATAACGGGAAGCTCAATTGGCCGAAAAATGCAGCCGAGATGTATGTCATAATGAATAAGGATGTCAAGAATAAATATGGGGAATATCCTGGCTATAGGATTTTACCAGGTTAGTTGATTACTCTCAACTCGAGGATCACTTTTACACAGAGCACCATGCTAATACAGTGCTTTTATATAGCTTCTGGCTCACCGGCTCACCTTATCATACAAGATTCTCCCTATATACTGAAGGCTGCGGAATTTGCCAAGAATCATCTTTTTGTTACTAAACACAAAGACTCAGAACCTCGAAGTTGTTCGGCAGCGAACCACATGAATCCCGGGGATCCATCGGTCAACTTTGGCAAGTTTTTTGACGGGGAGTCCCTTCTGCAAGAGGATCTGTATGAAAACTCAATGGCAGATCTATTACCATCCGCTAACCATGTTGTTTAGTGTCGTTTGGTTCAACCTCGGAATGCATCACGTTGCGCATACTGGAGACCTCCCAAACACAATCTCCACTACTGCACAGGGTAGTATGATGATATCACCCCATAACTACTTAGATCTGGATGCTTCGAGGAAGACAAGCCAAATGGTGGAAATTAATTTTTCGCCGAGCTCTAAGGGAGAGACAACAATAAAGGAGTTTGGTAAATCCAAATCACAGTGTTTTGTTGATACGGTATGCAGACCCCGTTGCTTTGCAAGTGAGATGCTGTCACTAATTAGAAGATAGAATACATTGTATGGTGGGCTATTGCAAGCTGAATTTTCAGTAGCACTTCTTCCAGATAGGAAACCATTTCACTATTATGACTAGGTGGTAGGTGGACCGCAGAGGTATAAGAGGATATATGCTGGCATTATGCCTGTGGGTATAGAATACTTCTAGATGAGGTAAAGGTGGATTTAGTGGACTCTTTAACTTGCAATATTGCCAACAATCAATGCCAACATAACCGACATAAACCGAGCATTGTCTCACTTCCAGTAGAGAAGATAGATAGATATACGTGTCGAAGTATTAAGGGCCAAGCCGCTAGGTGATGTCTGGGTGACTACCTACCAGATTGAGAAGGTATAGTCTGGTTGAGAAGGTACGTACCAATAAAGGACTATGTAGGTACATCCGTACATATGTACAGTCTGGTTCAGAAATTGTCCGGGACGCATAAACTAGGCTGATCTGCATGTAGGCTGGGCACGGCTACTCTGCATATTGGCAGTGGACTTGGCCAACCAGACAAGGGCTTGGCCCCCCGTCCTTAGTCTGGTTCCCGTCAGTGGCCGGCTATATGTCCATATGCACAATTGCGTCACCTGGCCTGCATGCCGCCCAGCATAGTTTTATGCGTCCCGGACTTTCTGAACCAAGAATGTTTTGTATGTAAGTATTAGTCTGTTGTCATGGTTGGACCATACAGCCTCATCACGTGCCTAGCTAGATTCTGCACCTTTATCAGCAGAGGCTCTAGTTTCTTAGTCTGATTGAACAAGAGCTAATTCAAAGCTTCAGTCAGGTCCACCGCACGGTCAACTTCCAAATACCTCATACTCCCAGTTTACAGTATAATCACACACGATGCCTAAGAAGCCAGCAGCTGAGAATAGCAAGAAAGCAGCGGGGAACGCCAAAAAGGCCGCCAGCGCCGCTGCGAAACAGGCAGTGCAAGACAACAAACGATCAGCCGTAGAGGATCAAGAATGGGCCAAAGGTGCCAAATCTTCAGCAAAAAAGGATGCTGAAGCAGAAAAGAAGGCAGAGGCAGCTCGGAAGAAAGCAGAGAAGGAAGCCCTACTGAAGGCGGAGATGGAGACCCTCAAGAGCGCCAAGCCTAGCGCAACAAAAGATAAATCCGCAAAGAAAGCCCCTGCGCCATTGCCTAGCAAAGGAATCGATGCAGCCTTATCGGGCGTAGGTGGAGAGGATAGTAAGGTGCTACCGACGTTGGTGGCGAGTGGGATTGATGATGCGTTGGATGCGTTGGCCTTGACATCTGGTGCGGGAGGGAAAGAGATTGATAGACACCCGGAAAGGAGGATGAAGGCTGCCTATGCAGCATTTGAGGAGAGGAGGTTGCCGGAGTTGAGGGGGGAGCATCCGGGGTTGAGGTTGGGGCAGATGAAGGAGATGATTAGGAAGGAGTTTGAGAAGAGTCCGGAGAATCCAATGAACCAAGGAGATAGAAATGTTAGGTATGATGCTTCGAAGGAGGAGATTGCGACAAAGAAACAGACGGACAGGACTGCGTTGGAGAATCGGTTGGCAGCGAATGCGAGGGGTTGAGATGGTGGCGGGGATAGTATTTGAGGTCAACCCCAAGGGCGCGATGCTGGTTATGATGGGCTACATGCTTGGTGGGCCAAAGGCTATGTCGGAAATGTGGTGTGTTCTTCGCATTGGGGCTAAGAGGATATGATTCTCTGTCTACCAGCATTGTGTTCACTTTTTTTGCTGTTTTTAATTAGGTTGGGCCTTAAGTTTCTGTTCCACCAGCTATTCTGGAGCTCAGTGTTAACATGAGCAAAGGTAAAAAAAATCAATGAAAATAATATACAAAGCCTTTGCTCTCTAGTGGGTCGTTTACTCATGCTTGTTAATTGGACAATAGGACATTCTTTCGCTGTATAAATTCTACTTTACCGGGAGCTTGAATATGCTGTTCCAGTGAAGAACAGGAAGCAGAATGACACCCTCAGTGTTCAAAATTCGGCTGTACATTATTCTTCTACGGCCACCTAGTCTGGCACACGGTCACCGGAGCCGCCATATTTCTCTCCCACTGCATCACACACTACTGAAGAAATCACGGCAGCATCTCACTGATTTGTTCAAGTGTGGGGTCACTGCGGAGAGAAAGTAAAAGAAGACACTAGCTAAAGGAGCTCGTAACCCGATGTATATACCCGTCGTGCTTGTTCCGTTGATATCCTCCCGTCTCTCCCGTCGCACCTCTGACTCGCGTAACAACTGCCCTGAGCGACCGTGATGACGTTGTTACCCCCATCGAGAGATCTCGGACTTCTCGGACGTATCCCTCGGGGCATGGCTACATACATAGGGTATAGATTGCATGCAATGGGTAGATTACAATGTAGCTTACCATTAGCTAAGAATGGATCACCATTCAAGCATGTAAGTATGTGTCAGTACCTACCAGTTGAATATAGAGCACGTGGCACAGACATGTCCGGGATATAGAGGGATGTTGGAGCGGTGTAGGCATAAAATACCTAGTAATTAGTTTGAAGGCTTAAAACAGGCCTCTTCAGGTAACAAGAGACGTCATGCCAACATATTGCCTATTTCGGCAGAGTCCGCGATGCTCACAACTTGGATCCGAGCCCCGCGGTAATTTTGGTTTGAGCTAGCGCTACCTAGGTGAGGCTTTGTGGTCAACAAGACAAAGTAGCTTAATGAGCCGTCCAGCATCGATATCCACACAAGAAAGCTCTAGATAGCCTATCTACTGTCACAGAATCTCCCAAGTTGCCATCTCCAGAAGCTGCGAAGTCAAACTTAAATCTCATTCAGTTCTGCCCCTTTAGGCTTGAAATTCCAAGCAAACCAGACTACAATTCGTATAACCAGACTAGTATCCTGACAGAATTTTGATATCTATTTTGGTTAAGTTGTTAGTTCAACGTGCATAATCCAGCTTAGTTCGCGTGAATGTAAGGGGATGCAAAGTTTCCTACAAATCCACAACTCCTCTGGGTGTAATTCAGGACTATCGCAACAGAAACCACTGTGATGAATTTCTACAATCCCGTGCGCGCGAACTTCTTCTTCATCGAGGTTACCAAATAGTGGTGGCTTCCGGAGGAGAAAGAAGGAACGACTCTAGGAGTTTCAGTAAGGAGATCTGATACAGAAATCTAGGTAGTTGCATATATCACTTTTATCGGGTGGCTGCCTGTGACCTCGCTACCACAAATCCCAACAACCTTCCGATTGGGTACTTCAGGGGCCCGCCATGCCATGCTTGTCTCTTGGAGAAGTCTATCCGGGGCTATCGTGGCTATGTTAAGATACCTCCGGAGAAGTGTAGAAAGAAGGGAAAATAGCCTGTCGAGGAGATGCCTTCTTGGGTGGCTGGGGTTTAATCGCGGTGAAGGTGGCCCAAGCAAATCCAGCTGCCCCGCCGCCATGGGAAGTGTTCTCACAGGCAGCGAGCCGGATCACCTTATCGGCACCCTGCCCCGCAAGGAAGATAAGTGTTGAACAACTCCTCGCAGAGAGGATCTAGTACCCTTAGGGATGGAGCTCCATTACTCGATGGAAGCCGTCAAACGGGAACTGGGGGCGCGGTTCACAGAATAAATATTCTCTTATCGGCTTCGCAATAGGACTCCGTGATGCACCTGGGCTAGTCCGGGACCTGTGCTACCTACCACGGACCTGACTCCATCATATACAATGATAATGGGGATCATTCTCAGCCGAAAGTGGCAGACCGCTATCCATATTTCGGCAATGAGATATCGGATATCGTAGTGTGGTTACGGATACCGCATAGAGAACACGGGCTCGTTTCCTTATGAGGTTTATCCCGGAAGATCTGCAGCACAGCGGACCATATGGCCGGTGGAAACTATTCTCACACTGCCTGGGGGGTAGCTGGGACGAATCCCAACCGAGGTCACCGTATTCGGGTGGGAATTCGGACCGCCGGTATGTAGTAGGTTATTAGGATCCTGATTCAAGACTCTTAGACTCAACCCAATGCAGCCTTAACAAACGGTTTCAAAAAACTTGTGGATATGGGCTTTCTGCATGCTCGCGGGGTTGTATTCTGCTCCGAGCCTTCAAGGGCGAAATGACACATACAGGCCAGCAAAACAAGGCGACCTCACTAAAAGTGCCGACTGCTTCCTCGAAAGTTCTGAGGTTGCCTCTCTGCCTATATTTGTGATGGTAGTTATACCCTCTGTTTGGGTATTCTTGTAGGTCCTAGATTGAGGGAAAAGTTCAATCCAGAGTCAGTCTTCCGCCTTTGCGGCTTTAAAGTTGTTCACCTTTTCCGACATTTGACGAAGAGCTCAGCAGGAAGCGGAAATGATCAGGAAGGAATATACAGACCTCATAGCAGTCTAAGGGCCTCCTGAGCCACTACGTTTCCGTGACAGGGTTTGGAATAAGGTAGAATAAAGGTTTGATGACCCACTGTTACCCTGAACTCCCCGGATACCTTAGTCACTTCTCCTTTGGTCACCACTGTTTATGTTTCTTCTAGGTCCTTTAGATCATATTTTTCTATTTGATTCTATCGTGCCGTCAGCTTACATACAGATGCTTCTCTTTTGTACTCTACTTCCTGCAGATTAACTTGCCAACCTTTGATTTCACTCGGAATTCTGGGTGGCTCGTCATATTTTTATTTCTATTTTTGAAACCCATTACTCGTGTGCCCACAATTAGGGGACGTATGACTTGCCATTGGGAATTCCGGATGAATTCAAGGGTCGACAAGTTAGTCTGCCTTCCCGTGCAAACAAACAAAATTATCAAACAAACAAACAAAAAAATAAAGACACGCATGGGTGGCTCGCCATACGTCCCTTATGGATGTGCACACGGGTAATGAGTTTTCTTTTAATTTTAAAAAAAGCACTCTACTTCGTAATATGAACTTTCTTCGGGTCACTGTTACCCTGAATATCTCATGGACAAATACATGCATCTCCACCTGAGCAAATCTTCAGTCCATCAGTATAGTTTTTTTTTTCTAAATCAATGATCACATGTATTGAGGGTCCCTAACCTATGCCGAGGCAGCGCATACCTAGGTTCCAGAGGGACCATCGGTTATACGTGCTCCCTGCCCCTACAACCCCAAAGGTTCCAAGCATAAAGCGGGGTGAGAATGCATACTACCCCATCTCACCTCCGTGAACCAATACATATCTTCCAACCCTCCTACAGGGTTCCTCCTGCAATCCTAGAACAAGTACTCAGCGTGGCTGCATTCTGGGCTATCCAGCACTCCTACTAGAAGTCCACCGCGACCATTTTTTATAGGCCGTTGTGAGTGACCACCTGTGTCCAGCCTTTGGCAGACAGGTGGTGCAAGTTACATGCTGCGGCTTGTGGTTGAGCTGGAGATGCCGGGAGGTGTTTCTGTGCTTGGCCACCCCCGATTCCTGTCCGGTCATGGAATCCGGTTCCTGAGTCCCTACCACTCCGCTGTGCCCTGTCATCCACATATTATTAGCATAGCCTGCTATAGATCGCTGTTGGAATGGGATAATCATGCAGCCGATGATGGAGAATTGGGCCGGTAGCAAGGGTAAATGGTTCGGAGGAATATCGTGGGAAGGAGGGATGGTACCGATCGGTCGATGCTGGGGTATCACG